>SDBU01000903.1_pt1 | contig 43284 bp, 40 predicted proteins | sample 2277071 | NCBI WGS metagenome assembly SDBU01 (sample SAMN10397929, study PRJNA504765) | marine sediment metagenome | isolation source: marine sediment core GS08_GC12, 126 cmbsf | place: Arctic Ocean: Gakkel Ridge, Loki's castle | collected 2008
CAAATCTGAGAGGGGAATTTGGTTTTCCAATCCCCACAGAATTAGATCGGCCTCCTTGAAAGACCCCAATAGCTTACCCTTATCGTCCAGTCCTGGCAGAACATCCGGGTCAGCTTTTTTGTGGATGATTTCTTCCGGCAATCCCAAATGTTCCGCCAGCGGAATTAACTGGCTGCGGTAGAGGTGAAGCAGGGGCATCAAATCCGCGCAGTGATCGCAACCCCATTGGGTGAATGTGCCGGTCATCCACTCAGTTTTGTTAGCAGCGCCGATCACTAATCCCTGGGAATGCTCTGCTTCTTTATATAGGAGCACTGACCGCATCCGGTGTTTGGCAGAAACGTAGGCATTTGCCCGCACAACCCAGGAACCGCCAGTAGCTGTCAATCGGGCGGATAAGAACTCACCATCGGTTCTTGATAGTAATTGTTTCTTTGCATAGGCAACCGCCCAGGCTTTGAGTTTCTGCCCGGGAAAAAAACTTAGCGGCAATAAACGGTAAACCCGGAGAGCTCTTAGAGCTGGGGTGATTTTTATGACCTTGAGTTTTGCAGACAGTTGTTGAGAAAGCTGAGTTGCATGGCGGCGGTGAAGGGGTTTGCTGTCCCTTTCCGGCAAGTAATAAAGTTTAACCTGATTTTTTCCAAGACAACGAACAGCCAGAGACGCCATTAACGATGAATCCAGTCCACCGCTTAATCCAACGATGGCAACCTTCCGGTTTAATTTCGTGAAACGATCCTGAATAAACGATCCAATCTCATTGATCGTTTGTTGGGGATCAATTAGTAGAGCGGATCGGGTCCAGTCCATAATCTTTTCCTTACTGCGTATAGTTACAAAGCGGGTCTAGTAGAGTTCTTCGGAAAATAGTTTTAATTTCATCCGTAAACGTTGGATTTCAAGTGTCGTTCCTAATTCATCACCGTGTTTGATGAGTTGGTGTTTTTTGTGCATCAGATCACCGCAGGTCTGGTAGAAACGGCGGATTTCCCGATAATTTCCTTGAAATCTAGCCTTGAGAAAGACAAAACTTTGCCGCCAGGCAGAACAAGCTGTTTGATATTGGTCCAGTGAAAGCAGTTCTTGTTTGTACTCAACGGCTAAAAATTCTTTCATCCAGCGCTGTTCCCGTTTTATTAATAAGAGCACCAGGATCAGCAGTCCAAGATAACCGCTCCAGTCCCAGATAGTGGAAAATATTATTCCTGATTTGCTGTCGAGCAAAACGGCAAACAAATTATGAAGGAGATGGAAGGCAACGGCTGTGGACCAACCAATCAAGGGGGATATCCACTTCCAGATCGTCTGGGTTGATCGGCGGGCTATTGCAAATCCCAACCCAATGAATGCGGTATAGAAAGGGTGCTGCCAGCCCACGATAAAAACCCGGATCAGAATTAGATCGAGAGTACCTTGCCATCCGCTTTCCAGAAAACCAAGTCGATGGATATACCAGACATTCTCTGTTGCTGCAAAACCAAGGGCTGTGATGCCCCCATAAATAATGCCATCAAGGGGTGAATCAAATTCTGACCGGAAGACCAGATAGACTATAAAAACAGCAGCTCCTTTAAGGGTTTCTTCCACAGCTGGGGCAACCAGGGTGGACAAGGTAAGCTGAGTGGCAAAATCAGATTGAGTGATCAAATAGAGCCCCATGCTGGACAGGGTGTTAATTACATAAGCTGCTCCTGCAGCGACTACCGCACCCCAGGAAAAAACACCAAACAGCAGCTGCAGGGGTTCCTTTTCGTAACGGTCCAGCAGATACAGGAACCAGGCAAAAATAAACATGGGGATGACCCCGGCAAGAATTGAAACCAGCAGACCCATCAGATTACCCTCCGTCCGCGCCCAGGATTATTTCTGTCCGGCAAATCCTGGTACCAGAAATTGAGAGTTCCAGAGCGGCCAGGATTTCATCCGGACGACCGGTAGCACCAGGAAGGGCTTTCAGGGTCATTTGCAGTATATTTGGGTTTGAATTGTCATTTGAAACCAATTTAAGATTCTGAATTAGTGGACGGAGATCGTATGTTTTCCCCTTTCGGTTTCTGATGATGTTCGGGGTGTTGAGCAGCCCCTCTATCTTTTTTGACAAATCAGGATATTGTGTGCTCAGTGTGATTGAATACGATGCGGCTGTAACGAGAGCGGGAAGTTTGGGGCCGAAGAGATCTTCAATTATATTTGTTTCCTGGATCCGCAAGCCAGGAGGGAGGGATTTTTCCAGGACAGGATAGAATTCTGAGGGAGAAATGATCTCCGATAACCAGAAATCGCCAATCTCTCCGGTACTTGTAAAACCCAAGGGCAAAGGGGATGCCATATTTAAAACGGGCCGGGGTGAAAAACCTTCACTATAGGCGAGGGGTAATCCAGCGCGGCGAAAGGATCTTTCCCAAGTGAGTATCAGATCCAGGTGCCCTGTAAAACGCATCTGTTCTGTTTTGGAAAAATAAATTCTGTAGCGCTGTTTTTTCATACACTTATACCGTTATTGACAATTTAATTGTGAGACCTCAACGAACCACTTCCGGACAAAGCCAGAGAGGGCCGAAATTTTGATGACGCAGGTCGTTATAGGTTGGAAGGATGCCGCAGGCATAACAACCTTCCCGGCAATCTGGGCGAATTTTTCCTTCCTTACTCCACTCATAATCCTGGAGCAAAAGAGATTTTTTTACTCCAGACTGGATGTGGTCCCAGGGAAAAGCTTCGTCGATTTCCCGCTCTCTGGTGGAGTAAAAATCGGGATCAATGCCTGCCTGGGAGAAAGCATCCAACCAGCGATGAAAGTCGAAATGTTCATTCCAGGCATCAAATTTGGCGCCCATTTTCCAGGCACGATAGATCACATCAGCCATCCGGCGATCCCCTCGGGACAACCAGGCTTCAAAATGAGTTTCCTCTGGATCATTCCAGTTTAGTTTGAGACCTCTCCCGCGGATTTCCTTTTGAAGTAAATCAAGTTTTTCCTTAATTTTCTGTCGGGAAGACACCCCAACCCATTGAAAAGGTGTATGCGGTTTGGGGATAAAGGTACTCACGCTGATGTGGACCTGGGCTCTATTTCCAATGAGTTTTTTCCCTTCTGCCAGTACCTTGCGGGAAAGATCTGCAATCGCCTGGACATCCGCTTCTGTTTCTGAGGGATGACCGATCATGAAGTAGAGCTTAATGGTGTGCCATCCGTGCTGATAGATCTCATGGGCTGTGTCCAGAAGCTGCTGATCGGAAATTGGTTTGTTAATTATTTTTCGCAGGCGTTCAGAAGCAGCCTCCGGGGCGAGGGTAAATCCGCCACGGCGTTTACCCGCCAGCGCGTCCATAAGATCAACCGAAACAGACTCTATCCGCAGTGATGGCAGTGAAACAGCAATATTTTGGTCCAAAAACCTTTCGTTGATGGCTTGAATCAGATCGACTATATTCGTATAGTCAGAAGAAGATAAGGATAATAAACCAATTTCTGAGTACCCGGTGTTGGGGATCAGAACCTCCATGGCCTGGAGGATATCTTCTGCAGAGCGTTCCCGGACAGGACGGGTAACGATTCCGGCATGGCAAAACCGGCAGCCCCGGGTGCAACCCCGCATAATTTCCAATAGAGCTCGATTGTGCACAGTGTCGATATAAGGAACGATCAGTTTCGTGGGAGGGGGCGGTAATGTACCAACTATTCGTTTTTGTATCGTATCTGGCGCTTTTTGGTTGAGTTTTTCAAGATGAGAAAAGGTTCCATCTGCCAGGTAGTGAGGTTGGTAGAAAGAAGGGATATACACCCCTTCCACCTGGGAAATATTTTCCAGTATTTGTTGCCTGGAATGACCTTGATCTTGGCTGGATTGATAAGCATCAAGAATCTCGATGATGACTTCTTCGCCCTCGCCAATTACAAAGGCATCAATAAATGGCGAAACCGGCTCTGGATTAAAAACGGCATGACCGCCAGCTATTACCAACGGGTGATCATTTGTCCGGTTAGCTGAATAAAGCGGCAATTCGGCAAGGTCAAGGGCATTTAGAAGGTTGGTATATAAACTTTCGTAGGGCAATGATACAGCCAGAATATCAAAGGCGGACAAAGGATGTTTTGTTTCCAGAGAGTATAAAGGTAGAGCTTCTTCGCGCATGGCATCTTCCATGTCTGTCCAGGGCAAAAAAGCACGTTCCGCAGAATATTTTGGATGCTGATTTATCAGATCGTACAGGATCATCATGCCCAGATTGGACATACCCAGGTCGTAGATTTCAGGGAAGAACAACGCAACATGAATGTCTATCGAATTCCAGTCTTTGACAATCTGATTATACTCACCCCCGGTGTACCTGCCGGGTACCTGGACTGTTGGAAGTATTTTTTCTAATGTAGAGAGAAGCTGAGTATTTGTCATATACGGATAAAATGAATTTGACCTTCTGCTCGGCGATTATACCAAAGCAAGATTTAAAAAAAGAAGGTTCCAGGGAAAGTCCCTGGAACCTGGTAGTGCCTTTTGATGGTATTTATTCCAGGATCCAAGGATCAAGAGCACGATCCCAATCCAGGAGTTCCTGATCTGTAAACCAGAGAGCTACTTCCTTTTCACCGTTTTCAGGAGTATCTGAGGCATGAGTGAGGTTGCGGCCAATCTCAAGGCTAAAATCATGCCGGATAGAACCCGGGACAGCTTCAGTTGGTCTTGTTGCTCCCATGGTCTGCCGCACTGCTGCTACAGCATTTGGACCATCCCAGACCATGGCCATCACCGGAGCGGATGTGATGTAAACAAGCAGAGTCTCATAAAAGGGTTTCCCCTCATGAATGCCATAATGTTCCTTAGCAAGCTCACGGCTGACTTGAATGAATTTCCCCGCGATTAATCGAAGCCCACGATTTTCAAGGCGTTTAATAACTTCACCAATAAGTCCCCGTTGTACAGCATCCGGTTTAACTAAAACCAATGTTTTTTCCACAAATACCCTCCGTAGCAAAACTTGCAATTTACTTTCGGGATAAGTATACATGTTTCCAGTAAATTAGGGAATAGGTAGTTTTATTCTTAACAGAGTTTCAGCTAGTTTGGAGCTATTTTTCCAAATTAATAACAAAAGGGACTGCTCGACTGAACAGTCCCTTGATGAATCTGAATTCGTAAGAGATTATCGAAGTAAGTTCTCAGCTTTGGAATAGGCGTCGAGCGCTTCGTCGAGTTTATCCACCCGCATATAGGCATCTCCCAGGGTTTTCATCAGAGGTACATCCAGGGGATGATCATGAGCGGCCTGAATCAAATCTGTGATTACGTCCGGAATCGATTTTTTCTTGGCAATCAAGTAGTCGTAGTGTTCCAGCGCTTCCTCAATCTTAGAGTCAGAAAGCAGGCTGCGGGCATTGGTAAGCCGCATTTCCGGCGCTTCTTCTACAGGAGGGGCAGCTTTATCTACTGGTTTGGGTTTTTCTTTTATTTCCCGAATGATGACTTCAGGTTTAAGAATTTCCAGCGTTTGTTTATCTTTGATATCAGGAACGTTTAACAAATCATCCAAAGTTTTATATGGGCCGTGTTTTTCGCGGTAAGTTACGATGCCTTTGGCTACTAAATAACTTATTCCAAGGATGGATTCAAGCTGAGAGATCGCGGCTTTATTGAGGTCAATGGGGTCTCCTGAAGGTTTAACTGGATCCTCCTTAGCAGAAACCCAGGCGTATTCATCTTGCTTAGATGGCGCTTCTGGTGAGACGGGTTCAGATTCTGCTTTCTCCTCGGGTTCTTCCCCCTCTGAATAACCTGCCAGCCATTCCGGTATCTCAACTTCCTTATCACCATTGCCTGCCAACTCGTCTGTGTAAAAATCTCCTTCGAGTGGAGATGTGGATTTCATCCAAAGAGGTGTATCTCCATCCAGTTCATCTAATTCTTCGGATTCACTTGATTCATTGGTTTGTACCCCATCAGGGATTTCTTCGTCAACGCTTGTTTTTAGTTTTTCGTCAATTTCCAGGTCAGCAAGCCAGCCTTCATCAGACTCTTTGAAATCCTTGGATTGATCTTCAACGGGTTCTTGGACTTGCTCAGCGGCCTCTTTTTCCAGATCAGCCAGCCAACCAGATTCGTCCTGTACTTCACGAGGAGGTTTGGGCTTTTCAGCTTCTTCCCGTTCTGTAGATAATTTTTCCAACCAGAGCATGGCAGTTGTTTGAGGATCTTCTTCATTCTTGAGATCTTCCATCCATTCCGGAACGGTGTCTCCGGGATCTAGCTCATCAGTATAACGTTTTATTTCAGCTTTTAAGTTCGCTTTGTCTCCCTGCTCTACGAATTGTTTCAACCACAAGATAGCTGTTTCCTGAGGGTCCTCTTCTTTTTTGAGGTTTTCCAGCCATTGAGGTACTTCTGTTTCAGGACTATCTTCATCTGGATCTTTTAGTCGATCAAGCATACCCCCTGAAACACTGATTGCTTCAGGTTCTTCGACTAACTTTTCTTGCTGCTTTTCTTCTGGTAAATCTATTTTGATGGCGGGGGTATCAGTTTCTGCAGGAGACGGATCATCAACCATATCAAGTTTAGCTAACCAATCTGCATTTTCATCCTGTTCTTCTTCTGCACGTTTGAGAAAATCCTTTTCTTCTTCAGTCAGAGGATGATCAGATTGGCGGATTGCCCTTTGGAGAGAGGAAACTTCATCCTCATCGTCAGTTTCCAGTTCAGACAACCAATCCGGCATACTTTCCGTTTCGCTTATTTCTTCAGGTATTGCTTCAATAGTTTCTTCGTCAACGGGTATTGCTTCAATAGTTTCTTCGTCAACGGGTATTGCTTCAATAGTTTCTTCGTCAACGGGTATTGCTTTAATAATTTCTTCGTCAACGGGTATTGCTTCAATAGTTTCTTCGTCAACCGGTGGTGTTTCTACAATATGATCACCGGTAAGTGAATCTCGAATATCTTCATCAGTTGGCAATTTTTCGTCTTGACCTTCTAAGCTTTCCAACCACTGAAGAACATCGCTTTTTTCTTCAGTGGTGCTGCTCTCGGCGATTTCTGTGATTGATTTTTCATCAATTTGATCCAGCCAGGATGCCGACTCTTTAAATTCACTTTCATCTGTAATGTCATCAGAGGAAACTTCTGGTTTCTTGATACTTTCTTGATCGTCAAGTTTAGATAGCCAATCAGGGAAAACAGTATTCAGCGTGTCGTCAGTAGGGGACACATCAACGGGTGATTCGCTCTCTGGAACCGGAGTTGATGTGGCTGCAGGTGCCTGCGATTGAGCACGTTCTTCTGGTGAAGTGAGCAGCTCATCATCAGGAGTTCCTTGTTTTTCAGCCAGACTCTCTAACCATGCCAGGCTGTCCGTCTCATCATCTGCATCCTGAGCTGTTTGTTCTTCTTGAAACTCACCCAACCAATCAGGTATGTCTGGTTGCTCTTCCTCAGCTGGCGGCGTAAGATCTGGAACTTCCGGAGGAGATTCTTCTTCTGGGGTTTCGTCCTCAGAATCAATTTCCGAAAGCCAATCCGGCATCAAGCTGTCAATTTGCTCACTCTCGGCAGGCTGCTGAATTTTTTCATCCGATTCTACAGGGAAAATTTCTTCGGAAGTGACTTGTTCGTCTTGGATAATTTCTTCAGGAATTTCGGGTGTTGGCGCTGTGGATGGAATGGGTTCGCCTTCATCGCCAAGCTCATCCAACCAGGAAGGAATATCACTCTCGATTGATTTGATTTCTTCCAGATCGAATAATTTATCTTCTTCTGGTTGTTCAGGGATTAATTCCGAGGCCACTAGATCTTCTGATAGTTCAGCAGTGCTTTCAATGGCTGTGCGGGATTCTTTTTCTTCCTGGTTGTAAAGGTCCTTCATCCACTCTAGTTCATCCGATACATCATCTGACTCTGCTTGTTTATCAGCACTACGATCATTTCGACGCTGATCGTCCCCATTAGAACGAAGACTTTCTGGCATATTTTCCAACCAGGCAACGGCTGTTTCCTGAGAGTCTTCATCCAGTTCTAGATTCATTAACCAGGAAGGCACACCCATTTCGGGTTCTTTGTCTTTAACCGCTGGAATATCTTCTGCTAAGCTTTCAGCTTCCAGGGGCTCAAGGGATGACTCATCCAGAGGTGAGATCGGAATGAGATCATCGTCAATAATCGCTTGGGATTTTTCCAGGGATTCTGTTCCATCTTGATCAGATGGGATATCAGAATCCAATTTGAAACCTTCTGGAGCTGCATCTTCCAGCCAGGAAGGAATCTCTGCAGGAACTATCTCGTCTTCATCTTCAAGATCATCAAAAACCGGTTTTGATTCATCAACAGTCCCGCTGGATTTCTCCCAACCGGCTTCCTGCATCCAATCAGGAACGCTATTCTCTTGATTGTTGTTATTTGAATTTTGATTTTGGTCTTCAGGTGATGAAGCTCCAGTATTTTTGTCAGGCATAATATTCTCTTTTTCCTGGATTTGGGGTGATAACCAGTCAGGAACGCTTTTGCTTTCTTTTTTATTGGAAAGTTCAGTCCTTCCGGAGGAAGTAGACCAGGGAGCTGCCCTTTCCCTGGTCTTAAGTACGTAAATTTTGTTGAGCCTCATTCCATTCGATTTGATCTATTGTAATTGCTCGGTCCGGAACCTGTTCTAAGGTCGGAGCATGATCAGAAATATAGGCTTCGTACGGAGATAATGAATACAGCCGCTTCGTGCAGATAGCCATTTCCTTCGGATGGTCATGAGTCTTGAGAGATCTTGCCATGATCCGGTTAGAAATAAGATTAAAAGGATATTTTTTGAGGATGTCACTGGCTAAGTCTATAGCATTTGCCAGTTGATCTCCAAGCATATAGGTTTCTGCTAAAAGGGTTTTTAAATCATATCTTTCGGGACTTTGACCGATAGCTGTTCTTAGTTCAGAAATTCCTTGTTTAATGAGATCTCCCCGGATATACATACGGGCTAACGCACCTTGCGTAAGCCTTACTTTGGGAGGTTCAATACCATCACGTTTCCCATAAAGACGCCTTAACTCGATTTGAATCTCAATGTTATAAGGCTGCCTTTCAAACGCTTTTTCCATATGATGAACTGCTGCGGCAAGATTGCCTTCTTCTTCCCGAATGACGCTCATACCTACACGGGAGATAAAATCATCCGGAACAGCTGATAAAACACGTTGGAAAATATCAGATGCATTGCTGTTTTGATTATTCTCAAGATATGCTTTGCCAAGCAGTCTGTATGTATCGATATGTTTGGGGAATTTTGAGAGGATATGGCGGGAATGAGCAATCGCTTCATCCAGACGTCCTTGGTCTATCAATGAATCAATTTCATTAATATATGAACGAAGTGATATGGTGCTCATTCAATAATCTCCCCATGGGGCACAAAGAATGACCTTTACCGGTACCTGAATGTGATAAATCTCTTTAGTGTAGTATGCCTTATTTTAATATAGTACGCAAGTGTTTTATCATAACCCTAAAGAAATTGATAAGTCAATGGGGAGATAAAAAATAGATCCTGACAGTCCGGGAGCTATTAATTCGCTTCAAATAGGCGAAAAACGTACCAAATGAACTATTTTTTGCTTACTGGAACAGATTTAGGTAAAAGCGGATGAAAAACGGCAAAAGTGTGCTGGACATGATGTTCTGAAGTTTTACCAGGATGTGCAGGGAAGGTCCCGCAGAGTCCTTTAATGGATCAACAAAAGTATCGCCAAGCACTACTGCAGCAAGGGTAGTCGATCCCTTGACTCTATATGCACCTTCTTAAACAATCTTTTTAACATTATCAAGCGTGCCGCCCGTATTGAACTGGGTGCTTGCCAGGGTCGTTGAGGAAGCTGTTACGGCGAGCAGGTAAGCAGCTATCGCCAGGGTTCCATTAAAAAGACGACGAATATTGGTACCAGAATTGTCACCAGAGTTGGGCCAACCATGCTTTCTAGTGCATTTATGGTTGTTAGATCCACAATGCGGACCTATTCCGGTCCAGTTTCTCCTTCAAGAACACCAGGGATTTTGAATTGGCGCCTGATCTCTTTGATGACCTAAAAAGTACCTAAGTTGACAAACTGGATGGTCAAAGCTGAAAACAAGTAGGGCATTGCTGCTAAAAAAAAAGATCCCAACTTCTTTGGCATGTTTCAGTAAGTTAATGCCATATTGATCCAGGTTGATGAGTGTAAAACCTTCCGGGCGAGCAAATTCAAGCATGTAAGCAAACAAGATAACAAGGTCGCTCATTGTCGCGGCGCCCATGTCGAACCCTTTTGCCAGCGCTTTTAAAACATTGCCTACTAAGTCAAGGGAATCACTAGCTTATCTGGTTTCTTCTCCAAGTCAAGCCAATTGGCTGATGACTGCGGCATTATCTACAATCGGCTCGAAAGTGTCTCCCTTCATAATGATGTCCTTCATTTCTTTGATGCCCATTGTAGCTGCGGCGATATAGTAAATACCTTACACGCCACCGCCGCCCAACCAATTTCAAGCCATAATGATGATACCCAGAATGAAAGCTCCCCAGACAGAACTCTCCATGCCGCAAGAAAAACCTTCCAGAATATCCAGTGCTGGGCCGTTCTGAGCGTGACGGGCAGTATTTTGAACAGGTTTGTTTTTATTCCGGTGTAATACTTAACTACAATAACAACCGTAAATACACTCGCCATACACATACTTGGACCCAGAAGAGCATGCTGTAATTCATAATCCTGAGCGCAATGGCGTAAAAGAAAATCAGGCGGGTGATAGCGGTTACGATAAAACCGCTGTTTAATGCCCAGGTAAAATTCTTGTTATCACGGCCATTGACTATCAGGACACCTGTCAGGGTTGCCAGGATGTCGATAGCCCGTGTTATTAAGGGGGAAAGCACACACAATCAACCATATTTTGAAAGAAAGATTGGAGAAGCGGCTACGATCATTGTAGCAACAACAATATCAGCGCCTGACTCGAAATGATCAGCGCCACTTCCAGCGCAATGTTCTGCGTTACCGCCTACTATATCTGCATCGATGTCAGCTCCTTTTGTGTAGATGCCGCCTCCGAGCTGAGCGAAAAGTGCTGATAGAATGGCTCCGAAACTGGATCCAACCAGCATACTTATACCTTCTGGGTTATTTGCGTCAATGCCGAAAATCAACATCAAAAGCACTATACCCAGCATGTTGAAAGTAACAATGGGTAAACCCATGACGGAGCCGCCCCTGAAGGCGACTGTTGCCGCTTACCCTCTGGAGGACCGGGCTGCTTGGGTGGCGCGGACATTTGCATGAACCGAAGAATTCCTGCCGTTGTAGATGGCTAATAAAGAAAAACCGCCCCCGACGAGTATTCTAAGGGCGATTTGCCAGTTTCCTTCAGGCTTTGCAAAATACAAAATAATTGCCGGGCACAGGAAGAAGGGAAGGATGGTAATGAATTCACGCCGAGGGAAAGCATTTGCGCCAATTTCAATGAAATGGGCCAATTCCTTCATGTGGTCATTGCCGGTATCCTGTTTGTGGAGCCAATAGTAGATCAAATTGATCGCAAAAATACAGATGAATCAAGAAACGTAAATGAATAAAAGTGCTGCTAGGGCAAAATTCATAATTCGCTTCTAGCTATATAATTTTATTTGAGGGGGTAATAGATTTCTGGAATAATGGAGTTTATGGCAGTAAATGGTCAGTGTTGAGTGAATAGATGCTCAGGGTGTATTTTCCTTTGATAGTTTTTGATTCAATACTTTAGTCAAAGGCTCTAATCCAATAGCCGCCCAAATACTAGTGAAAGGGAGAAGTGGCATGATGTAACGTTGCCAAGGTAAAGGAAGGAAAAATAGAATAAAGAAAAATTGCAGGATAGTGGCCAGTAGAAAAATAAACGTAGTAGGCGCCGATTTTTCGTTGTGTGTAATTAATCTTTTCACCTCCAGTATAAAACCGCTCAGTGTTAAAACGATAAAAACACTGGCAGGTATCAAGCTGCGCCCTAGAGAATGGAATGGAAAATTGAAATAGGCTTTTTCTTGAACTTCAATTTCATTTAGGTAATTGGTCACATCGGCAGTACTAGGAGGGGTCAGGAAAAGATTGCTGAAAAGGGCAAGAGTCCGGTATGGAAGGGTTTGTTTTTTCCCATCATCGGGACGGGGGTAATAATCTTTAAGTTGGTTCGCCTGAAGTTCAGACGTGATTTCAACACTATATTGAGCAGCCTGGATGGGATGTTTCCAGAAAAACGGATTCATTAAATAAGTTATCACGAGGAAAAACAAAATGAATACTGCAAGACGGTTTGCAATAATGTTTAGTTTAGACCCAATCTTAAAAGGTCTGCATACTGCTATAATTCCTAGTGGTAGCAATGCAATAGCGGATTGTTTAGCATTAAAAGCTACAGCTAAAGCTATGCCGACCAACCAGGGGCGGATTGTTTCATGGGATAAAGCCCATAGAAGAAAACATATCCCCATTAAGGCAGCCGCTTCATTCATTGCTCGTCTGCCATGCAGCAAGAAGAGAGGGTTAAAACCTAAGAAGATTACAGCTAGCAGGGCAGTTATTTTAGTGTAGTTTTTTTTGATTGTATCGTAAAGAAACACAAGAGTAATTAGAAGCAGTGTAGTGGTTATTGCTCGAGAATTAAACAACAAACGGTCAGATGGGTAAGCTCCGGCAGCTACATTTTCGTTCCACGACAAACTCCAATTCCAGTCAGCTATCAGACTGGGAGTGTTAGTTAATAATCTACTAAAACCGATAAGGTATTTTGATAACGGTGCACCCAGGGATCGCAGCATTATTTCGTTGCTAAATGGAAGGTCAGGTTCCCAGGAGAGAGATAAGGGTTGGGAAAGGAGAATCTCAAGATCCTGACTCATATAAATATGCGTGCTCTCGTCTGGGTGAAATGGGACAAGGAAAATACCGTAATAATAGAAAACGGCCAACATTGCGAGAAGTAATATGAAAATCCAGTTACCCTTAATCTTCATAGGCATATAATTGATAAGAAACCTCATTCTATTATTGATATATCTTTTGTTTATATCATATGCTAATGGCTCCGAGGGGCTGCTGCGATCTTAAAATGACATCGCAAGCATCAGATGGAGCGGCAATCTTCCTCTAGTTTAATGATACGACATATGAATAATAATGATAAATTTCTAAGTTCGATAAGATACATCTGGCTGCCAGTATTTATTGCGGCAGGACTGAAAATCCTGCTGATTTTATCAGGACGTATACCATTTAACGCCGATGAAGCTATCGTGGCATTAATGGCAAGGCATATAAATCAAGGAGACCTGCCGATATTTTTTTATGGACAGGCTTATATGGGCAGTATGGATGCAGTCCTGGTTGCTCTCGGGTTTAGAATTTTTGGCGAACATGTTTTTGTAATCAGAATTATCCAAAGCCTCCTGTACCTGGGAACGGTTTTTACAACAACACTTCTGGGATACAGATTGTTTCATTCACGGAGAACCGCACTTATTGCAGGTCTATTGACTGCTGTACCGCCTGTTAATATAACCTTGTATTCAACCGTTAGTTTAGGCGGTTATGGAGAAATGCTCTTGATAGGAAACTTGCTTCTGCTGGGTGGTCTTTGGATAATCCGAAGAGTTCAAGCAGAGGGATTTGAACCAGGCAGGTGGTTTTTTATTAGTTTGATTGCCTGGGGAGTAGGCGCCGGATTTGGTTTTTGGGTGATTGGTTTAGCTCTAGTTTATGCAATTCCGGTCGCATTAGTACTATTTTACATTATTAGCAAATCGAAAAAATCGAAACTGATAGGGCAAACTGCCATATTGATGTTGGCAGGAGCGATTATTGGATCAATGCCGTGGTGGGTATTTGCGATTGGGGAAGGCAGTGGAGTTCTAATTTCGGAACTATCAGGCAGCGCTATCGCCGATATTAATAATGGGCCAGGATTACTTTTGCTCTTGGAACGATTTGGAAATCTAATTTTGTTCGGAGGAACGGTGATTTTGGGGCTCCGTCCTCCCTGGAGCGTACACTGGCTAATGATGCCCCTTTTGCCATTTGTTCTTATCTTCTGGTTCGCAGTTTTGTTTTACAGTGTGACTAAAATGACCAGAAACAAAATCCCAGCAGAGATGTGGATAATTAATTTAATGGGTGCGGTCTTGCTGGCTGGTTTTATTTTCACCCCATACGGCAGTGATCCGTCGGGTCGGTATTTTACGCCTTTGATTGTTCCAATGGCTTTATTTGGCGCTGATTTGATTGTTAATCAGTTTTCAAAAAAACCTCTTCTGCAGCTGGGATTACTATTTCTGGTTCTTTTTTATAATCTGGGAGGGACTATACAGTCAGCATTAAATTATCCTCCGGGATTAACAACTCAATTTGACGAGGTCACTCAGATCGATCAGGGGAAAGTGAGCGAGCTTATCGAATTTTTAATAGAGGAAAAAATTTACTACGGTTATTCAAATTATTGGGTTTCATACCCGGTAAACTTTTTATCAAAAGAGGAAATTATCCTTGTCCCCCGGCTACCATACCATGAAGACTTCCGGTATACTGCCAGAGACGACCGCTATTCACCTTATGGAGATATGGTAGGCACAGCCGAAGAAGTTTGTTATATAACAACGAATCATCGTGAGTTGGACAATTATCTCAGACTGCAATTCAGCGATAGAGATTTAACTTGGAAGGAAAAAAGAATTGGGGATTATCTGGTTTATTATGATCTTTCAAATTTAATTCACCCACAGGATATTGGCTTGGGAATTACAACCACACCATGAAAAACCACATAATGCCTTCCGGAATAGCAGCTGTGTTAATACCTCGCCTGGGTGAGATTTTCTTTATCGCGATTTTTATCGCTCTAATTGGATTAGGTCCTAAGCTGATGAATGTTGACGGGGATTTGGGAAGGCATATAACCCTCGGAGACTACATCATTTCAAGCCGCTCTATTCCGACCATGGATGTTTTTTCCCATACTAAACTTGGCGACCCACTTACTCCTCATGAATGGCTAGCTGATGTAGTTTTTGCTATCGCTCACCGGGCAGCAGGCCTGGATGGGATTGTGTGGATAACAGCGCTGGTGATTGGGGTAACTTTCTGGCTGGTATATCAAAATAGTAAAAATCTCAGCAGCATGTCACTTCTTGCGCTTGCCGGGACGATTCTTGCTGCGGCAGCCTCAAGTCTGCACTGGCTTTCAAGACCGCACATATTTACGATATTTTTTACTGTAATCTGGACAGCTGAACTTGAAAAAATGCGTATAGGAATCAGGAAGAATTGGGTTATTTTTCCTGTAATCATGCTTATTTGGGTTAATACACATGGTGCTTTTATTGCCGGGATACTAATCTGGACCTGTTATTTTGTGGGATCAATACTTGACCAAAAGTTCTCCTGGCAGGGAATAAAACACTTTCTCGGGATTGGGTTAAGCTCCTTACTGGTTTCACTTGTAAATCCTGACGGATTTGGTATTTGGAAAACAGGATTTGGTTTTCTTGGGAATCAATATTTAGTAAGTCATACTGCTGAATATTTACCTCCTGATTTTCACCAGATAAGCACATGGCCATTTTTGCTTTTGATTCTGATATCAATCGGGGTGCTCGCGATTTCAAATAAGAAGATGAATGCTTCTCATATTCTGCTGATTTCTGGATGGACCGCGCTGGCTCTCTATTCGGCCCGGAATATACCGCTCTATGCAGTTATAGTTGTCCCGATTCTGGTAACTGTGGGTGCTGATTATTTGCAAGGGAATAAATTAAAAGGAGCTTCTGAAAAATTTATAGCGCTTCAATCCAGGTTGACGGATATTGAAAAATCATTAAAGAGTGGTTTATGGTCAGGGATTGTGGTTATGGTTGTAGGGCTGTTGTTAATGAGGGGTTTTACCTTAGATTTTCAAAATAAAGGTAATCAATTTCTGGACGATGTATTTCCAGTTAAGGCAGTAGATTGGGTAGAGAAAAATCAATTACCGGGAGAGGGATTTAATTATTTTCCCTGGGGAGGGTATTTACTCTACCGGATATGGCCTGATAAGCTGGTTTTCATCGATGGGCAAACGGATTTTTACGGTGAAGAGCTTACCAGGCAGTACGAACAAGTTATTACATTGTCAGAGGGATGGGAAGATGTATTTAAAGAATATCAAATCAATTGGGTCCTCATGCCAGCCCAATCTGAGCTTATCCAACATTTGCAGAAACTAGGTGACTGGCATACGGTCTATCAGGATCAATTCTCAACGATAATGCTCCTGGGATCGGGAGAATGAGCATTCTATAAGTTTTCTTCATTTATTCAACCTCTCATTGACAGAGGATCAGTTATGACTTGGCTCAAAGAAGAAAAATTTTATCTGACGGTGCTGCTCTTGCTCATCTTAATCATGGCATTAAGGACTCCATTGGAGACTGATATGTGGTGGCACTTACGGGCTGGTGAAGAGACCTGGAATTCCAGGGAAGTATACAAGGTAGATACTTTATCTTACACCCGGGCTGGAGAAACATGGATTAACCACAGCTGGCTGACGCAAGTTTTAATGATAGGGTTATTTAAAGTTGGTGAATTCAGATCCCTGTCTCTTTGGGTTGGATTAACAGCAGCGGTAAGTATGTTTTTCATTTACCTGCAGATGGAGGGACATGCACTTCTACGAGGGGGTGTTGTATTGCTGGCATCTTTTGTGAGCAGTGTGGTTTGGTCCCCTCGTCCACAGATTATTTCTTTGTTGTTTTTTGCCATAACCGGATATGTAATCTTTCGGTTTAAAACGACAGGAAAGAATCAACTCTATTGGCTTGCCCCGATATTTATCGTCTGGTCAAATTTACATGGGGGATATATTTTAGGAACCCTCTTGATCTTTTCTGTAATTTGTGGAGATATATTTGATCAGCTTTTAGGAGAATTATCTGAGTTTTCTTTAGATTGGAAGGATATCGGGCAATTGACTGTTTGGGGATTCGTCGGATTTATTTTGGCGGCTGTTAATCCGAATGGGATTAATATGTGGATAATTCCATTTCAAACTGTTGGAGTTGTCTCTCTTCAAAATTTAATCAATGAGTGGGCTTCTCCTGATTTTCATCAGCCTGTCCAACAGCTGATGCTGGTCCTTTTATTTGGAACATTTGCAGCTGTTGGATTATCAAAGAGAAGATTTGCTGGAAGTGATTTATTTGGCGTTGTTATTTTTGGATTTATGGCATTAACTGCAAGAAGAAACTTTGGTCCCTTTGCTTTAATTACTGCACCTGTTTTAGCAAAGCATCTTACCGATCTTTTTTCTTACTGGAAGAATAAGTTAACAAAACGCTGGAGAATATTTCGTAAGGTTATCGAGTTTCAGAACCAATCAGAGAAAAATATCAATTCAAAATTTCAGTCATTATTAAATGGTGGTATTGTCCTGTTTCTAATTGTAGCGGCATTTTGGAAATTGATATATGTTACCGATACTGACCTAATCTTAAAAACTGAAAAGCAGATGTTTCCGCAGGATGCAGTCAGTTGGTTGAAGGAAGAAAAACCATCAGGCCGTTTGTTTAATTCATACAATTGGGGCGGCTACCTTACCTGGAATTTACGGGAATACCCAGTATTTGTAGATGGAAGAACAGATCTGTTTGGGGATGAAATTATCGGAGATTGGATGCTGGTTGTGAATGCAGAACAAAATTGGCAAACAGTCATTAAAGATTGGAAAATTAAGATTATTCTACTTGAAACCAATCAACCCATCGTGCAAACATTATTAAGAAACGGCTGGTCTTTAGGATTTCAGAATAACCAAGCCGTTGTTTTGCTAAAGAAGAAACAATAATTTAGTTAACATGGCAGATTGAAATAAACATAAGACATAGTAAGAAAATATGATTAAAAGAAAGAAGATCTACATTGATGCAATAGTAGATTGGAAGTATGTCATCCAAAACAGTTTTGTTTTGAGTATGTTAGCTTATCTAATTATTGTTGGGGGCAGGGGTGAGCAAATACTAATTAGTTTTTTTATTGCACGGTTCAATCTAGTTTTGTTCACGGTTTTGTTTATTTTTTGGCTTTGCTTTTGTAAAATATCTGGAAAAGAAATTATTGAAACTGATTTTATATTATATGCTCAATTGTTCTTAGCCGTAACTTTTATCTCGGTTTTATTATCTGATTATTTTTGGCAATCGTTCAATGAGTTCTATTTATGGGGACTGTATTTCTTAATATTCATTGGAATTCAAAATCTAATTTATTGGGGATGGAAAAGAGAGCAAATATTCAATAGTTTTTTACTCGTTGGGGGAATTGTTAATTTAACTAATATAATCCTGAGAGTGATCTGGTTTTCAAATTGGCTGAATATTATTAATCAAGGATTGTTGGAGGCTTTTCAATATAATAGAGGGAAAACGCCAAATCAGTCTGCAGCTTTCGCGAACTTGGTTTTGATGCTGGCCCTGGCCAGGTTTGTCAATAAGAAGAATGAGCGTAAAAAATCATTACTCATCTTTCTAATTCTTTGTTCTGTAATCACAGTAAGCTTGTCTTTATCAAGGGGTGGTTTCCTCGGGATGGCAGCCGGCATAGGAATTGTTATTGTAAACTGGGTTATTTTAGAAAAAGATCAAATAACTAAAATTTGGAAAAACAATAGGCGAATTATTATTAGCGGAGTAGGATTAATCCTGGCTTTGTTTTTAATAGTAGTGATTTTTAGCAGAAACAGGCCAGGTGTAAGTGTCAGATATGATTTCTGGATGGTTGCATTTCAATCTTTTAAAAATAATCCAGTTTTCGGTAGTGGACTCTTTACAATGGGAAATCAACTTCTTCAAATTGGATCAGTACCGCCAGGCGTCATATTCGTCCATGCCCACAATATTTTCTTGAATATTTTGGGAGAGCTCGGAATTGTTGGATTTAGTGTGTTCATTCTATTATTAATTAGTTTTGTTAAAAACGCATATAAGATTATTAATAGTAATAATGGTTATATTGCGGTTGGTGCGCTTGGAGCTCTAGGATCATTTTTAGCCCATGGTTTAGTTGATACTTTATATGTTTTGCCGCATCTATCGATAAGCCTAGTAGTCATTATTAGTTTGGCAAGCGCGCCAGTAAAAAAAGCGGAACATATTCGGAAACCCATTTTACGTTCAGGTTCTGTTTGGGCAGCAGGATTTGTATTATGTATCGGTTGGATTTTATTGTTGCAACGAATACCTTTGGAAAATGCAATTCGGCACTATGATCAAAATAAAGAAATTGCGGTCGTAGATTTTGAAAAATTGGAAAAATGGAAACCAAAATGGGCACTACTTTTTCAACAACGAGCAATTACCGAGAGTTTTCTGGCTATAGAGGATAAGGAAAATCAGCTGGAACATATATATATTGCAATAGATTATTTCGAGAAATCAATAAAATATGATCCTTTGTGGGCCACAAATTATGCAAATTTAGGCGCACTATACAAAGTTATTGGAGAATACTCACAAGCATTAACAATGATGATGAAAGCTTCAGCATTAGCACCGGATTCTGCATTAATTGCATTGAACTCCGCAATTATCGCGGAAGAAACCCGCGAGTTTGATTTAGCCAAGTATTATTACTGCACCTACATCTTAATGGGAGACATAGAAGACTCCGGGCCTTTTTGGAAAGAGACAACTTTGCGGACTAAGATATTTTACGATAACCAGAAATCGGCCTTATGTGACAAATATTCTAAAGGGGATGTTGAGAGTGACAATTCAGAAATGATACTATCCCAGTTTAGTAGCAAAATTAATATCAAATTGGCTGAGTATTATATTAATCATAGAGAATATCAGTTGGCATTAAATAAGATACGACAAGTAGAATTTATGGGTTTGAAAAGTGGAGCAACTTATCTTGAATTGTTGTGGATAAAGTCTAAATTAGAAGTACAAAGGGGGGATTACAAAAAGGGCTTAGAATATGCCCAAACTGCATTAGATGGATGGAGACACCAGTCAATTTATGGCCCCGGCACATTTGGCGGATCAAAATACAGTGAACAGCTACATCGCAGTCCATCAATAAAAGATGACCTTGTTCCACAGTTTGAAATTGCACCAATTCCCCAGACCTGGATAAACAGAATGGTGATTGTTGGGCAATGGTATAGCGAAATCAACGCTACGGAAGAAGCTAAAAAAATACTCCTGGAAGTAATTTCGATAGACAGTAATAATGAGGAAGCTAGCGTTCTTCTAGAAGAGCTAGGCACTAATGGCAACCATGATGAATAATTTCAATATAAAACTGAACCGCATTAAAGAATCTTTAGTTTCAAAACAAATTATTTATTCATTGATTTGGATTGGGATTCTTGTTATCGCTGCCTACCTGAGATTTGTTAATCTCGGTGATAATCCTGGCTGGTATAGCGATGAAGGAACTGTAGTGGAAATCGCCAATAATCTTATAGATGGCCGGATCAAATATCTGGCGATTAATCAATCCACATTAATTGCTGCGCGCCCCCCCTTATTTCCAATGCTTCTATCTGGGATTTTTACTTTTTTTAAATCTGGAATAACGACCTTGCGGCACGTTACTGCTTCCCTGGGTGTACTAACCACGGGATTGCTGTATTGGACAATGCGAGATATTGCGGGAAAGGAAAGGGCTTATTTGGCGTTTACTGCTGCTTTTCTTTATGCAATTTATCCCCCGGCTGTTCTTTATAGTCGGTTGGGATTCAGCTACAACCTGTTGTCTCCGCTCGTGGTTGGAATTCTTTGGTTCCTTTGGAAATATCTGAATAATGGGGAGAAGAAATGGATATTACTAGCCGCTTTTTTGGTGGGAATTGGCTCTATATCAGATTTGATGATGTTTACACTGGCTCCGGTAGTATTACTTGTAGCATTTGTTAAGAACTGGAGAGATACAATTTTTGCAACAGGTATTCTTATTCTGCCGTTCAGTTTATATTCATTGGGAATGCTTGTCATAAACAAGGACGCATTTATATTTGATTTTCAATTTACCTTTTTTCGACTCGGGGAAATTCCACTAATTGCTCAATATCCAATAATAGTATTAAATTATGCTGATCTCCTCTTTAAAGACTATTGGTGGAGTCTAGCAGTGATCGGCTTGTTTCTTCTTCCAGATGAGAGATTTAAGAAATTATCATTATTATTATTATTTACGCCTTTATGTTTACTAGCAAGAACAGCATCATTGCCGGGGATTAGCTTATATTATTTAAGTCCTTTGTTCCCCATGATTGCTCTTGGAGTAGCATCCTTGATTGCCGTGGGAACTCCCTACGTATTAAAAATTATTCAGCAAGGTCTAAATAAAATAACAAGTATATTCCAACGATCTGACAACTTACAGATACTGGATTTTATCTGGAATCCAGCTATATTTATCGTCTCGAGTCTATTATTATTCATGATTATTATGGCACCAATAATGATCACTTTGTCTCTTGGAGTGCGTCAAATCCACACAGGACTCGAGACCGATATTGACCCTGTTTTGGTAAACGTAAAAGATGCTCGTCAAGTTATTTCCTTTGTAAACGAGAGAGTAGACGAAAACGACATTGTAATTGCTTCTCCCGCGATAGCCTGGGCAATTAATTCAAATACTGCAGATTTTCAAATGGCGGTTGCTTTTGGAGGAGGAGAAACAAAACATTTACCCACCAATATTCCTTCAGAGCGATTTGAATTTAACCCTGAGTATAGCAACGCTGCTTACGTGATTGTAGATCCAATATGGAGAAATTGGGCTGTGCTTAATATGCCAGAAGTAGCAAAGATGGTGCGGAAAATTGAGAAATGGCCAAAAATTTATTACTCAGGGGAAATTGAGGTTTATGAAAATCCCGAAAAGGCAAATCAATGAATGGATCTAAGCATAACCAGACATGGGAATTGTCAATATTGGTTTACCCGGGGCTCTTTATAATTGCGAGGTTAATACTTTTCTTATCACTTCCCCAGGAAACAATCAGGTCCTATGGTGATTACTGGAATTTTTATAATCAAGCACAATTGGGGATTCCATTTATAAATTTCTGGACAGAATTCCCGCCAGTGTTCCCATTTATTTCAAGAATGATATTCTTGCTGGTAAACGGAAGGGAGACCGCTTATAGCTACGTCCTGGCCCTCGTTATCAGCTTTTTTCAAGCGGGAACAATCGCAATATTTTTCCACCTGGAAGAGAAACTACATCTTAAGAAGAGAGGGATTTCAAGGGTTTGGGTTTATTTCGCGCTGGTTGTTGGTTTGTTTTACAGCTGGAGTTATTTTGATCCTATAGCCGTATTTTTTTTACTGCTAAGTATATCCTTGCTGCTGGATCGAAAGGATGGTCCCGCGGCTTTGGCAATTGCTGCTGGCGTGCTGACAAAATGGTTCCCAATTTTGATCCTTCCCGCTATCTGGAAAGTTCGATCAACAAAAAAAGCATTCAAGTTAACAATATTGGTGATCGGGATTGTAATTATTGCCTGGGGAATGTTATATCTGGTCAATCCTGACATGACTGGGGCCTCGCTCATGTCCCAAGTAAATAAAGGATCGTGGGAAACTATTTGGGCTTTAATGGACAAGAATCTTGGAACGGGAAATTTTGGCGAAGAAATAAACCGGCAAATTCCGGATTCGGCAAAAATTAGTACCGGAAATCCGGCATTAATACCTTCCTGGCTGACATTATTAATATTTGGCGGTCTTGGATTAGGCCTGATAGTTAAATCTAAAAATCACACTGATAAATGGATGCTCTCATTTGTAGGTCTCTCTATCGTAATATTTTTCATTTGGAGTCCGGGATACAGTCCTCAATGGATTCTGTATTTATTACCTTTTATACTGCTTTGCCTCCCTGCTAACGAGGCCTACTTAATGGGGGCCTCCGTGGTTCTCGTCAGCTTGCTTGAGTGGCCCATTCTATTATCAAGGGGATTATTTTGGAGTTTGTACTTATTAATTCCATTTAGAACCCTGTTATTGGCCTTATTAGGTGTCCGTTTGTACCAGCGTTCCATTGGATATTTTGAGAAAAAAGAAGGATGAATCATTTTGGCTTTTAGAAAAAATCGTAAGATTCAATGGGTAGTAGTATTTCTGCTAGGGATCCTAATTATTGCTGGATTAACGTGGGTAAACTACTCTTTTTCAAAGAACAACCCGGGTGGAAATGATTTTTTAGTCCATTATATAGGGACAAGGGCGCTGTTAATGGAGGATATCAGTCCCTACAGCGATGAAGTTGCGATCCGGATTCAAACTGCCGCTTATGGGCATCCTGCACAAGGAGATGAGTATGAATTACGCGTAGCTTATCCCTTATATTCAATTTTCTTATTTTTACCATTTTCGCTAATACAGAATTATATATTGGCCAGGGCGGTCTGGATGACGGCACTAGAACTGGCATTAATAACAATGACGCTTGTGGCTATGAATCTTGCAGAGTGGAAACCGCCTCTTTGGCAGCAAGGAGTTACCATGCTGTTTTCCTTAACTTGGTATCATGCTGTAAGGGGTGTTGTTAATGGAAATGCTGTTATTATTATCGCCTTAATGTTAACGACAATTTTCCTATTGATACGGGATAACAAAGATCAGTTTGCAGGTTTTTTACTGGCAATAACAACTATTGAACCACAGCTTGTCGTTCTGGTGATTCCTTTTATTATCATCTGGTCTTTGTATCAAAGACGCTGGACCCTGATTAAATGGTTCTTTGGAACCCTGGCAGCCTTTATTTTATTTGGAATAATTCTCGTCCCCAATTGGATTCTCCAAAATCTCTGGGAAATAATAAAATATTCAGCGAATAATCCAGCCGGTACACTTGCAGCAATAATTTCTGAGTGGCTTCCAGGATTGAGCATTCAATTTAAATGGGGGATCACCATTGTCTTTGGAAGTCTGTTAGTATGTGAGTGGTGGTCTGGCCGGAAGGGGCGTTTTGAAAGATTTTTATGGGTGGCCTTCCTGACTTTAGCTATCAGTCAATGGATCGGGATTCAAACTAATCCTGGAAATTTCATAATACTCTTTCCGTCCATTATATTTATTTTATCTGTTTGGGATAAACGATGGAAGAAGAGAGGAGCGCTTATTGTAAGTATTGCCTTGGCAATTCTGTTCTTTGGTTTGTGGTTCCTTCTTCTAATGACTATACAACGGTCTTATCAACTGATCCAAAGTCCATTTATGTTTATACCGCTGCCGGCAATTTCTCTTTTTGGTCTGTATTGGATAAAGTGGTGGGTGATTACTCCAGTTAGATCATACTGGAGCGGCAATATATGAGTTGGAAATATTACTTTCTATTTGGCAGCTTAAATTTAATGATTTTACTCAAATTAAACTTTTTGAAAACTGCCCCAGGTAATATGGATGATTAGTATTATAACGCGATGGAATTGCGTATAGCAAGAAGCGAAAGTTTATCAAAACCATTTATGTGGCACTGTTTAAACGATTATTCTAGCTTTCTTCTACCTTCTGGTTGCCTTTGCCGTCCTCCTTAGCCGCTCTGGGTATGGTGTTGAATGGTTTACAATCATATAACTGAGCTAAAAGTGGTTTTCTGATTGTGTTTGTTATTGTGCTGTTCTTGATCGTGAAAATGACCCATGTGCTAACTGGCGAGGAGAAGAGCGCGAAATTAGAGGAAATTGTGGACCTAGTCGCGTTTTTTAATAGTGTTTTATTGGAAAAGGCAGACTCTTTCGGTGTTTTAATGAATTGGGGGCAATAATCTTTTAAAAAATAAGGAAAGAGGAAGGAATGTGGAGATACCTTTTAAGAATTTGAGGTGCGAGTGCATGCGCATGGATGTAATCGTAATAGAAAGCGATTAAGCCTGTTCTGCCAGGTGGATTAAAGAAAATGCAAACAAGAATGCGGTTATACCAGCTCACGATATGGGATCTTTAGGATATTTTTCTGCGCGGGAAATCCTGGAGTTTAGCATAACTGATTACCGCGGGCGTGGATCCATTTATTCGAAACGAGGAGAAATTAGCAGTCTGTATTGACCAGGAAAAACCAGATTTTTTAGTTATATTTCCTAGTTTATATTCAGAACTAAGAGATGAGTTGATACCTGTATATCAAAGCGAAGGTAAATTTGCTCCCAGTTTTGGGATGGAAAATATGGCTGTATATGGTGGGGATGAAATTTTAGACTCAGCAGCAGCAAACGTAAAATGACTGTCGAATTGCTGGCGGTGTGCACCTATGCTATACTCTCAAGGAAGATAAGTACGAAAATTCAGGAGTAAATATTATGGTTTTAAATAAAGCTGGTGACACAGAAAACACCACGGAACAACTGAAGGAAAGCTTAGAACAGAAAATTCAGCAAGCTGAACAAAAACTGGGTAGCGTTTCCAAAAAGATTAAACAGAGTCAGGTAGAAGTTGATAAACTGGCTCAACGCCAGGTGGAAAACTCGACCAAGATTAGAAATATAAAGGAAAATACGGAAGAGTTAAGCCCGGTTGCTGTCCGAGATGCATACGAGGAAGCCCTTGATGCACAGCAGCGATTATTTGTTATGCGGGGGCAAATGGAAAAATTCAAAAATGAGCAAGTACACCTTCAGGATTATATTTTACAGATGCAAGATATCAGTGGGTTTTTAACACGAACTCCTTTACTTGAAGGTGGCGAAATTGAACTGAACGCAGCCGAAGTGATTGAATCGGTTATTCAGGCTCAGGAAGCTGAGCGTCATAAATTATCTAGCAAAATGCATGACGGTCCAGCTCAAGCTTTGTCTAATTTTATTCTACAGGCAGAGATTGCTCAAAAACTCTTTGAAATAGACCTGGATCAAGCCCGAGAAGAGCTAAACGATTTAAAGGCAAACGCAAATGCCACTTTTGTAAAGGTTCGCGATTTTATTTTTGAACTTAGGCCAATGATGTTGGATGATCTTGGATTAATTCCAACGCTCAGGCATTATATTGAGGTTTTTAAGGAACAAAACGAAATGGAAATCATATTTTCTGCTTCCGGTACCGAAAGGAGGCTCGATGGATACCTGGAGATCATGCTTTTCAGAGCTGTTCAGGAATTGCTTAGTAATGCGGCGAGACACAGCAATGCAAGTACGATACGGATTCATATAGATACCAGCGAAGACAAGATTGTTGTTGATGTAGAAGATGATGGTAAAGGATTTAATGTTGAGCAGGCAATGGAAAACAGTATGGGTATCAAGGTAATAAAGGATCGAGTAGAAATACTGAAAGGCAACTTTAATGTTGATACTGCTGCCGGCCAGGGAACAAGGATAGGCTTCAACATACCGGCAGGTTCTGAAGGACAGGATGTCTTTGCATAATTGTAAGGAAAACTGTATTGCATTTCAATTTATTGTTCTTTATAATGACTGCTAACCTGAAGGGTTTGCATACACCTCGATGGAAATTCAAATAAACAGGAGGTAAAAACCATGTTATTCGCACCGAAAGAAAAAGGCCAAGGTCTCGTAGAGTATGCTCTAATTCTTGTTTTAGTTGCTGTCGTAGTGATTGTTATTCTCTCCCTACTTGGCCCCGCTATTGGTAACATTTTCCAGAATATTGTTGACAACATCTAAACGAACCGTATAGGTTCTAGGCGAGTGACCGTCTATTTAGTCACATATGCTAAACCCTACCATCCGGTAGGGTTTTGCTTATTTGAGAAAAAAATTGAAAATCCACCTCACAGGATTGAAATTAAAATACCTAGATAATAATAATAAAATCCGTTAAACTATGATGGAGCGATAAACCAGCCTAATGAATTTATTTATGGGGTAAAATAAAGGTGGATTATTCAGGCAACAAGCTAGGAGGTTGATATGCGACGCGGAAGAGTATTCCTTTACTTGAGCTTAATCCTCGTATTATTGATAGTGGGGGGCTATTTGCTTTATCAAAACTTCTTTAAAACCGATGCGATTTCCGGTGAAACACCGGCGGAAGTTGCAATTCCAGACAAAGTGGATATTGTGGTGATAACTCAGAAGGCACCGAGAGGAACTGTCTTGGACGAAACTGTCTTGGGTTTGATTCCACTACCGCGTGATCTAGTGATTGCCGGTATGTTTACCGATTTAGCACAGGTCGTGGGCAGACAGGCCAAATTTGATCTGGACAGCGGGATACCCTTAACGGTAAATATGCTAGTGGACAGTGCCGCGCAGCTCTCCGACGCCGGTTCTGTTGCTTCTCTATCAATTCCTGAAGGAATGGTAGCCAAGTCAATCCCAATTAGCAGATTAGCAAGTGTCTCATATGCACTTCGGCCCGGTGACCGGGTTGTGGTAATCGCTTCGATGCAGTTCATTGATCTGGATGCAGACTTCCAGACTGTTCTCCCAAACCAAACTGCGCTACTTGTAAGTCCTCAAATTGCGATTGTGGGCGAAGATAGTGGCCCTGCGGGAGCGGCAGCCCATGCTGAATTGCTTGATAGTTATACTTACTACGGTCGAATTGAAGATATGGGTGAGCAGCAAGGAGAAAGTATTTACTTGATCCCTGCGGAATCACAGAGGCCCAGGCTAGCTACCCAAATTATTATTCCAAGTGCAACTGTATTGCACATGGGTGATTTTAGTTATGGTGATGGGGCATTGGGAGCTGGCGAATTGCCTGCGCCTGAGCCCACTCCTGTTGCAGCGGAAGGAGAAGTTGTCGCCGCTCCGGTTGAAAAACCGCCAGATAACATCACTTTAATTGTTTCTCCTCAAGAGGCTGTTTTCCTAACTTATTTAATTGACAGTGGAGTTGAAATCAGCCTGGCGTTGCGATCAGCTGGAGATAGCACGGTGATTGATACAGAAACTGCCACGATGCAATACTTCCTGGACGATTACTCTATCCCGCTTCCTGCTAAATTACCCTATGGCTTGGCTCCTAGAGTAGATTCGGTGCCGGATCTGGGTAACAGTGCGGGCGAACCGGAGTCAGTCCCTTAACAATAAAAAATAGTGATTATGTATAAGTGAGCCTATGCCAGAAGATCAAGTATTCAATGTCTTGATCGTTGACGATCAAGATGAAACACGCAAAAATGTTGCCCGGCTACTACAATTTGAGAATGATATCAATGTTGTAGGAACAGCACGGACGGGAAAGGACGCCATCAGACAAGCCATTTCCTTAGACCCTGATGTTGTGTTAATGGATATCAACATGCCCGACATGGATGGTATCGAGGCTACAGAACGGATCCAGGAACAGGCGCCCATTTCGCAGATTGTTATTTTGTCTGTCCAGGGCGACACGAACTACATGCGCAGGGCAATGCTTGCAGGAGCAAGAGATTTTTTAACCAAACCGCCTAAGAGTGATGAGTTGGTTACTGTTATCCGTAGAGCGGGAGCAAAAGCAAAAGCGATTCGTAAAGATGCCCAATTTGGGGGGAGGGGGACTGGCAGTTTAATTGATCCCCGAGGAACGACAATTTCCCTCACCGGGTTAGGAAAAATTGTTGCAGTATACAGTCCCAAAGGCGGTGTTGGAACAACTACAGTAGCTACTAACCTGGCTGTAGCAATGCACAGCTCGGAAACTCCTGCGATTATTGTGGATGCTAATCTTCAGTTTGGCGACGTGGTTGTATTTCTCAATGAGCGGGGGCGAACTTCGGTTGTTGATCTGGCTCCCCTTGCGGATCAGCTGGACCCAGAACTTGTGAGAGAGGTAGTTATTCATCATGAGCCATCCGGAATCGATATTTTATCTGCTCCGCCTCATCCTGAGGATGCTGAGAGAGTATCAGGAACACAATTTGTTAAAGTTTTACAATTTTTGGCAAGACTATATACATACGTGATAGTTGATACAGATTCGGGATTGTCAGATGTGACATTAGATACCTTGGATGCCAGCGATTTGTTAGTGATGATATCCTCCCAAGATATCCCGGCAATTATCAATACAAGAATGATGTTGACCCTGCTGATAAACCTGGGAATCAACAAACAAAAAATCGTGTTAGTAATGAGTCGGTTTGACAAACAACTTGCTATTACGCCTGAAAAAGTCGGCCATAATCTCGGGCACAAAGTTGCTGCAATTATCCCGGAAGACAGAGAAGTAGTTGTGCCAGCAGTAAATCGCGGCATCCCATTTATGCTGGGAGAAGGAAAAACAAAGGAAATAGGCAAGAGTATTCTGGAATTAGTTGGAAAAATTCGAGAACGGCTGTCTAAATTGGAAGAGGAACCAGTTAGTGAGAACTAGACCATCCATTTCAAGTTAATTATCAAGTAACAGGACTAAACATATGTCTCTACTAAAAAGAATTGAACAAGGAAAACCGACCGATGATAGGGACTCTTCCCTAATTGGAGGCGACTCGAGATTAGGAACCTTAGAGGCAAGACGTGTATCACCTCCTAGGAGAGACGCTCAGGATGAGACCTATGCAGATCTGAAAGTGCGGGTCCAAAACAGATTATTGGCTGAATTAGATCCCTCCATTGATGTTTCCGAAGTTGAAAAAGTTAGGGGAACAATTAGAGATTTGTTTGAACAAATCCTATCCGAAGAGAGTATTGTGCTTTCCCGGCAGGAGAAACACCGCTTATTCGAACAGATTGCCGCTGAAATTCTAGGTTTTGGTCCATTGCAGCCATTACTCGAGGACGAAGACATAACAGAAGTAATGGTTAATGGAGCGAAAAGCGTTTATTTTGAAAAAGCCGGAAAGATTTCCAGGGCTCCGATTACATTTGAAAGCGATGAGCATGTAATGCGGATCATCGACCGAATTGTTGCGCCGCTGGGAAGGAGGATTGACGAATCGAGTCCATACGTAGATGCCCGTTTACCTGATGGCTCCCGTGTAAACGCTGTTATCCCTCCTATTTCTCTGGTTGGTCCATGTCTAACAATCCGGAAATTTGCTAAAGATCCATTTACAGTTGAACAGTTGATTGATTTTGGGACCTTAACACCCGGAGCAGTTTTGTTTATGGAAGCGGCGGTGAAAGCGCGGTTTAATATCATCATTTCCGGAGGCACTGGTTCAGGGAAAACTACATTGTTAAATGTTTTATCACAATTCATCCCGAATACTGATAGGATAATAACAATCGAAAATGCAGCCGAACTCCAAATGCGGCAAGATCACGTGGTCACATTAGAATCACGTCCGCCAAATATTGAAGGACGAGGTGAAGTAACGATTCGGCAGCTTGTAATTAATACACTCCGCATGCGTCCTGATCGCATTATCGTCGGCGAGATCCGCGGTGAAGAATCATTGGATATGCTCCAGGCTATGAACACTGGCCATGATGGCTCTCTGACTACTGCGCACTCTAACTCACCCAGAGATACCTTGTCCAGAGTCGAAACTATGGCATTGATGGCAGGGATGGATTTACCTATTAGGGCTATCCGGGAACAAATATCCTCGGCAATTGATCTGATCATTCACCAAAGTAGAATGCAGGATGGAACCAGAAAAGTTGTTAGCATTACTGAGGTTGTAGGTATGGAAGGCGAGGTGATAACTATGCAGGATATTTTCCGGTTTGAACAAACTGCGATTGAAGACGGGAAGGTTCTGGGCGAATTAATTCCAACAGGACTAAGACCTAAAAATATGGATAAGATTGAGGGAGCTGGTATTCATTTGCCTCCTTCTATTTTCTCTGTAAAAAGAGGATAGTTCAGACTATCTAGATCTGCTATTGGGGCTGATCTCTATGACTACAATACTCATAATCGGCGGCGTGCTTTCAGTGATTTTACTCGTCATCGGAATTGTAATAACAATCCGGGAAGAACAATCTGTTCTTGACGATCGCTTTTCCCATTATGTGGAGGAAGAATTTGAAGATGCAGTTTCCCTCGCTGAAGAACAAAAAACTTCTGCATTTTCAGAATGGCTGGATAATCGGCTGGAAGGATCAAAATTCGGGGATAAGATAGCGACCAATCTAGCACAGGCAGACCTAAAATTACGTCCGGCTGAATATATAGCCGCCATGGTTATCGCGTCTTTCCTATTGGCGTTTTTTGCCTGGGCAGTTGGCGGTCAGAATATTATTTCTGCCATGATTGGCGCTGTGTTAGGGGGAATGATGCCAAGAATTTATATGAAGCGGCAGCAAAATAAACGATTGGTAACCTTTGGAAACCAGCTTCCTGATATGTTAAACCTTGTTGTTAATGGCTTGAAAGCAGGATATTCCACTATGCAGGCGCTTGAATCTGTAAGCAAAGAATTGCCGCCGCCACTTTCAGATGAATTTAGCCGGGTGGTTAAAGAAATGCAGTTAGGTATTGCCATGGATGATGCTCTTAATAACATGCATCGGAGAATTCCCAGTGATGACCTTGACTTGATCATCACTGCAATTAATGTCCAGCGGGAGGTTGGTGGTAACCTGGCTACAATTCTTGAAACGATTTCTTATACTATTCGGGAACGGATTAAAATTGCAGGAGAAATTAGGGTGCTTGTCTCTCAGGTTATTTATTCGGGCAGATTCCTGGCAATGTTACCGCTCATCTTGATGGGATTATTATGGTTTGCAAATCGTGAATATTTACTGACTTTTTTCGCGCCAGGGAACTTGCTTTGTGGGGGAACTATGTTGGGTATAGCTGGAACTATGGTAGGAGCTGGATATCTTGCCATGAACAAGTTGTCGGATATCGAAATCTAATTGGGCTGGAGGGCGATTATGAATATTTATATTTGGATATTTATTGGAATTATTGTTGTTCTGGCTGTTTCTCTTGTTATTGTAGGTATGCGGAACAAGCAATTAGAAACGCCTTTTGAAGAGCGGTTAAATGAATATATTTCCAGAGGTGAAGAGGTCACCTTGGAAGAAATTGAATTATCCCAACCTATTACTGAACGTATATTAGTGCCGATCATACATAAAATAGGGGAGTTGACCGAAAAATTTACCCCTCAGAAAGCTATTGAGCAAGTAGAGATTCAATTAGAGTTGGCTGGAAATCCCCCAGGCATTGACCCGACGATTTTTTGGGCTTCCAGATTTATTGCTGCAATAGGAATAGGGGGTCTTTTATTGTTTGTCTTTTCAATGGGGTCGATGGATTGGTCATGGGGAAGGAAATTGCTCATGACGGGTATATTTTCCATTATTGGCTACTTTATGCCCCAACTTCTCCTTCAGAGCAAGATAAATACCAGGCAGGAGATGATTAGAAAATCTATGCCAGACGCTTTGGACCTCTTAACTATTTGTGTCCAGGCAGGGTTGGGTTTTGATGCTGCAATGTCAAGAGTTGCGGAAAAATGGGAAGATGCTCTTGCTGATGAGTTCAGTAGGTGTTTAAGAGAAATTCGGCTCGGTAATGTTAGGCGAGTTGCCCTGCGTAACATGGCTGACCGGATTGGTATTACCGAAATGTCCAGTTTTGTTGCGGCGATTATTCAAAGTGAACAACTTGGAGTGAGTATGTCAAAGGTTCTCGGGATTCAATCTGAACAGATGAGAATCAGGCGCAGACAAATTGCCGAAGAAAAAGCACAGCAAGCTCCTGTAAAAATGCTTTTCCCTATGGCGTTGTTGATATTTCCGTCGATTATGATTATCTTACTCGGTCCGGCAGGATTGCAGCTTAAAGACTCTGCCTTGGCCGGCATGTTCGGTGGTTAAAGTGTAAGCCATTAATTAAAATATTCTCGAGACAAAAAGTTTACGTTTAATCCGGGAGGATTAAGCATGAAGTCTCGAATTCATACTTTGGGGTGGAATGCCCTGGATTTATTGTTTCCACCCCGATGTGCGGGATGCGATATGTGGGGAGAACGATATTGCGCATCTTGTCAGAAACAAACGAAACTAATTAATTCTTCAATTTGTCAGGTATGCGGTGAACCTTATCCTGGAACGTTTCGTTTTGTTTGTCAAAGATGCCAGAAGACAGAACTTTTTTATACGAATCTAAGATCCTGGGCATATTTTGAGGGACCAATCCAGAGGGCAATCCATAAACTTAAATACAAAAAGGACTTGGGACTGGGAGAAAAACTAGCTCAGCCGTTAGTTAATTTAATGCTTACAAATCACTGGAAGATCGATTTAATCACAGCCGTACCGTTGGATGCAGCACGCCAGAGAGTCCGGGGATACAACCAGTCTTTATGTTTGGCACGGCCATTGGCTTGGAAAACCGGACTGCCGATTGTTGCCTCGATAATAAAAAGGATTAAAAAAACAAAATCTCAAGTAGGACTCTCACTGGAAGATAGGAAGATTAATGTAGCTGGCGCTTTTGAGGCAGAACAGAAACTTGTTTACGGAAAATCAATTCTGATCATTGATGATGTTGTAACGACAGGCTCTACAATAAATTCATGTGCAGAGGCATTAATGAAGGCTGATGCATTGCGAGTTTATGGACTTACACTTGCGAGATCAACGAGACTCTGAGATGCATAAGTGTTAAAATTAGTATAAGGAGATATATTATGACAATTGAAGTTAATATTTATAGCCGTAATTTAGAAGTTACTGATAATTTATCTGACCAGGTATACAGGAAGGTATCCGGTCTAGACCGTTATTTGGAAGATATTGTTGAGGCACGTGTGGATCTGGCTTCAACCAATGCAAGAAGTGCTGAAGAAAGAGAAGTAGTCCAGATTACTGTTCAAGGAAAGGGCTTTATTTTAAGAGCCGAAGAACGATCGGATGACATAGTCAACGCTTTAAATATAGCAACAGATACACTGCAGCGGAGAATAAAACGCTATAAAGGAAAAAGAAATCAGCGGTGGAAACAGGGTATTGACATCAGAGAAGAGTATGTAGACGAAATTGAAGAATTCGAAAAGCCTGTAATTGCTAAGAGAAAACAATTTTCCCTCCGACCGATGGATGAATGGGAAGCAATTGAACAGATGGAATTACTGGGACACAATAATTTCTTTGTATTCTATAATGCTCAATCCGAATCAATCAATGTTCTTTACAAAAGATATGATGGATCTTTTGGGTTAATTCAGCCGAGTATCGGGTAATCTTAGGTTATAAAACGTAAAAAGCGAAGGAATTTTCCTTCGCTTTTTTAGTAAATAAAAGTATTGAGAGGAAAAAAATTCCATAAATTATAAAAGACGCGAAATGTAAATGAACTTGACGATAGTAAAGGTCTGGTCTAGACTAAAAGGCACGAATTGCACTAAATAGAAGCGAGGATTTTAAAATGCATAAAGATAAAGAAATACTTGAAAGAATTGCAGGATTATTTTCAGGTGATTTGGACCAAGACAGCATTGTGAAGGCTGTTCGTATTATATTGAAATCCATAGGAGAGGATCCAGAGCGGGAAGGTCTTTTACGGACTCCTGAACGGGTTGCCAAAGCATATCAAGAGCTGCTGAGCGGATACAGGACTGATCCTATCGAATTATTGAACGATGCAATTTTTGAGGTTTCCTACGATGAGATGGTCATTGTTCGAGATATTGAATTTTACAGTTTGTGCGAGCATCACATGCTGCCATTTTTGGGGCGTGCTCATGTTGCTTATCTGCCAAAAGGCAAAGTAATTGGGTTATCAAAATTACCCCGTATAGTCGATATGTTTTCCCGGAGGCTGCAGGTTCAAGAGCGGATGACTAAACAAATCGCTGATCTGGTTGATGAATTGCTTCACCCGAAAGGTGTTGCGGTAGTTATTGAGGGGTTACATTTATGTTCAGTGATGAGGGGTGTAAGAAAACATGATGCCCGAATGACGACCTCTTATATGTCTGGTGCATTTAGAACAAATTTGCCGACCAGGCAGGAATTTCTAGACAATATATCCCGGGGAGCTAAACCATTACAGTTTTAGAGAAATGGGAAATTATTTATATCTGTTTCCCAAAGAGAGATCGGTCCTTTTGTGAAAATATTTCCCAGGGATCAGGCGGAGAGCTGCTTGATTGAGTGTTTCGCCTGACCGTGGATTTATGCAATCAGGGAAAATTTCGGATGCGGGGACTGCAACGTGCGCCTGACTCCAGAGATCATCATCAAGGCAAGCGCCATCATACATCAAAATATCCAGATCTATTGAACGGTCTGCGTTTTTATCATCTGAGCGCAATCTTCCTAGATCTTGCTCAATTCCCAAGAGGAAATGAGACTTTAGTTGATTCAGGCTTAATTGAATTTCAATAAGAACCGCTAAATTTAAATAATCTGGACCATCGCTTCCTACAGCAGGCGTTTGCCAGATGGATGATAACTGCCGGATTGAGACTTGTTCAGAAAGTTTGTCTAGAGCCCGTTGAAGATTTTTCTCGGGATCAATATTGCTTCCAATACCAATCAGAGCCAAGATAGATTTTTGATCACTTTGCCCGTTCAATTTCCACTCCGACAGATTCGGCGAATCGGACAGCGCCAGGTTTTTCTACCCTGACAATAACTTTTAATACGCCGTTCACCTCCAGACAATTAGATGCGATATCGGCCGCTAGGGCTTCTACGGTCAACCTTTGGCAATTTTCTGCCAGTGATTGTGCTTGTTTTGCGATTGTTCTGTAATTAATACTGTCTTCTATGTTGTCAGTGTCACCGGCATTTTTTAGATCTCCAAAGAGAGTAATATTAATCAAAATTTCCTGTGGTTTTACACGCTCCCACTCATTGATGCCGATGATTCCCCGGGCTACTAAATTCTTGATGAGAACTTTGTCCATTTTGACCTCCTCGGAGGTTGTTCTGAGGGTATAAACTCAGCTTAGGTGTCTGCCCCCGTCCAGATGGATAATTTCACCAGTAATATACTTTGGTCCTGTTAATAAAAATAAAAGGGTCTCTTCCACTTCGGTTAATTCTGCCCACCGTGGTATAGGAACAGAGGAGAGAATAGTTTCATTGTTGCCTCCATCGCTGGGTGGTAAAACAGCACCAAAGGCAATCCCATTTACAGTAATATTTGGAGCAAGAGCAACCGCCAGGGATTTAGTTAGCGCTGCCAGTCCGGCTTTGCTTATTGTATAGGGCAAATGATCAGCTCCTGGTTTGAGGGCTCTCCAATCTAGAATGTTGATTATTCTTCCATCTAAATTCTTGGAGAAATTTTTTCCAAAGGCTTGGCTTAGCAGAAATGGAGCAGTAAGATTAATTGCCAAGTGCTCGTTCCACTGATCTATTTGAGTGTCAGCCCAGGAAAGGGTAGAAAAGACAGACGCGCTATTCACTAAGCCGTCTAGCTTCCGTAATGAAAAAGCTTCATCAATAAAATCAGCAGTAGAATCGGGATTTGAGAAATCTGCCTGAAGTATTGTGGCTTTTTGTCCTAATGCCATAATTTTCTGTTTGGTTATCTCCGCTTCAGTAGGGGAGTTACTGTGGTGGATGATGACATCACCACCGGCTTTTGCCACTGCTAAAGCCAGAACCCGGCCGATTCGCCGAGCCGAACCTGTGATGAGGATCGTTTTACCCTTGAGGTTCATAAGATTCCTCCATCCGAGTTTGTAAATATAGTTTTCTCAAAAGATAAAGGCTGATTGACAGGATCATCCAATAAGCTAATTGAGCGAAACGTATGCCGTCAGCGACAACAATACCGGGTTCCTGAAAGCTGTCAAAAAACAATCTGAAACCGGAAGTTAGAGAAATGAATAAAATTAAGGTATAGCCGGCTTGGTACCCATTATATTGTTTTATCGCCAAAATAATATACAGAGTGACAAGTCCTCCGGCAAGATAATAAATTTGTACTGGATGCCGGAAATCACCCCAGAGATTTATACCCCAGGGCAAAGAAGTTGATGATCCAAATCCCGTACCCGAAGAAAAATTGGACAAACTTAAGGCAGTGGCAAATAATGCAAAAAACGGGGTTAAAGAATCAAGAAATGCCCAAAACGAGATACGCTGATGGGAAATATAAATAAATCCAACTGCAGCTGAAATGAGTAGGCCGCCAACGGGATCAAGCAGATTTGGGTTAAGGGAGAAAATAGAAAGCAAATTTCCCCGAAACGCATTGGAGGATCTGGCAATATACGATAACCTGGCGCCTAACAATCCTGCCAGTAGGCAAATCCAGAGAACCTTTACAACTAAATTAGGGTCTACCCTAAAACGTTTTGCATTTCGTTCTGCCAAGATGGAACTCAACCAGAAACCAAGCAAGAGAATTAACTCTGGAGCCGGTATTGACAAAGGACCGAGGTTAATAATTGGAGACATTAGGGTTTATCCTGGAGAAGTTTTTCTACCTGGATGCGTAAAAGGGCGGTTGGAATTGGACCGCCTATGATTATCTTCCGAATTATGCCCTGACTGTCTATAAATACGGTAGTTGGGAGTGAACGGAGGTTATATGATCGGCTGACCGACCCTGTTTTGTCCAACGGAATAGGAAATGTCAGATTATTTTTGGATACAAAGGCAGCTGCCTCAGAAAAAGAATCCTGATTGGTAGCATTAATCGCTGCAATGATTAGTCCCAGGTCTTTATACTCATCGAATACTCCCTGTAAAGCCGGCATTTCTTCTCTGCAGGGAGGGCACCAACTGGTCCAAAAATTTAATATCACTGGGGATCCCGTAAGATCTGAAAGGATTAAAATCTCCCCCTCCAAAGTAGTTAGGGTAAAATCTGGTGCCAAAAAACTTTCTTGTGGAGCAAAAATTGATTGTAGAGATCTAGAATCAGTAGAAACTTTGGAGAACCAAATCCAGACCGAACCTGCTAGAAGAATCAATATCGATATTAATTGCTGTCGTTCAAATCGGTAAGAAGACACAAGGTTATCCTATCTAATAAGATAGATAGAGTTTATATCCACGAGCAATTCGTGTCAAGCTATAATATAAGGATGTGTAAAATATGGGAAATCAGCTAAATATTCAGATATCATCTGTTAGTAAACTGAACAATATCTCGTAGAAATACCAAGGAGGAATTTATGAGAGATAACCTGAAAATATTGATTTTGATTGGCGTGGTAGGTTTTGCCATAACCTTGGCAGCAATTTTTGTGGTTAACAGAAGAGTTCCGGTAGTCAAGGAACAAACAGTTGCGGAAGCTACTACAGTAAGTTCAGTCGAAGACATTACGGGGGGAAAAACAGAAACTGCTGAAGTTTCCTCTGTTCTAGCGGTATCTGAAACTCCGGAAGCTGACCAGAATTCAGATGCTGCAGTACCCACAGCCCGGGCGGGACTTGAAAGCACAAATCCTGAAGAAGTAAAACTGGCGTCTGGAGATCTTCAACTTATTGAATTATTTGCCTTTTGGTGACCTACTTGCCAGGGTATGGCGCCTATCGTGCATGGGCTGGAAGTTGATTATTTTGGAACGATTAAATTTGTGTATTTAGATATTGATGACGCAGCAAACTCCAAATTTTTGAAAGAGTTGGGATTTAAATATCAACCTCAATTTATCTTGTTAGATGGGGAAGGGAAAATCCTGCAGCAGTGGTTGGGTCCGGTTTCAGCTGATGATTTTCGGACTGCATTTGATTCGTATACTCAATAAACAGGTTAATATTCTGAAGAAAAATAAATGGAATCCGGTATAAATAACCGGATTCCATTTATTTCAGTGATGGTGTGTAACAAAGCTAATGGGGACATTTGACATAAGCAGTATTCTGTAGTATTCTTAACCCGGCCCCTAAGGGGGGGGTTAAGAATGAATAAAAACCAGGATAATCTCAGGCGACTAAAAACAGTAGAAGGACATGTCCGAGGTGTGCAGAGAATGATAGAGGAAGATTCGTATTGCATTGACACTATTCGACAGATCCATGCCATTCAGTCTGCTTTAAACAAAATTAGCATAAATATTTTGGATAACCACCTAAATTCTTGTCTGATTTCGGCCGTGCGGGGTGATGATCCGCAAGAGCAAGATCGTGTACTCAAAGAAATTATTGATGTTTTTGAAGCGGCAACTAAAGTTTAATTATTATTAGTAATGGAGGAAACTATGACCACAGCAACCTATAGCATTCCAAGTATTTCCTGCAACCATTGTGTTAAAACTATTGAATTTGAACTCAAGGAAGTTCCTGGTGTTGAAGAAGTTAGGGCAGATGTTGAGACAAGAACAGCCAAAATTACGTTTAAGGACCCAGCAACAGAAGAAAAAATAATTGAAGTACTGGCGGAAATTAATTATCCCATTGTTAAATAGTCTGCCGCTAATTAAACTTAGACCAAATACTTTGAGGGAATATGTCAGATATTAAAATGACCAGTTTGCCGATTACTGGAATGGACTGCGCAAACTGCGCGACAGCGGTTGAAAGAAACATTAAAAAATTACCAGGTGTAAATATAGCAAATGTTAACCTTACAACGGAAAGAGCTTCTGTTGAGTACGACACAGACATCACAAAAATTACTGAAATAATCACCAAAATTGAAAAAGCAGGATACGGTATTGCGGTAGGTGAGGCAGAACTTTTTGTAAAGAATATCAGCGATGACCGAGATGGAAATCGTCTATCGCAGGCCTTGAACGAATTGGAAGGAGTGATCAGTGTAAATATAAATTGGGTGACAGGGAAAACCAAGGTGAAGTACATACCCACCATTCTCAGTCAAGTTGATATCAGAAAGCAGATCAAAAAAATTGGTTTCGAAGCACTGATACTAGGGGATCAATTTGAAGATACGGAAGGATTGGCACGCGAAAAGGAAACCAAAGAACAAAAACACTTACTGTTTATAGGGCTGTTATTCACGGTACCGTTATTTACATTGTCAATGTTCAGGGATTTTGGGCTGTTAGGAATCTGGGCGCAACAGACCTGGGTGAACTGGTTGATGCTGATCTTAGCTACACCGGTTCAATTTTATGTTGGGAAACAGTATTATCGAGGAGCGATTCAATCCTTGAGAAATGGCGCTGCAAACATGGACGTATTGGTAGCCCTGGGATCAACCGCTGCATATTTATATTCCCTTCCGGTGTTATTCGGTTGGATTTCAGGACATGTTTATTTTGAAACATCCGCGATGATAATTACGCTGATAAAAACGGGGAAATATCTTGAGTCTCGAGCCAAGGGAAAAACCAGTCAAGCTATAAAGAAATTAATGAAACTCAGTCCGGACAACGCTCTTGTCATCCGGGATGGAGAAGAAACTAATATACCCGTGGCAGAAGTCCAGTTGGGCGATATTATATTGGTCAAACCAGGAGAAAAAATTCCTGTTGATGGCGTTGTTGTCGATGGATATTCAGCGGTAGACGAATCCATGATTACTGGCGAATCTCTGCCAGTCGAAAAATCGATTGGAGATGAAGTCGTTGGAGCAACCCTGAATAAACAAGGAGTACTGAAATTTGAGGCTACAAAAATTGGCAAACACACAGTATTGTCCCAAATAATTAAACTGGTGGAAGAAGCTCAGGGAAGCAAAGCCCCAATCCAGCGAATCGCAGATCGGGTTTCAGCTATATTTGTGCCAGCGGTTGTCTCCATTGCTCTGATCACTTATCTAATCTGGCAGTTCGCGGTTTCGCCTGCTCCAGGACCGGAATCCAGCCAGTTTGCCCGTGCTATGTTGAATGCTGTTGCGGTTTTATTAATTGCTTGCCCTTGCGCAATGGGTTTAGCAACTCCGACTGCAGTTATGGTAAGTTCAGGACGGGGCGCCTCAAACGGTATTTTATATAAATCCGGGGAAGCTTTAGAAAGAGCGGGGAAAATTACAACCGTTGTTCTAGATAAAACTGGAACTATTACAAAAGGACAACCTTCACTGACAGATATCCATCTCGTTCCAAAGAGATCGGGTGATTATTCAGAAGATTGGATATTAAAGATTGCTGCTTCTGTAGAAAAAAGATCAGAACACCCTCTCGGCGAGGCAATTGTAACAAAAGCAAAAGAAAGAAATTTAGAGTTAAATGAACCGGTAAAATTTCAGACAATTGTAGGAAAAGGTGTAATGGCTGAAGTAGATGAGCAATCTGTGATTGTAGGCAGTACCCCTTTGATGGACGAGAATAATGTGGATTGGCATAACGCCGAAAAAAATATTATTTCACTTAGGAAAGATGGAAAAACTGCGATTTTGATCGCCATTAATGGTGAGCTTCAAGCAGTCGTAGGGATATCAGACACCATCAAAGATCATGCCCGGGAAGCGGTAGAGGAGCTAATGGATTTAGGTCTTGAGGTGATAATGATTACGGGAGACAACCAACAGGCTGCTCAGGCAATTGCTTCTCAAGTTGGCATAACTCAAATCCGTTCGGAAGTAATGCCGGGCGAAAAATCCTCTGCAATTGAATCTATGCAAGAAGTAGGCGCTGTAGTGGCTATGGTGGGTGATGGGATTAATGATGCGCCGGCATTAGCTCAAGCTGATGTAGGTATTTCGTTGGGTACTGGGACTGATGTTGCGATCGCCGCGGCGCCTATTACTTTGATCAGTGGAGATTTGCGTGGAGTTAGTAAAGCAATTAAACTGTCTCGGGTGACACTACAAACAATAAAGCAGAATTTATTCTGGGCCTTTTTCTATAATATAATTCTAATTCCGGTAGCCGCTGTTGGATTTCTTAACCCAATTTTGGCTGCCGGGGCGATGGCTGTCAGTGATGTTTTTGTTATTGGAAACAGTCTTCGACTGAACCGAAAAAAACTGAACTGAGAAAGAAATCCAACCAAAGCATCGTCAAATATAATGAAAATAATTAATCTTACCTGAAAGCTTTATGAAAAGAGGTTTGCAAGATTAATTTTTTCTTTGGAAAAAAGAATATAATATGATCCGGTCCTGAAAACCGGAAAAATGAAAAATTTGTGTAGTAATTACGGTGTGAGAAATTGCACTTCTGCGATTGCAAGGGAGTTCATTTAAAATTATTCCGAATAATTTGCAGGAAAACTATATGAGTAAAATGAACCCGGCAAAATCTAAAAACATTTCCAGGCGCGATTTTATCAATACTTCGGCCCTGGTGGCTAGCGCAGCATTAGTCAAGCCCTGGCTCAGGCCAGGATTGCTTGAAGATTTTCCAGTGTCTGATAGGTTAGGCCGTATAACAGTTGGCATGGTGGACATAAAATATCGTCCGGATTATGACGCGCCAAATGTTGGAACATATTATGAAGACATGGTGATTCCTTGGCTGCGGGAAGTTATCGGTCCTTGGCCATTCCGTAATAATCAGCGCTGGGTAGAAACGCCGGATGGATTTATTTGGGGACCCAATGTCCAGCCTGTTAAAAATTTGACCAACTCTCCGATAAAAGCGATACCTGATGGAATGAAAGGAATCTGGGTTGAAGTTACTGTGCCTTGGGTAAATGTGATTCTTGATAATCCACCTGCCCGTTCATCATGGTGGGTTTTGCAGGCAAGCAAGAATCTACCACCAAGATTTTATTATAGTCAGGTATTGTGGATAGATCAGATCAAAGCTGGAAACGATGGCAAGTTGTGGTACCGGATAAATGAAAGATATGGTAATCCGGGAGATTTGTTCTGGGCTCCAGCTGAGGCATTCAGGCCAATATCCAGCGCTGAAATTGCACCCATTAACCCCGATGTCGAAAATAAACAAATCGTTGTAGATGTCACTGCATCTCATCAAACTCTGTCCTGTTTTGAGGGTAATACTGAGGTTTATTATTGTCGTATTTCTTCAGGAAAAGTTCCATTTAGCACACGGTTATCAGCTTATGGTTATCCTGGGTTTCATATATGGCGAAAACTGCACTCCATTCAAATGGCTGGGGGAACAAATCAAGCCGGCTGGATGATCCCGGGCATTGGCTGGGCGACTTTTTTCCTTGGTTCAGGGGTTGCAATACACTCCACGTTCTGGCACAACAATTTTGGTGAACCATCCTCTCATGGCTGCGTAAATGCTGCTCCGGAAGATGCGAAATGGATATTTCGATGGGCGAGTCCGGTTGTTCCTTATCAAGAAGGAGACATCACTGTTTCTGGAACTATTGGTACGCCTGTAAAAGTAATTGAATATTAAGAATTTTGGACGTTGGTAGATTATTTATTGTTAGGAGCTTCAATGGATGGTTTAACTTTCTTTAGTTTGGGAACAGCGTTTGTTGCGGGGCTAGCCTCATTCCTGTCACCTTGTGTGCTTCCGCTTGTTCCAGCTTATGTGGGGTATCTTGGTGGTAGGTCAGCATTTGAAGAATCTGATAAAGAACAAAATAAGTGGTCTTCATTTTCCCATGGAATGGCTTTTGTGATTGGTTTCAGCGTGGTCTTTATCCTTCTTGGAGTTGCAACATCCGCAGTGGGA
>SDBU01000904.1_pt1 | contig 43245 bp, 70 predicted proteins | sample 2277071 | NCBI WGS metagenome assembly SDBU01 (sample SAMN10397929, study PRJNA504765) | marine sediment metagenome | isolation source: marine sediment core GS08_GC12, 126 cmbsf | place: Arctic Ocean: Gakkel Ridge, Loki's castle | collected 2008
CACAGCGGGTGCAGAGGATAATCTGGCTATGACTCTCTCTGGTGCTGGTGCTTTATGGTTAGATGCTGGACTCACAATAGGTGGCAAGTTAACCGCAGGGGCTAATGAGATAGAAGGTTCTGCCTTTGACATCAATGGTGGGACGATGGCTTCTGTAACCTTAGATGGTGCTATAGCAGGTGGTGGCCAAAATATAACTGCTCTTAATCAAATTACCGTTGAGTCCATAAAACATGGTGGTTCAGCTTGGTCATATATTGGTCTATCTACTGCTAGTGCCACATTCGTCACTAAAATGGCTGGTGGTGCACAGGCACAAAGATTAAACATACAAGGGGGAGCAGATGTCGCTTCTATTGCTTGGAGTGCCTGTGTGCATACAGGCTTGAAACTAAGTGGAGCTTTAGATTGTGATGGTCAAGACATCAACAATGTAGCTGCCCCTGGTGCTGCTGGAGACCCACTAATCAAGGGAACAAGGGTTACTACAGCCGAACTCCCTACTCTATCAGAGAATAAAATATGGGCTGGTAACGGTTCGAATGTGCCCGTAGAGGCTGACCCTATTCCTGCTGCTAGTGATTGGAAGGGCAACTTCAACTGGGATACCTCAGCCTTTACCACTGATGAGACAGATATATCCAATCTATTCTCCACAGACCTAGCCATAGCTACCAGAAGGAAATACTCGGTCAAGCTAGACCTGACAACAGTTGAGGCTGATGGTAGTTTTGTTTCCTGTTATATTGCCGTTAAGGAAAAGATAGATGGCACGAACTACCGAGCCATTGATAGAAAGATAGTCTTAAAAGCTGACATAGGAGCTTTAGCAGAGCCAGGAATTATTATAGATATTCCAGCCACATCTGAGAATATCCAGATTACTATGCAAATGACAACTGCTACGGCTGGTGACTGCACTATCTACTATGCTGTTGTGAAGGAGCACTTGGAGTGATAAGTAAGGTTACTGATAAAACAAAGGTAGTTACAGACGAGCTTGTTCTTGAACATCTAGCCGAGCAGGGCATAGACAAGGATTATGTTGAGTTCTGGCACGACTATGCTCCAAGAAGTTTAGGGAAGGAATACTCTCCCTATGCCAAATTCTATCGTGACTTGAAATCAGGCAAGCATATCATGGTTACATCTGGTTTGCCAATGGTCAAGGTTCTTGGTAAGAAGATAGACGTTGGCTGGCTCTATGCCAAAGGCAAATACTATTCCAAAGCTAATCTCTTCTCGGCAATAGTGGAAGGGAAACAGGTCAAGCTGACAGTTCTTAGTGACCAACCTGATGGAACCAAGAAATATGAGCAGGTTACTTACCGTCCTCAACTATTCGTTGATAGTGTAGAAATTGTCAACGGAGAACAGCCCACGTTACTGCCCGTTGACCCGATTAACAATAACTATAGAGAGAACACTCTGGAGTGGAGCTACGGAACTGTCTGCAAGCGCAGGATAAGGATAATTGAGGGCAGATTCCGAGAACGCTGGGTCTTTGACTCTAATCCTCACAGCTCTATCAGGATTAAGCACAACTTTGCTGGTAGCCTTAAACTCAGGCTTGGCTATGCTCAAGATGCAGAGGACAATCCTCTTCAGGTTAGCGTCATTGGTGATGAGGAGATTGTAGAAGCTGGCGAGTTTGACAAGGCTGTTTATCCTGTTGAGATAGGAGCAAGCCTCACTGTTTACCCCGATGCTGGTTCAGGCAATACAACAGTTGATGGCTACGCCGAGGATACTTCTGCTGCTGAGGATTGGACTGTAGTACATGATTTACCTGGGGATGCCGCTAATGATACAGGTATTGCTATGTACTTTGCGTATAACCGTAGTTCAAGCCTCACTAATAAGTGGCTACGGATAAGAAGGGCATTGGCTACTCTTGATGTAAGTGGGGCAGCTGGAGGTATTGTTTCAGGAACTGTATTTACATTATATGGTAAAGTGAATGCGTGGGCTGACCAGTTTAATGAGGTTGTTAATATATATAGCTCGGCACCTGCCAATGATAACGCTGTAGTTGCTGGTGATTTTGATAGTCTTGGAACGACTGCTTACGCTACAGGAATTGCCCATGATGATTGGGCAGAAAATGACGCAGCACCAGCAGCAAACGCTTTTACCTTTGTTACTGCTGGAAATAACGCAGTTCAGTCAGCAATAAGCGGTGATGGGATTTTAAGGCTAGGAATCAGAGGTGAGACCTACGATGCTCCCAGAAGTGCGCCTACTTGGGCGAGTAATATTGAAGATGGTCTAAGAGCCTTTACGAGCGATAAAGGCGCAGGCTACAAGCCCCAGCTAGTAGTTACTTATTACATACCCCAAATACCAGTAGCAGATGGAGACTTAATAGGAATAGGGATTATAAGGAAGAGTTAGGAGGTATAGACATGGACATAACCGAGATGCTTAGTAATTTGGTTCTTGACCTCAAGATGACGCTGAACACGGAGATTTCCACTGCTGAGGGAACTCGTGCCATTGAGAGGGCAGTGGATGAACTAAGTAGGCACATACCAAGAGAGAGGATATATGACCATACCTGGATTAAAGCCGTGATTGATGATACCTTCACCACACCCGCCACTGGGGACCCTGACCATCTTGTGGATAATATGGACCTACCCAACACCGTAGTTGATGGGAGTAAAGCCACACTAACTGCCACCATATGGCTTGATATGGCTAGACCTATCACGTTTACCTTAACCGACGGTGCTAATGCTATAACCAGTATGACACTGATTGTTAAAGGCACCGACGCCGACAGTGTGTATAGGGAGGAGAGGTTCTATAGACATCACGGTAAAATCCAGACAGGTAAGGTAAACTTTTCCTACATACAGGAGATTGAATTTGGTGAGATAACTGGGAATACAACAGGTGACAAACTAGATGTGGGGACAACTGAACCTGACCTGGCTACTGGCGGTATCTGGCTTGCATTGGGTAATCCTATTGAACCTGGAACCGAGAGTATTTGTTCAGGAGCGTTAGGGACTGGAACCAAGTACACCCTCAACACTGACTATGAGATGGACTACGCCAACGGCAAGATACGGATGAAGTATGGTGGTGCTCTTGCTGATGGTACTACCTACTACGCCAACTACAATCGGGCATCAACCTCCATCGACATATCCAATATCATACCACAACTCATTCGTATAACTAAGGTGTTGTACCCTGCTGATAAGGTACCAGAACAGCAGGTCGCCTTTAGTATCTGGGAGGACATGCTCACCATAGGCTCATTGATGCAAGGTGTATCCCAAGGCACATTGACGAACGGGGAACATATTGCCATATACTACGAGGCTAGACAGGCACCACCCACACTCACTGGTCCAGGTAGCTACCCAGAACTGTTGGATGAGGTGGTGTTGTTAGGAGCAGGTGGCTTCGCCCTGCTGATGGAAGCGTTGCAACTTGAATTGGCTGCTGTCACCGACCTAGCAGAGGTAAGAACCACATTGGACTATCTCGGTATTGGTGCGGTAGGTGCTGGTGCCCTCACATTTGTCTATAAGGCTATTGATGATGCATTGGATAAGGTATCTCTTTTCCTGGAAGCAGACGCTGGTACAAATCCAGATAACGCTGCCGATAGACTAGCCGAGATAAGTGATATGGAAGTTTACCTCCGTGATATGATTACTAAGCTGGCTGATGGTTCAGGAGCCATAGCAGATGGTGATGCTTACCTGGGTAAGGTAGCCACCGTTGATATAGATGTTGCCACTGTTGGTGCCACTGCATGGTTGTTAGAGGGTGAACTCCTCATCAACAAGCTGAATGATGGTGGTTCAAATGTAGCTGAGAAGTTTGCCGATTACGCCAGAGCAAAACTCCAGGTAGCCCAGACCAGAACACAGGCGGCGACAGCATATTTCCAAGAAGCCGCTACCAGACTCAGCCTACTACGCAGTTACATTGAAGAGGCTGGTGGCTGGATGCGTATGGGCGAAGACTTCATAGCAGAGGCTCAGTCCAGAGTAGCTGAGGCAAATGTGTATTTGGCCGAGGCGGCGCAGTACCAAGAGGCTACTGGGATTGGTCTCCTGATAGCAGATAGGTATAGAGCAGAGGCTATGACCAGACTCACAGAGTTTAGGAGTGTGTTGGCCAGCAAGGCTGAGTATAGAAAGAGGGTAGTCAGTGTGGCTGTGCGGCAACCAGCGTAGGCAGTTCGGGGAGTGGCCGAGCAAGTAGTGTATTTGCGGTCATTACTCCTCTACTGTAGGGGGAGACGGGTTAGTTGCCGTCCGTCTCCTCTTTAATTAATGGCGCTGTGGCTACATAGCCAGCCTCGACAAAATCTTCTTGGGCTTCCTTATAAGCCCCAATTAATAATTCGTCTTTGGTGTAGGGGCATTCTGGCAACTCCCTATCCACCTTTATCACTACATCCAATTCTGACAAAAGGTATAGACTGGATATTGAAAGAGAGTCCGCTATACTACTGTCCATACCTTTATACGCTAAGGCTAACCTGAAATGCACCTTCAGTTCTTCCCTTATCTTTTCTCTAGTTGCCATTAGACTATCATCCCCCTTCCTAAATCCCGTATGGCTAAAAGACATTTGTCAACCATTTCCTGTTCCCATTCAAACAACTCTCTATCAGAGCACATAATATCTATTCCATCAAAGCCGTTGTTAGACCAATAGAATCTTATGGGAAGTTTTATTTCTATTACCTCAACATACCCCGTTGTTTGCAGGGACTTAACACCTATCTCTTCCTGCTTAGTCATAACTCTCCTCCTTTATTTCAGCACTACCAGGCCAGACATGTCTTAGTGGTACGTATATCCTCTCACCCTGCTTACCACACTTTGGACACTTAGCCCTATGCACATCATTTATGGACTGTTTAACCTCAAATCTTCCATGTTCTTTACACCTAAATTCATATATGCCCATTCTACCTCCTTTTTTATTTCCGCCGTATACCCACACTGTAGGCAGTTCCACTGTTGACCATGTGTGATGTGCTGTGGTAGTAGTTGACCTCTAATACATCTAGGACATTTCATTATCACTGTGTCTCTCCTTTATAATTGGTTCTAAATACCTAACTACTACTACTGGTTTATGGTATCTACCTACTAACACTTCCGTAGTTACTGCCAAAGAACCGTCTGGAATTTCAATTGTGGTAATATCACCACTAAGTATTTTAGTCCTAAATATATATTCCATTATTCCCATCTCTCCAAATATTTTACTTCAACAGGTGTCCTGAACGGTGCGATGTTCTCCAATACACTAAACTTCTCTGGTAGCTCCAATCCATCGACAAGAAGCTCGTCATGGATTTGTAGGGCTATATCCATATCCTGTAAGGCTATCAACCCACGTTTGAGTATATCAGCGGCGGTGGATTGGCAAGGGTAATCAATAGCTTTGGACTTTATACTTTCGGTACTGTCCTCATCCTCGTCAGGTAATCTCATCTGTCTACCAAATGCTGAGACAGCCCTATGAGTATGAAATGCCTCTTCCTGCTTGGATATAATATAATCCCATGCCTGGGGAAATTTCCTACCCCACATTAACCTAAACTCTGCTGCTCTATGTATATGTACCTTAGCAGTATCGGCTAGTGTCTGGTCGGATGCTCCGTATGTCATGGATAGGTTTACTGTCTTTCCTATACGCCTATGAACATTCATAAATATTGCTACCTGTAAATGTATATCAGCATCCTCATTCTTACTTCCGTCATGATTATATTTAGGTTGCTCGAAGATATAACTCATTTCCCTATCACCAGATAGATATGCCAGCGCTCTCGGTTCAACCTGTTCCAAATCAACATCAGTCCACATACCCGAATCTGGTAACAATATGCCTCTACAATTAAATGTATTAAGGATACCTTGCTGTGTAAATTTACCCGGAATATTTTGCATATTCCTGTATGGTGGCACACCTCCACCTGTACTGGATGGGCGACCTGTTATTGCATCAAGGTGGTACATTGTATATGCTCGTTCATCGTTGGCCCAAGGTTTAATGTATGTGCTGAGGAGCTTTGCTCTGTTCCTGTACTCCAGTATAAGCTGTGCTAGTGGGTCGGTCATCTTTTCTAATGTCTTAACATTTGTGGACAGGTTTGATGTTCTCTTACCATATTTATTCCTGGTAAATGGTAACCTCCCAAACACCTCATATGCACCACGCTTTGCCAGCACGTAAGACACCTGTTGAGGTGAGCCAGGGTTAAACATTTCTATTTCCTCACATAGGTTCATATATAAGTCCGCATCATCCTCAAGCTGGAGTTCAATTCCCTGTCTAACCATGTGGTCTATGAGTATCCCACGCTCCGTCATCTTCAACATGATAGGGAGGGTAGCCCTCTCCACATCATAGTATTTGTGGTTGGTCTGTGGGTAGAATATCAGGTATAGTTTGAAGGTAGCCATACTGTCCTGCATACATTTACGAGCCACAACTTCCTCAGGTAAATCAAGCATGGCTTTTACTCCAGCTTCCTTCAACATATCACCAGCATTGTGTATCTCCATCCCATGTAGCCATGATAAGTCCTCTAACCCATTGAACTTGTGGCAGAGGAGGCGGCTCATGATGTTGGTGTCTTGTATATCCTGCTTGATGTTGAACTCCGACATTACTCCTAAATCAAAGATACCATTGTGATAGATATTCACCGTGTCGGGGTCACGGAGTAGGTGCCAAGGTGTGAGTGGTGATTCAATGGGGAATAGAGGAAAGTAAAAACAGCAGGTAGGTGATGTAGCCACCGATACGCCAATGGCTATACGCTCCTTGAGTGAGATGGTCTCCACATCACACGCCACTATTCGTGGATTACCCTCTATGATATGTTTACGGAAGGTATTGCCAGTTGCAGGCTCATTCCCCATGTAGTAGAATTGGTTGGTCGGGTCATGGGTAAAGTACATTCCTACTCCTTAATAAATATTATCACGTCTTCGTCATCGACTACCAGCCTTCCCTGACTCCTAGCTATGTTGGTGAACCCTGAGCCTGGTACCTTCCACTTAAACCAATCCCTCTGCTTGAACCCCATCTTGATACATACCTTTACTATCCACTTACTTAGGTATACTCTCTTGCCACCTTCAATCCTATCCTTGATATTGATGGTGAGGGTGCCTCCAGGCAGGATAGACTCATAGCACAGTTTGTATATTCTTTCCATAGCCTGGTTGTATAGAAAGGTATTGAGCTTGGAAATGTTCCGTGGTGATTTGGAATATTCCAACATCTGTTTATCCATTTGAACTAACCAATCATCAGGAGCATCCTCACGCTTTGTCCTCACCTTACGTATATCCATAGCACCAGCATATGGTGGTGAGGTAATTATATGGTGGCATGGGATGGGGAGTAAGAACCTATTGTCACCTTGAATGAGGGATACTAGACTGCCAGAACCTGGAGACTCCAACTCAAGGTTGTGTTTGGCCTCCTGCTCCAGTTTGTGGTAGCCGTCCTCTAGTTCCAGCAGTATCACCATCATACCTTTCAATGCCGCTATCATTAGTGTGCCTGTACCACCAAATGGGTCAAGTAGTATTTCTCCAGGCTTAGCCACATAATCAATGATAGCTTCCTGCATATACATATTCATCTTGGCAGGGTGTGACATTACCTCTGATGGGAAGAAGGAGTTCTTCCTATTCTCAGAGTCTCTTGGGAGGATTATCCATCCCTCCTCATTTCTTAATAATGCTGGTGCGAATTTTGGTGAGTTGTCTGGAAGCATCTGCGGTTCTGTCATTGTTGTCCTCCTTCCCATGTCTATATCCGTCTACGAACCCGTCCTTATACAGTTTCATGGTCAGCTTCATCTGTGTGAATAGGATTCCTTCTAACCACATCCAGTGTTCATCAGCTAATTGCATTGGTGTCTTTGGTAGTAACTTACGCTTAGTCAATTTCTCCATCATCCTCCTGATAACTTATTTGAGTACGGTGTTGTTCCATGAAGGCTTTGATAGCCTCACATTGTGTGTCTGGACTGATGTAGTTCTGGTCGAATAGTGCCATAGTTCCTCTCGGTGCTGTGATTATCATATATGGTCTGACCTCTGCTTGTCTGCTTGTGTCAGACCAGCTTTGAAAGTGTAACAGTAACTCCTTGCCACAATCACCCAACTCAATCATCTGTCACCTCCCGTATCGACTCATCTTCAAATAGGTCTTGTGCCACTTTCAAACCTAACAACCTAACAGCAATATAGGCTACTACGTTGTTCTTGATACTTTCACTAAACCAATCCAACTCTGTACATCGGAAGCTATATGCTGCTGGGACATAATCACTATTATTCCATAATTCTTTTAATATTTGTTTAAGGTTATTATCCTCAATCATGTTGCCCTCCCTAACCTAATGTCTAGTGTATATCTACCAAGGAATAGTACAATGCTCCATCTCATATGTGTGGTGTGACTTCTTCCTACCCATCCACCAAATATGAGACCATACCCTTTATAAAAGGTAACCTTCATGTTACCCTCCCTATAGCTTTATGCAATTTATTTGCCGTTACTATACCGAGCCTTTTCTTACTCTCACCGACCAATGTCTCCGCTATATCCTCCGCCGATTGGGACAGTGTATACCATACCGTCCCATACCTCTCGATAAGTGCTTTGGCTCTAGCCTCCCCAAGATTGACTCCTCTTATTCCCATCAGCGTGATGACGTGCTCATTGAAAGGTTGCACAGTGATATGCTCCTTGATATATCTTCTAAGCGTGGTGTGCTCCTTCTTCTGTGAGTTATTATATAGGGCTACCAGCGTTAGAGCGGTGGCTTCCCAATCAAATGTTTCCACGATGGTGATACCAGCCTTATCCAGCTGTGATTTCCATGCCTGATACCCAACATAATTCACGTTGAATTTCTTCCCTGAAATTAGCAGTTCCCTTCCAGACTTACTCCTCGGTTTAATCCATGTCTGCATGGTGCGAGAGAGACCAGGTACTGGCCCACACACACCTTCAATGAGAAGGATAGTTTCCTCCACTCCATTGTTCAACTCACGGCCTAGCTGTTCCTCTACATCATCGAGGCTGGAGAGTATTTCCCCCGCCTGCTTACGCTCTACTTGGATACGGTGTCCATCCACAGCGAACCACAGATAATCAGCGAAGCCTTCCTCAGAATGATTCAAGCTCATGCGGATGGTAGGTACCACCTGCTGTATGATGTCCTGGATTTCCTTTGGCTCGAAGATGTCAACCATTACTGTCATGGTATTTCCTATCCCTCCAGCTTGTCTGATTTACGCTCAGAAATTCTATGCTGAGAGCGTCTGAGAGCTAATTCTAGCATAGGCTATTTCTGCTATGTAGTTTACTACTCATTATCTTAAAGAGTGTGCTTCTCATCGATTCTGTGACGTGCATTTCTAACCATTTCCAGCATTATTCTTCTTACCATCTTAATCACCATGACTTCCTTAGAATGGACAGGGCATACTCTACATTCTCTATATGGGAGTTAATTATACCTTGGTCCTCTTCCTTATGCCAGTGATGTAGACTAATGTTGAGTGCCGTCTCTATTGAGAGTAGCTCCTTCTGCGATTCAAATACCAGTGATACTGGTCTGAATGGTTCTTCCAGTCTTACTATTCTCATTCTTCACCTCTTATCATTTTAATAACCGAGTATATCTTGTCATAGGTAGGCTCCTCAAACACCATATCTTCCAGCTCCTTGACCTCAGCTAGTTCCACATTGAAGTATGGTTTCTTAGCTGTACTGTCCCAGTATGTATGTCCCACTACATCAGCACCATCACCGAGTTGGCCCCATCCATGTAATACTCTCTTGCCTGTCTTACCCTCAACGAGTAGTCCACCTGCTCCTTTGACCAAACCATACTCATCAGATGCGTGGTGTGTGAGGACAAGATTTTTGCCATGAGCCTTGGCTTGATAGATGAACCCTCTCATGCGGATGTAAGGTTCTCGGTACTCAATAGGAAGCAGCGACACTCTGAGGTTCTCTTTTGGTTTGACATTACCTTGAGGGTCTAGCTGTATCTCCTGCTTCTCTTGGAGGTAGCCAGTACATGTTATTTCATAGAGGAGTGTACCAGTGTCCACGAATATAGTCTTGATGTTAGGGTCTTGAAGGTGTTTGATGTAGCTAGCTGCAAATTGGTAGAACAGTTCCTTCATGCCGACTATGATTTTGGATGGCCTGATTATGTTGGCTATTGGGTCTAGCTTACCGATTTGGAAAGGCATGGCGAATTGCTCCAGCTTGATTTGGCCTTGCTCATACCAGTCTTTGATGGGTAGGTTGGGTAAGTTACGGCATGAGCGTTGGAAGCCACCTACATCAAACTCCATGTCTACGATTGGTTTAGGGAATGTCAATGCCAAAGTATTTTTGCAGCTTTTATCTTCCCCCCACAAAACGAATATAATTTTAACCACCTCCTTTAGGTTCTATTGTTTTTAATGTTGTGCCTATTTTAGACATGCAGGTTTTCTTCTCACCAAATAATACGAACATCATTTGGTTCTCCATGCTGCTAACCTGCCCATTATATATAGTGGTAAGTACAAAAACCAAAATAGCCCTACAAAACCACAAAATGTGTAGTCTAGGTTACTACTACCTTGGAACTCACTATCCCCAGAGCCTCTTAGATACTTACTGGTGGCTACGGCTATGAGTAGGTATACCATTATTCCTATTACAAACCAAATCATCATTTACCTCCTTCTAATATTCCCTTTGGACAGAACGATGCTACCTCGCAGTACCCTCTGCATCTGGCTCCATCCCAACACTCACGATTGTCACAGGGTGTGGTCCAACTATTATTGCGTAGTGCTTCCTCCAGTGACTTAGCCTTGATGTGGAAATACATCTTCACCTTATCATCAGGTAATCTCTGTATCGGTATGATGTATGTACTCCTTTCTACTCCTCTCCCCCTAGCTACTGCTAGTCCACCATCCCTCACTATAGCATGGACTCTCATCCTACCGACGGGTATACCAGTCTCCTCCAGCATAATGCGGTAGCGGTTGAGTTGGAGTTCAGCCTCAAAGTTGTCCACCTCATTTGACATTTGCTGAAACACTGACACCATCTTTGAGCTACCTGCCGCTCCCCATATACCGCCTCTCTTATACACCTCGCCAGATGGGTCAGGCTTCTTCCCTGTCTGGACTATACCAAGGGCTTTGGCGACTCGGAAACTTCCCCATGTCTTGTAATCGGTAAGGGTCAGAACTTCGTCCTCATACTCAATAAGGTCAATGATATTTCTACCGTCATGAGTGGCTGATAATTCTGAGGGTAGGCCAAGCTCCTTAGCCTTCTCCTCAAGTTGGGTATGGGACTTGGTGCCGTGTATTGCAAACGCCATATCATCAGGGTCAATGGTATATGGCATAGTTATCTTCAGGAATGAATACATCGTACCGTTGAGGAGTTGTGTGGTGCTAGCCTCACCAGTCCACTCCCTCTCATCTGATGCGAGGTGGAGGTATGGCAGTGTCTCACATCTTTCAGGCATACGGCATTTGGTAAGACAATCTTTGTATGGTATGATTTCACCGTCTGGGCATCTGAACCATTCAATCATAATTTTACTCCTCTATCAATTCCTTTGAAGGTGTTACCCTTATAAAGGGGTGCTTCCAAGTTTTTCCTCAAATAAGAGTGCCTCTGAATATAGTTCTTTTGAATGTTCGTCTGTGTCTCCACCTGTCCACTGCTGTAATCTGTCATTGACACATCTAGCGTAAAAGTCTCCTCCACGTAGTATTGTTATTCTGGCAGCATTGGGATAGGGCTGTTGGTAACTTACCAGTGCTAGTATGTCCGTGCTTGCGATATCCTTAACAGTTAGCATTTCTTCCACTCCTCTGCTAATTTACCAAATGTGGTAGCTTCTTCCCCTGTGCCGTTGCAGGTGGGGCAAATTTCTTCATTGGCTTTCCAGGGGGTAATTAAAATACAAATCCTAGCATCCACACACTCCCTGCAGGGTCTTGTGATAGGGATAGAGAGGATTTGGTCGGCTACACTTGGTTGCCCAAAGGGAATCAGATTGGCTATCTGCTTTCTATACACCATTTCTCCATCTCCTTCACCTCTGCCAAAGGGAATACCCAGCCAGCAGCAAGCATATCTTGTTGAACTTCTTGGGCAAGTGCCTTGGTAAGACCATGGGACACACTACCATTGCCAACGTATTCGGGCAACTCCTTCTCCCTATCCACCATCACAATATCTGGATGATTGAGGGCTTTGTTGAGTTGGGCTTGGGCTATGTTCCTCCCATAAAGTATTAATGTTGCTAGCAGTTGAAAGGTTTCGGTATCTAAAGACTCCCTTAATTCCCCTGCGATTTCATCATCGGGTTCAGCAAGATAAGCCTCTAATTGTTCTTTGGAGGGCATACATGCATCTCGCTCCTCGTCTGTAAGTCTCAACTGTTCAAGTATTTTGTCCATTGATTGCCTCCTGTTTGGTGGGGTGAGGGCTGGTGTACTGAGCACAACACCATTTCACTTCGCTATTGTACCCTCACCCCTATGCCAGCTAGTAGTTACACCTCATACCCTGACCAAATGGTAGTCCTCATGCGTAACTATTTATCCCCAACAGTCCCTCTTGGGTAGCTGGCACACTTGCTGGCTGGCTACCCCCATTAACCTACCTTCATGTAGGACACCAGCAAGCCCTATTGTTAAACTACGTGGTAGATACCAGTCTCATCCTTGGTGACCTTCCCCGCCGCCTCAAGTCCAACTATAAACTCTCTATTGGCGATGGACATAATCACATTTGTGTCTGCCTTCACCGTTGGGTCAACAAACACGGCCTGGTGCCACTGTTGCTCTGTTCTACCATCAAGCAGGTTCAATGCTTGCTGGCTGGCATCTATCCCAGTTGGTGCTGGAGGAGTAGCTGTTGCGGCAACCGTTGCTGGTGTTGGTGCCGTACCTTCTCCCTTTATCTCCATCAGTACCCAGCAATCATTAGGTTTATCAGTCCACGTTCCAGTGGCGTCATCCTTATTGCTAATCATATGGCCAGGTGTCAGCTTCATGTGGAGAACCTTACCGATAATGTAGTCTTGGTTCTTGACCTGTGCCTGGGGTGTATCTAGCGGTAGTCCCACATTGATGATGTCGTCTATGGACTTACCGAGATACCCCATCTTACTCTTGGCCCTGGTTGATGTTGATACCTCAATCTGTCCTATCGGTGATGTGTACGGTTCCACCGACTCGATGGGTTCCACCTCATCGAAGTTGTATAAGGCAACAGCAAATGCTCCTGAGTTGCCTTGCCGCATTTCGCCTGTGATGGATGTGAGCTTACCCCAGAAATCCCTCAGTGGTGTACGCTGGAACCCTTCCTCAAATCCCCTGGTCTGGAGTTGTGCCAGTATCTGGTCTTGTGTCAATGGTAATGCGTCAGCCATTTAGTTTTGTACCTCCTTCATAATTTTCTGTGCAAGTTCCTCAGCATCATTTGCGTTAAATACCCACTTAGGATTTTCAACCATTATCTTTGCCGAGTATTCACCTATTAGCTCCCTGACTTTTTCAATGGTCATCTAGTCTGATTCCTCCTTTTCCTTATCTAATTTTGCTCGCCGTTCTTCCTCGGCGGCGATGATGGTTTCCTTCATACTATTATATGTGTGGGAAACATTCTTACTGTCACCATATATTTCAATGGACACCTTCTCGTTGGGTAACATCAATTCCCCTTTGACCGTCACCTCCATGTTATGCTCCTTCTGCCAGCTGTTTTCTGATGGCAAGGCTAACCCAATCTTTGATTTTGATGGTAGCCTTTGCCGCCTGCACTTTAAGCTCGGTGTATTCCTCATCGGTTAATGGAGCCACAAAGTGCCTGTCCTCTACTATTCTCTCCGTCTCAATCATTCACCTCCTCCTTAGATTTTACTGAGTTGAGTATCGTGATATATAATACAATCATAACACAGTGGTATGAGCGTGTCAAGTGATAATTTTATGTCAAGTTTACATAATACTATTCATCAGGAATAAATACCACCCAGCCATCTTTATTCGGTATACTAAATTCAGGTATTTTTGTCCAAGGTTTATCCCCAGACTTTATTACTCTAATCTCTCCACAATGGTATGTTAGAGCTTTTAATATGGCATCAGCACCAGCTTCGTAGATACTATCTAAATCAATATTATTCACTGTTGTGCCATACCTATCCCGTTTCTCCCATCCCTCGGGTCTCCACATATTACATCTCCTTCCTTTGGTATGAACACCATTCCTCACTGGTCCATACCTTGTTGTATTTCTCCTTCATTACAAAGGCTAACCAGAGTTGTTCCATTGAGGTAAACTGGTCTGCGTAAGGGTTAGTTGTGTAAACAGCGTGGTCGCTACCAGTAAACCTCTCCATCATCAATACTAGGTGTCTCTCCCTGCTAGTCTGATACCTTTCAGATATTGCTTCGGTGTAATACATCTCCTGCAACTGGTCTTGGCGTGGTAAGGGGTAAAGTTGGTCTTTGGTGTAACTTGCAAACTCATGGCCTCCTACAAGAAAGATGACTCCTGCATTATTTACATGCCTTATCAGGTGGACTTTAACAGGCTTATCATATCTGCCGACATCTCGGAATACCACATAGTCCCCAATACTATAACCCCAGTCTTCCCATAAACCTACATTCATCTTGATATAAGTTTCGCTAGTATCCATTTATACCTCCTTAAACGGTTCTTTATCTATCCCGACCATGATATAGTGAGGTGAGTAATACACCCTGAACTCACTGTCCTCATTGGTGGAGCGGAGTACCCACTCAATGAAGTCGTCTCGGCATAGAGTTTGCTTTTGCGGTGGGTCTGGTGTTTTATGTATCCCGTTCATTGGTCTATCCCCCATTCTTTTAGTTCTTTTATCGCCTCAACAGATACAAGATGCCTGCCTGACTGAGACCATGTTTCAAGTTTCTTCACCACTTCCTTGCGACCTGCTTTCTTACTATCAGGCACTACAACTCTTTGTATCCACTCATCATATTGTTTGGCGTTCTCATCTTGCCCTGCCTTGAAGGATATTTCTGCTTGGGCTTTACAAAGAGCGTGGTCAGCTGACGCCCTGTCAAGTCCTCTCTCTAAATCCATCATTCGTTCATCACTCATCACTGTATCTTTAGCTTCCATTAGTTACCTCCTTCAAATATTTCTCATAGTATGGACATTCCTTACCAGATTCTAGTAAACATATCTTTTCATCTAGGCTACAAATATCCACACCGTTGTACCAGCTCCTCTTGGCATCAGGGCATCCAGGTTTCTCCGTCATATTAAACCTCCTGCAATTTTTCTCTTGATGGTAAGGTTAAGCCTATTGGCTTGTATCTCTATAGGTTGTATCTTATTCTCCGAGTGTCTGGTCTTTTCAAACGTCAGCTTCAGGTCAACGAGTGGGTCAGCGTCATTGACCAGTTCCACATAGACCATTGTATCTAGCCATCTCTTGAACCTGCTTGAGCCGAACCACTCCTCTGTCCCGTAGTGGAATGACTGGCCTTCAGCGTGTTCCTCTTGTCGGGTGTGGTGGATAAATATTATGGCTATTTTGTATTTAGACCTAAGCATGTTCATACGGTCAAGGAATAGTCCTACCTCATAATCATCCACAAGTTTGGCGGCGATGGAATTATATATTGGGTCAATGATGAGGACTTGTGGCATACACCTTGCTATCTCCCGCTCCAGTTCGGTATAGCCCCATCCCTTATCTATCTTCTCATATAGTTCGGTAGAGAACCAACAATTATCAGAGGTTATTGCGTTACCTGTAGCATATTTGTAGGCACGTTTCTGGAGTTGAGTCTGCGGTATCTCTGATTGGAAATAGTAGACCGAACTGGGCCAGGTATCAAAACCGAACCAGTCCCTTCCAGTGGATATGCCGAAGGTTAGGTCTAATGCCATCATAGATTTCCACGCACCTTCCGCTCCGTAGATACCCATTGTACCTTGGGTTACGAGGATGTCATTGGATATGACGTACTGCTGGTATGGAGCACGCCACGATAATAGTTCGGAAAGGGTGAGTCCTTTCATTTAGCGTGATTCCTTCCTAACATATGTAATCACACAATAAAAAAACAATATCAATATTGCCCACCCAACCTGCCAATTACCATCGGACACTTGGGATATTACTACGTAGCCAATAAACCCTGAAAACAGCATTCCAAATATATTTGTTACTACATTCATTCCATCATCTCCTTCTTCTTTATCGGTAATAGGTCATACAACTCCAACTCAATTAGGATATAGCATATTCCGCCTGTACAGGCGGCTCCGTATCTCCTGCATCCATCACATTGGGGGAGGTTGTCCCTACTATACCTCAACTTGAGTCGTCTAATCCACTTACTTAAGGTGCTGGTGTCTACCTCATTGTCCAGTTTCTTGGCTACTACGGATAATGAACCAGACAGGAGCATCTGCTCTATTGGTTCACCGTGTACCAACTCAAGGTATCTCATCATAGGAGTCTTGAGCCGAGGGTCAACCTCTGGCCTGAGCGTAGGTCTCAGCTTCTTACGTTTGGTTGGTTCGGGCTTGAAGCTGTCTAGACCCTTCTCCTTGAGGAGTTGTTGCCTAATCTGGTCTGGTGTTGTTCTCGGCATCATCCTTCCTTATCTCGTGTATGGCGTAGAGTAGGAAGCCAATACACATGGCACCTATTAGTATTATTGTGAGTAGGAGTTCAACTATACTCATTTAGTCCTCCTCATATTCGTTGTGGAAATCTATATCCTCATTGACATACTTAACAAAGTCTATGTTCAGAAACTCCTTGCACATGGAGCACCTCACCATACCCTCAGGACAATCAAACGGTTGGTAGTGTGAAGCTCTCCATACATCACCATCACAGTCGGGGCATCTGGCTCCATACCACTGAAAGATAGTACCACACTCAGGACAGTAGTAGTGGAGTGGGAATTGTTGGTGTCGTAGTGGAAGGCGTAGTGCTTCTGGATACTCACAGATGGGGCAGGTTATATCCCTATACTCGGCGTATGGGTTACCTAAGTCTTGGTCACTGGCTATTAGGCGGTATGAACCTAGCCACTCACCGTTGAATTGCCATGTACCTGGTATGTGCTTTGGATATGACATCACTTATAGTGCCTTTATTATATCAAGCCATTCCTTCGTGGGTATGTCACTTTCAGTAAAACCTAGATTATAACAGCGGCATACTACGTCTCTTTCAGGAACCATGGGTAAAGGACACTTTTGGCAATTATCCTTCCTGGCATATTCGCAGAGTGGACAGCCATGTTTGTAACTTTTCTTCCATAACAGCACCGCCGAACTCTTAAGGAAGTCCCCCTTACTCAGACCCGACTCCTCTATCTTCTCCCATAGTTTCTTGCATCTTGAGATTGCACCTTTCTTATTTATTGCCATTGTATTCTCCTTTAATATATTTTCTATTAGCTTATACTATATATGTAATTTCTATCTATTTACTCCTTCAAGTCTCTGATAGCTTTGAACCATTCCTTATCGCAAGGGCCGTGGTCATCGAATCCCAAGTAGATGCACTCCTTACCATACTGTATTATAAGTGGGCATGAACGGCAATTATAACATTCACATAGGGGACAGTTCCCTATGTAATGTTTATTCCTCCACACCTGTCCCTCTGGACTGTTGAGAAACCCATATTTGGTGAGACCTGATTCCTCGATGGCTTTCCAGAGCTTCTTACATTCATGGACTGCTTCCCGTTTAGTTATGTTATTCATTGTTCCTCCTTGTTCCTGTATTTACCAGACAGGATATGCCTCCTTGACACTATCCTTTAGTTTGGTCCAACACACCTTACATAATAGGAAGTGATGTACCTTCCGAACTTCTTTGTACTTCTTACAGTTGGAACACTTGGTTATCATTATTCCTTCTCCTCTTCACAGTCACACGGTTGTTCAGTGATAATGGCATGTTCACAATGGCGACTCATTATATAGCACCATTTACCATACTCGTGATTTTCCCCATCTTCCGGTCTGTCCCTGTCTCCTAACCATCCTGGCTTTACTTCATTCATTGTTCCTCTCCTTTAATTGATTTCTTAACTGGTATATCATATTCCTTGCCTCACGTCGGTTGCGTGGGTCACTCTCTATTGGGTTGGAGATACCCAGTTGCATGGCCAGTTTGGTAATAGCCCTTATCTGTTTGGAGGTGGGCTTCCAGTTCAGGGAGGAGGATGGTAATATTTTCTCTGGCATGGTTGTTACTCCTTACTGGTTAGCATTGAACATCACTATAAGGTGCTCTCACTCTGAGTTACCCTCAGAAGGGTCATCAGCATCTACTACTGCTGGGTACTCACTCTCAAGGTGGGCTTGGAATTTCTCCTGCTCCTCGCTGAGTGGGAGGTCGAGAGATTTCATTACGGAGTAGAGGGTGTATCGTGTTCCCATTGTTTTGGCTATGTAGGCTTGACCCGACTTACTCAACGTTGTTCACCTCACATGTATCAAACTTTGCCATCTCATTCTGATAACAGGAGTCACATATACCATCGGTGATTTCCTTATCATGTTTACCACCGTAGGGCGGCTTGTCTCCAAGCATACGTTTGCACCAGGCACAGCGGATTAACATGTATGTACCTCCTCAGTTGAATGTTACCGTTCCGTTGAGTGGGAGTACTATAGTATCTGGTCCGTAATCGTAGCATATGCCAGTTGATAGGTCAGTGGCAATTATACTATCACCATCTTCCGATGGATGATAGTTTCCTTTGATGAGACACTTACTATTGAATTCAAAACACTCTCCACACTCTATCTCCTTGTATGGTATGGATGTTTTCTTATTATCTATAACTTTCATATCAGTCCTCCTTATTATTTAGGTAATAGCGGACACATATTACTATTGTTCCTACTATTATGGCGGCTATGATGGTGAATATTATTGACTCTGGTGACATCTACCCTCCCTTTCTTGGTTTAACTACATTCAATGACACCTTGATGTTGGAGTCAGGCACAGCTACGAAGCCGTTGGTGGTGGCCACTACCAGCGTCTTGCCTGAGCTGGATGGTACACCACTGGATATAGTAGCTGTGATGGTGAGGGTGGTGCCTTCTAGTTTGATGTCCATGTGTTACCTCCTTTTATTTTCAGTTACGCTAATGTATACACTCGGTCCCATTCTTTACCACAAAGTAGGGTTAGTCTACCTCTGGTTACCAGGCTATCAAGCCTTTCTTCCTACTTATCTGTGTGGTAGAGACCAAAAGGATATGAGTTTATTATGTCTATCAACTTAAATGTCTTTTGCCTTCTTGCTACCTCCATAATGCATTTGGTAATGTTTACCTTTTCTTTGGTGTGAGTAGTTATTGCCATGCTATCCTCCTTTCTTTTTATTATCCAAACCGCACTATATGGTCCAGCATCCTCAGTAGCTGGTCCTGTGCATCGTGGCACTCAATGATTCGGGCTTCTATGGTACGAGTAAGTCTCTTGGCTCGGCGTATTAGTAACCAGCGTTGGATAGAGTTCATAACTATCCCTCTCCTTTAATACACTTCTCCAACTCCTCGTCAAGTGGCTGGAGTATCGGCATACCGTTGTTTAGCTGGACTTGTTGAAGTAGAAGGTCTTTGATTTTATCGGTGGTTTGTTTGTCCATATCTACCCTCCATCTGAACTCTCTGCCCATTCTTTGTTTGTATAGACTCGACCATCATCATCCACCTTCACATTGAACATTTTACCAAAACACTTTAGCAGTCCTAAGTGGTGTTGATGAAAACGCTCCATGTGAGCTTTGCGTGATTCAGATAGTCCTTCGTACCACTCATCCATAAATTCTTTATCATCCATTATTAGAAACCCTCATAACTAATTCTATACCTTATTATATCACACTGGTATTGCTCTTGTCAATAGAACATTTGTTCTGCTACTTTACATAACGTGGACAGCACGCTTGTTCTACTTTACATAATGTTACCGCTTCGGGCAAATGTCTACCATATGTCCATCAATGTCCAGTGTTTGTCCATTACCCACGATTGTGTATTCCAAATCTTCCAACACAAAAGGAGAGACTGGTAACTAGGTCTCTCCTATTTGCTTTGGTTACTTTTTGATTAGGCTGGGATTGTCCGCCAGTATCCGCTTTACCACTGGTTTCTCGGCACTCCAGCCACTTGAGTTTGGATTCCCGCCCCTTGCCGCGGCCTCAGTCTTTGCCTTATCTATGGTGACCTTTTCATCAGCCGTGGCGTACTGGTCAATCAGCTGTGCCCTGGGTAAACCAGTTAGACTGGCTACTGACACTCCAGTGCCTCCACCTCCACCGCCAGCAGCTCTGGTCTTAATGGTCGGAACCGTCAACGCTACCGATTTGTACTGGATTTCACCAGTATCCAGCTTGAACGTGAAGCCTTGAGCCTTGACCGTCTCCAGCTTGTCGGTAATTCCTGGCATACTCTTGACGTATTTCCAGACTTCAACCGCTAACTTCTCACGGTCTCCAGCCATCGCCTCGGCCTCGGCCTTCAGCTTATCCGCCTCGGCTTTGGCAATATCACCCTGGTGCTTTTTGAGTAGATTACCCAAGCGTACCACTTCGGTGATGTCTCCAGCGGCTCCAGCCACAGTTATCGCGGCGAGTATCTCAGCTGGCGTTTGAACCTTGACCGGTTCTGGTGCTTTGTTTTCTGTGGTCATAATACATAACTCCTTAATTTTATTTGGAACTATGCTCTATGACGTTACCACTTCACAAAGCGTGTGACTCCACTAGTCACCATCTATTCAGTTGTAGTCGGGGCCGATACTCACACGGGGCTGAACCCCTGTATCCGTATCCCCTGTTTTTACTACCGTCTAGGCAGTGCGTGTGTTGCCATTCATACACTCCATCTAGTTCTTACTTACACTATCAGTATAGCACAACGGGACTGCACTGTCAAGTTGACGGGTTGACGCTACCAGCGATTGGTCTGTTGTTAGCTCGGACATACTCGCTCATGCTGTTATTTCCTATCACATGCTCACTGATTCAACCAGCTACCCACATTATGTCTGGTTGACATAACCCACCAGCAATCAGAACATATGTTCTAGTGTCGGGTAGCTTGACATAACGTGGAGAGGGAGGGGGGCATCTACTTTACATAACCCTGCGCTGTGGTTGCGCCAGCGACTACTTGACATAATGTTCCGCCAATCATACCCTAGTACGGGTGCATTATTTATGAGAAGGATGTATTTAATCCTATGCTCACTCTGAGATTTTATTTTTCCCAACCAAAATCAGTTCCCAATGTGGACGGTCCATTGGACAGTGGAGTCTGTGTTGACGGCGAGGTAGTATATCCCAGGTGGTAGATACACCCACGTTTCACCCGACACAGACTTCTCACCAATGTGTGAGCCAAAATTATATGCCGTGGTTCCATTCTCGGGATAAACCACTGTCACGCCGAAGGTGGTTGACTTACCTTCCGATTCAGTCTGCCATGTGACTTTGAATGGTCCAGACACAGAGAATGGTCTGGTCTGTGAAAAGCCGTGACCAGAGAAGGACGTAAGGCCTGATGGGATAATCTGCATGGTGGTGTTGGACTCCAACATACTTACTCTGGACTCAAGTTCCTCCACCCTCTGTTCAAGGGTATCTTTGGCTGCCACAGTGCTGGGGATGAGTAGTGCTATTAGTAGTATGGTAATTATATACTTTTTCATGTTGCCTCCTTTAATCATTGGTATTATATGGATTATATACGATAGGAAATCTCTTACTATCTCCACAATACTTACACACGAATAGTCCATGTGCTATTGACGGGGCTTCCACCCAATGATGAGCGTTGGTAGGAGAGGCTTTACATATCCAACGACCTGAGCGGTAATACTCGGTGTCACTTTTGCTTAGGTATTCAGGTTTAGCCATTTCTTTGGTATTCCTCCTACTACAGCTATCTCCAGCATCAAGTCTGTTATCTGTAATTTCAACCTCGCCTCAATGAGTAAGTGGTCTGGATAATCTCCATCCAAGTTGCGGAGTCTCTGGTCAATGGATGCCTTACGTTTAAGTATCTTATACCTCAACTCGGACTGTTTAGGTGTCAGTACTAACTTCTTCTTGGTTATATGCCTAACATACGGGTTCCTCTCCAGATAGTCAAGTCCCTGTGCTATCCAGCATTGTGGATGGTAATACTTCTTCACATTGTAGCCTTTGTGGTCTGGCCCTCCTCTATTCCAATAAAACACGGTGACTAGAGGAGTCCCTGCCTCAATGTGTTCAGGACACCACTCACACTTGGCACGGTTAACACACCAGGTCATGGTGACGTTAGGTACTGTCATACCTTAGCGAACTTCCTTTCCTCAGTGTGTTTGGTTCTTATCATATCCCAACCTTTTATCTCTGCCATCTTGAGTAGATATAGTGGGAATACCACTCCACACTTACACTCAAATAGGTTTTTACCATAAGCAGGATAATGCACAGGACAGTGAATCTCCACACTGAGCTTGGCTCCCAGTGCCTCAATCACCTCATCTAATCCTGGCTGTTGGTATGCTCCCCAAGTCATTTCAATTTACCTCTGTTATACTCTACTCTATATATATTATATCACAATTGGTAAATCTTGTCAATAGATAAGTATATAATATAGTATAAGTTTATAGAAAATATATTTTATTTTAGCTCTTGACTTTACATAATAGATTATGCTATAATAGAATGGAGGTGAGACTATGACCGAGACTGTTCTAACCGAAACCGAGGCTATAGCATTATCCTTTGTTCCAACATTTTCCGATGATAGTAAGAAGGCGAATTATCTTTCTTACCTGATTGCCAACTTTGCCCATCGTGAGGCGTGTCAGTTGACACCTGTATCTGAGAAGCAGGTTAAGCGGTGGAAGGATGGTGATGATAACTTCTCCGAACTGTGCGGGGATAAGTTGCCAGAGTTAAGGAAACAGTTTGCCTCATCCTTTATTGATATGCAATACACTAGGAACTTTCATCTGATATTACAGAAAGATTTTAGGGTATTGTACAAGGACGCCATTCTTGCTCAGATACTTGGTGATGGTAAAATACCAACTCCAGGGCAATTACTTACCAAAGATGAGAACACTTATCTGGAGAAGATACGTCAACACTACACTCCCCAGTCATTGGCTATGGTCAAACAGTTGTTAGGGGGAGGAACTATAAAAGAACCATTTGACTATTCAAAAACAGTGTTTAGGTTAAAACTCCAACAAATTGAGATAACGCAGGAGCAATCTAACAATGGAGGGTAATAGTGGATTGTCCACGTTGTCTGAAGGAGATAAACCTCAAACAGGAGATGGTGGTAGATGGCCACTCTCTAAGGTGTCGCCTTTGTGGACATAGAATATTGAAGGAGATAGTAAATGCCGAAGAAAACATCGGGACAGTTGATACAGGAAGTTCACCAAGCCATGTTTGGGGTTGAGGGTACAGAAGATAGGGGAATAGTTGGCGATGTTAGAGAAACCCGAAAGGATGTGAAGGAGCAGAATAAACGTGTTGGTAAAGCTGAGGCTAAGATAAATAAAATTTGGGGTGTCCTAATTGGCATTGGTGCTGTTGGTGGGACTGGCTTGGGTTTAGGTATAAACCAACTGATTGGAGGATAGATGGCCAAAGCAACCCAAAGACAGAAGGTAGCAGGGAAGAAGAACCTCACCAAAGCTCACGCCACCAGAGTGGGTAGGAGGGGTATGATTTATAAGCCAAGGGGAATGAGGTGAAGGTTTGCCAACAACCGAGGAACAGTTCGAGAACCTTATAGCTAATAAACGTCTTTTTATCGAGACCTTGTTAGTGGTCGAGAATAAACAACGTCAGCGAGTCCCATTTATCTATAATACCATTCAGGCTGATGCCGATGCAACTGAGACTGGGATGGACGTTTGGGTCAAGCCCAGCTCTGTAGGGTTCAGCACTGAGCGTATTGCCAAGAGATTGGTAGATACTCTGACTAACCCTGGCACCAACACTGTGCTGGTAGCCTTTGAGGATTTTATCACAGAGAGGTTGTTGAGCAAGGTAAACTTCTTCTATAATCATCTAGACTCGTTGGGTATACCTGGCTTCCCTCGAATTCACCATAACTCAACCTACGAGAAAACCTTTGAGTTCATAATTGATGGTAGGGTCCAGAGCATTAGCAGTATTTATATAGCCAGTGCGAGGAGCAAAACTGCTGGTCGTGCTGAGGTAATACACCACCTTCTACTGGATGAACATGCCTTCTACATTGAGCAAGCCAGTGAGAATATTATAGCACCTGCTCTGGCTAGAATCCCTCCAGAGGGAACTTGTGATTCCTTCTCTACTCCTAACGGTGAGGAGAATGAATTTCATGACTGGTATGTAAATGCCAAGAATGGTACTGGACTGTTCACCGCCCACTTCTATCCTTGGTTTATTCATGAGGAGTATGTTATCCATCTTGGTGACCCACGCATAAAGAAGTTCATAGAGGAAACTGATAAAGGGGAGTTTACTCTAACTGCCGATGAGGAAAAGCTGATGTTTGCCCACAACCTCTCATTCTCTAGGATTAGATGGAGACGGTGGATGAAGAAGGTTATGGAGACACTCAGACGCAAAGGTGAGCAAAGAACCCTGTTTGAGCAGGAGTTCCCCGAAGATGACGTAAGTTGTTTCCTGAGTACGGGTGATATGTACTATCCTGTTGAGTGGGTAGATGCTGTGGCCAAGACCTGCTACGATGCACCGTTCAAGATGGACGGACTTAATGTTTGGTACAGACCTGAAGAAATTGTGCCTGGAGTTCCACATAAACAGTATTTGGTAATTATAGACCCAGGCCAGGAGAGAATAACCCAGTCCGCTATCGGAGTATTGACATGGGAGAGGGACAGTTTAGGTAACGTAGTCCCAATCTGGTGTGCCCGTGATGCTGGATGGTATGGCCCAGAAGTAACATGGGAGAAGGCATGTAGAATATCCGACTACTACCATAGAGCGGAGATAGTTTGGGAGGCTAATGCTCATGGGCTGGCCATCAGTGTATTGGGTAAGAACCGCAGACCTATCTATTTCAGGAAGGATATAGTTAATGATACACCAACAATGATACCTGGCTGGCTCACTACTCCATCCACCAAGCCCTATATGTTACAACAGGTGGCTGGTGCATTATCCAATCTAATCTGCCATGATATAGAGTTGGTTAGACAAATCCGTAATTTCAGAACCGAGAAAGGTAAGCTGGTGATTGTTGGTCTTGATGACATCCATGATACATTGGCTATAGGTCTAGCAATTCATAATCCAAACCCAGTCAAGCGTGGGTATCAAGGTAGGACTGGGTACAATCAGAACTGGGGAAAGAAAGGTCGAAAGATTAAACATGGAGTAGCATTGAGGAGGTAAACATGAAATTTACAATCAAAGTCTGGAAGCTCACAATAACCTTTGACCTGTTTGACGTTGACCCAAGTGATAGGGATATTAAGTTTGGTATCGTAATCTCATGGTAGGGAGGTAATCATGGCTGTCAAAGCTCCTGAAGTAAGTCCACAATATGTAATAACACGGTGTAAGAACCTGCAATCTAACTGGTCTGTCAGAGAAAAGAAGTTTAAGGACTGGTATGATATACTTATATTGGTAGATGAGCTAGAACAGGCAGGAGTGGAGTCTGTTGTGACCAATGACCCAAGGACTGGTTATAACCTAGCCAAACACCTTATGACTTCTATGGTGATAGCGGATAAAATAGTGTCTGATGAACTTCCTCCTGAGTTTGTTCCTGCTACCAGCTACCTTGAGAAATTTACATCTGAGAGGTGGAAGGACCAAGAAAAACGTTACCGTAGTATAGGTAGACAAAGCTGGCTTGGTGAATTTGTTGGTTGGTTGCTAACCTCTGGCTGGTACTCAGTCTTTGCTATGGTGACGAGGAAGGAAATCTGGTCTGAGGTTTGGTCTCCCGCTGATTGCTTTCCAGGGTTTGGTCCAGATGGTCTAGTAGAACATGCCCATATGTATAAGTTGTCTCCAGTAGCCACAATAAAGAAGATAAAAGCTATGGGCTGGGACATTAAAAGAACACCTACCCTAGACACTACCATATACGATTTGTGGACGTTTGACTCGGATGGTGATGTAAGTAATGCCATTGTGTTGGATAGTGAATTCGTTAAACGTCCTGTGAAGGATGTTCCATGTACTAAGGTTGGTAGGCTCCCTGTGTTTACATCACCTGCTGGGGGACTCCCTGATATGGGAAGTATTAAGGGTAAAGGAATCTGGCAGCAACATTATGGTGAGAGTATCGTTGCCACTAATGAGGATTTGAACCATCAATACAACAAGATGAGGTCATTCTCCCAGCAAGCAGCAAGGACAGCCGCACAACCTCATTACCTTGAACTCTCATCTGGTAATACTCCTATAGCCACAGAAGCGTTGATGGACAGATGGGGCAGTATATTACATGGGCAGCCAGGAGATAGTGTTGCACCACTACAGTCTACACCAATACCAGTAGAACTTACCAACATGCTATTCCACTACCAGAATGAGCTACAGAGGGGATTATTCCCATGGGCTGTGTTTGGTAATATCCAACAACAGATGAGTTATCTGGCTATGGCCAACGTAGCCTCAGCCGCCATGCAGGTATTAACTCCATACATCAGTGCTTGTGAGGGAATGAGAACTGATGTGGATAACTTTTGGGCCGACATGTGCCTGATGAATAATTTTAGCCCACACAAGTTTGTTAGACCTGATAACCTTCCAGAACGTGAGGAGAGACTATTCAACGTCACCTGTGATGTGGAAATCCCAGGCTACATGGTACAACGAGCTACTGTAGCGAGGATGTTAAATCCCAAATTCAGGTTGCCTGAGGCTTGGGTAATGGAGAGGCTATTCCCAGAGATTAGGAATACGTTGAAGGCTAAGGCTGATGTCCGTGCTGATGATGCTATGGCACACCCCAAAGCCATACTCGTTGACCAGATATTGGCTTATAGGGAACAGGCCAGGATTCTTAGGGAGGCTAATGATACCGCTTCTGCCGAGTTATATGAGAAGTTGGCTGTATCAATGGAAGCGGAGCTATCAGGACCGTCCCCTCAACCACAGCAAGCTGATGGCACACAACAGATGGCGGCTGAACAAGCCGTAGCTAGAGAGGCATTCCCAATAAGAGAGGCCACCGCACCGATAGAAGGCTTAGGCCAAACCACATAAGGAGTATGTTATGCCTGAAGGTGAGAAAGAGAAACGAGATAGGTTTGACATTTGGGAGGAAGATAAAGCACGCTGGCAGAGACAATTAGAGGAGAGTCAGAAGGCAGAACCTGCTCCTGTAAAACCTGTAGGTGTATTAGGTATGAAGTTCCAGGAGCCGATAGCCAAATCATGGATTCCATTTGTCTCTACATTCAAAGAAATTGCTTCATGGTTCAGTGGTGAGCGTACACCTTTTGGTACCCCATTTCAATCATTGGAACGTACAACCGAAGCACAGAGACAGCAGGCTGAGCAGTCTGTTACTGATTCCCTCCGAGCACAATTTATGATTGACCTGTATGATACTCTACCTATTGTAACTATAGGCACCAAGAATAGAGAGCCGATAAGGTCATTCAGGGATTACGTCACAGTGATGGGTATTGACCCAAAGTATCTGACCCAAGAGGATATAGCCGAAGCTGATAAGGCAATATCTTCCTACATACCAGAGGAAGGTGAACTCCCTGAATGGTTAGAAGTTGAGCCTGAGGTAGAGGAGAAGGTCAGAGAGTTCCTCACGGCAAAGCCTACTCTACCACCTCCAACAGGAATATCACGTCTTACCATCAACGCATTGGTTACCCAACTGACTGCTGTCCCAGTAGTTAAGCCTCCAGAAGATATGACAGTGGAGGAAGTGTTGGGTTATGCCAGTGTGATGGATATACCACCAGAAGATGTGGCCAATGTTCTGGATATAGACACAGCCATGTCTGTGATTAGGGAAGCCGCTCAGGAACGTGAACAGATGGTGGATGATGTCCTTGCTGGGATTAGGGAGTGGGAAATGCCCGAACAGTCCTTCTGGGACAAAGCCTTCTTCATGGTGCAGAGTCCGATGCAACAGTTCGCCGAGTTTATCCGACCATATCTTGAACATTTTGTATATCCTCTATCAGGGCAGGTCGGTCTATGGGGTGCCAAGATGGTTGGTAACTACGAAGCTGAGAGGGAGTATAATGAGTTAAAGGCTGGAGGGCTAGATGGATGGCACGCTGCTGGTCAGATGTGGGAGGAGTCAGATATACCTTGGTATTTCAAACTAGGACTGGAGATAATCATTGACCCTATCACGTGGATTCCAGGCTGGGGTTTGTCCAAACCAGGTGCGTTACTTACAAAAATAGGACTAACACGCTTAGGTACTAAAATGATTAGCCTTAACAAAGCGATGTATAGTGTGTTGGATGTCCCATTTGACATCTGGAAATTCTACCAAACTAAGGGGATGGCAAGGTCATTCGCCCAGCAGATAGCCAACCAGTCAGACCTGTTCCTGATGACCTTCAACAAAGCGGTGAATAAGCAGACTGGGAAGGCTATGCACCAATTTACTCCTACTGATGTGGCTCTCACATTACAGAAGTCCAGGGAGGCTTTCCTCAAAGCCCCTGATATGGTCGGTGATGTCTTTGTTGATTTGGGTAAGTACCTAAGCAACCATGTAGCCATGACAGGTAAGCAGGCTCACCAGTGGAGTCGATTGCACGGTGGCAAGTTGGGTAAGACTGTGGATGATATGGTAGTATCTGAGGTAAATGAGATTATCAGTGATTATGCCATGAAGGTATTAAGTCCATCCGAGAACGCAAAGAGGATGGCCAGAGCCTTGATGATAGAGGAAACTCCAGCCAACATCATTAAACTGATTAAGGAAATCCCAGCCTTCGGAGCTAAACAGTCCACAAATATAGATACTGTGATAAGGATAGGTAAGACCTCCAAGATTGGTGCGGTAGAACGCATGACGAATTATATGGTGACCAGGCAGAGGGCGGTGGCAAAGAGTTTACAAGTTGGTACACAAGCTGATGGTACATTCTTGGAAGGTGTGATACTAGGGTTGCAAAGGTCTGTGGACAAGATAGAGAACATGAGGGTGAGGGTAGCCATAGACCGATATTGGATTAAGCCCTTTGCCGAAGCTAATCTTGGTAGTGTTGCCTACCCCATATGGAATGTTTTTGAAGGTGTAGCCGTCCACATGATAGAGGGAGTTATACCTGGCTTTGTCAAACAAGAGGCTTATAATATAATGGTGAAGGGGCTATCCAGTGACCCAGGGCTGGCATTGAGAATAGTTGCTGAACCTGTAAGTCTGGTTGGTGCGACTGCCACCAGGCGTGCAGGTGCTATTACATTCCTACCTCAAGGTAAGATATTGGGCTGGATGGGTAGAAACTGGATAGGGCTTAGTAATGTAGCTGGTGATGCTATGCGTAGGAACTTTGTCACCAGAAAGATGTCACAATATCTGATGGAGAGAGCATTTAAGGAATCTGGCGGTGACCTGATGTTAGCGTTATCTAAGTTTTCCAAAGGTGCACCGAGGATATCCAAGCAAACGTTGGGACTGAGCACACATGAACTGGAGCAGGAAATGTTTCGCCGTTTGTCTGCCAGTGTTGAGGATGTTCTTGCACTCAAGACTATCCTGACTGACGGCTCTTTGATGAAAGGCGAGGCGTTGAAGATATTGAGGAAGGCTGAGTATCTTAGCCCAAGAGCAAAGATGGTGGGAGAGGAGTTAGTCCAGAGAGGTAAAGCCTTGGTTGATGTTGAGGACTTTGTCAAACAGGTATCAGAGGTAGCCGTAGAGGACTTACGCCGCTATCCTTTTGAGGTGTCTGACTCCTTTAGATATGTAGCTGACCAGATAGACGCCACTCCCATCAACACCAGCAACGACTTGATGGAGATATTCACCCACTACGAAACCATGTCCGAGACCGCCGCTTTCATCCCTCACCGTATGATGTCCCAGACTATGGATTCTTCCATAGCCATGAGGAAAGCTGGACAGTGGGGTAAGATACAGGAGTTGTGGGTTAAGAACGGTGACGAGATGTTGAACGCTATGGCTGAGGTGAATAGCAGTTTAGAATCAGTTAAGGCTAAGATATTAGCCAATGGAGATAAGCTAACCGATAAGCAGAGACTAGCCTTAGAGACTGTGTTGGAGAGGTCAGAAGCCAGCAACTTGGTTAGACAGCAAACTCTGGGTGCGGACAGGAAATTCATGGAGGACTTCTGGGCATTACCTAAAGCTCAAAGAACCGATGCGGCGTGGAACGAAGCGTGGGCGTATAGGGATGAGTTGTGGAATAGTTACCAGATAGAATCTGCCATACCAAGTGCTGGAGAATTTGTCACTAGGAGGAACCTGGCTAAACTATACCATGATGTCCCCGAGCCTAAGCTAACTCCAGTAGATGCTACGTTGAGGGAGTTAACCACCCAAGATGTGGCTAATGTATTTGGAGTGAACATAGACGGACTAACTGCTGGGATGTTGGATAATCTCAGTTTGCATGGAAAGCCTTACTTCATCCAGCTAGTAAAGCAGTCCGCTGAGGCCAAACCCAACTTATTCAAAGGCTTCACCGAGTTGAAGATAGGACAGGTATATGATAATATCATCGCACAGTCCAGACTCAGACCTAACGCTGATATTGCCATAGAGAAGTTGCTGGCTCAGATGGAAGGTATCAAGCAGGATATGATTAGCCTGAAGATGAGGCACAGTTTGACTCCTGATGAGAAGGTGGCTTTGGATAACTGGATAGATAATGCCGCCGCTGGGAGGAGCAAGATAATAGGAGATGTAGTTGGTGCTCCATCTATTGATGAACTCGGCTGGGCTAAAGGTAAACTAGATATAATGGAAAGGACTGGATATGAGCCTGGGTATCTAACACAGAAGGAACTTGATAGGATGCAAGATGTACTTGAGGGTATTGGCGTTACTACGGAAGATATATTGAAACTTGGCAAACCTACGACGGTAGAGGAAAGTTTACGGAACATAGGCTTATATAGAGCTAGGGTAGAGCGTGCTATAAGGGCAGGACCACCAGCTAAGAAGGCTTTGATAACCCAGGCTGATTGGGATAATCTCCGCCAACTCTCCCTAGACGATGCCATGAAGGACTACTACAAATCCTTCGCCGACTATACCAACGAGACCATTGTGGGTGGAGCCATGAAGATGATTTATCCTTATTGGACTTATCACACATATAGATGGTTCTACCTATCCCGTACTGCTCTGAGACATCCAGGTATAGCCACAGCTTGGGGTAAATACAACAACTATGGTGAGAATGGCTATATACCAACCTGGTTTCCTAATATAGAAATGAATCCATTTACTGGCTCGGTGATGGGTACAACCTTCACCCTAACTCGGTTTGACTTTGCCTCCTACTATAATAATCTAGGATGGGCTGGTGAAATGCTTGATTATAGTATGAGAATAGGCTACTTCCCCAACGCTGCGGTTATGGCTCCTATAGCATTGACTCCTTACCTATCTGGGCGTCCTGCCGAACTATCTGACATAGCACCGCCTATATTCAGAAGTGGCATCAACTTACTGGTAGCATCAAAGATACCTGGAGTATCCCAAGCTGCCCAGTGGTTAAAAGATAAAGTATTCCACGAGAACTTCCACGATTACTACACCGCTACTATCCTCAGCAATAAGCAGATAGAGGCTGGTGGTAAACTAATGATAGACCCTACTACGGGAGAACCACAAAGCGGCATTGACATTTGGTTCAAGAGAAGGGCGAACTTGGAACTAACAGAGGAAGAACAAAAGTATTGGGATGAGTCCTACCGAGAAGCTGCCTTGATAGGTGCATTGAGAAGTCAGTTCCCACAGTTTAGGTTGAGGACTGAGGAATACAAAGAGGCATATAAACAGGTAACCGCCATTATAGAAGCCCACTTAGGTATATCCGAAGCCGAGCAGAAAGAGTTGTGGAGACAGCACATGCGGCCTACAGATGTAACTGGAGGCTACTCCCTCGACCTGAGAATGGCACTAGATGATTTGTGGCAATGGAGAACAATGATGGGTAGAGGAACTATCCTCATGCCACCCGACATACAAGACATCAAAGCTCTGGAGAATAAATACCACGATAGGGTGAAGGCATATCAGACTAATAGGCTCAAGACCCAGGCTAGTATTGATACAGGCTTCTTCCATATAGTGGAGCTAGGTACCAAACTCCTCGACGGTAGAGAATGGCGTCAGGAGTATGCAGGTAATTGGAGTAACTACGCTACCAGTGTTGATGGTATAAAGACTGAACCTGAGTTCAAGGACATTGAACATATACTCAGTGAGGAAGGGAAACTAGAAGTAGCTAAGAGATTGGGATTTAACATTCCTCCTGACCACCCACTAGATGAGGCAATCAACCTATACTTTGAACTTGAGTTGGAAATGAAAGCTGACCCGATAACAGGTGAGGAGGATTGGGATTATCTGGGCTTCTGGCTTAAACGTGAGGCTGTGAGAATGGCCCTGACCGATGAACAGAGGGAGGAGTTTGACGCCTATGTGAGGAGGTACAAAACTCCCATGGAACAAACCTTCCGTCAAATATACAGTGAATATATTAGAGGCTACCAAGCTACAAGTAGGATAATATTCAACACCTTTGAGGAGGATGAACAAGCCATAATCAAGGAGTATTATGCTACTACCACCATCAGAGAGCGTAGAGAGGAGTTGAAAGAGGTAGTTAGGGCTGATGGGTTAAAGCTCATATCCCAGTATGAGTCCAAGACCAGTCAAGCCAGACTCAATCTCAGGGATATATCACCACAACTTGACTTCTACCTGTACGTGTTTGGTTATACACCCACCACCGCTGCCAAGATGCGTACTCCAGAAGCACAAGCGATGGTAGACAAATGGGAGCAGGATAGAACAAGCATACTGGTGACGGAGTAATATATTTTACACTAACTTATACTATATATAATAAGGAATATATTTTTCAGAAACACTTGACATAAGTAATTGACTGTGATATAATAGAATTAATGGGAGGTGCAATATGCCAGAGGATACTCAGACCTATACGGTGAACTCAGATGGTTCCATAAGCATAAAGGGTGAGGACGGCAAGACCACCAAGTATGTGAAAGAATCGGACTTAGGGGCTGTAAAGGTGCAACTGAAGGACAAGGAGGGTGAGAACACCAAGCTGTTGACTGACCTAGCAGCGGCTAATACCAAATACGATGGTTCACACCAAGAAGTTCTGAAGGAGCGGACTGCCAAAGAGCAGTTTGAGAAGGATGCAGGAGAAGCAACCACACTCAAAACAAAGTTAGAGGAGTTGACAACCGAAGTGGCCAGCCTTAAAACGACTGGTGGTGAGAGTACAACCAAACTCACCGAACGTCTCCGCAAGATTCTGACAGATGGATATAAAATAGATGCGGAGAAGATAAAGGATAAAACCCTCACTGACCTTGAAGGAATCGAAGCTACTCTTGTGTTGACTGGTGTACAGGCTGCCCCCGCAAACTATGATGGGAAAGGTGGTGGAGGTGGAAGTGGAGTAGATGACCTAAAGGGTAAGAGCCCTCTAGCTCTTGCCACAATGGGTTACGCCGAAAGCAACAAGAAATAAGGAGGAATAGAACATGGCAGGCGAATTCACCCTTTTAGAACTGTCAAAGATTGAAACCGATACATTAAGAAAGTCCGTATTGGACACACTACTGATGGAATCCAACATAATGGAGGTAGTACCTTGGGAGACCATCGGTGCATTGGCCACCACTATTGTCAGGATGGGTACACTCCCCAGTGTTGGCTTCCGCAAAATCAACGAAGGCTATGCGATAGGCACTGGAGCCTTAGAGCAGAAGGTGGAGAACATCTCACTGATGGGTGCCTACTTTGACACTGATAAGGCTATAGCCAGGGCGAAGAATACCATAGCCAGTGCAAGGGCAATCACCCAGGTGATGATGACCAAAGCTATCGCCTACAAATTCAACGACAAGTTTATCAACGGTAATCCTGAGTCCGACCCTGAGGAATTTAAAGGAATGCGGGAACGAGTTACTGACCTGTATGACGAGGGTTACACTGGCCAACTCGTTGACTTTGCGTGTGCTGGAGTTGGCATCATGAATACCACTACTACCGCACATGCGTTCCTGAACAATCTGGACAAGTTGATTTACCAGGTTAAGGGTCATAGCCCTGACTTCCTCTTAATGAATTCCAAGATGCTGTTAGCATTGAGGGCTTTACTGAGGAAGGAAGAGTTGCTGGACAAGACTAAGGACAGCTTTGACCGTGTGATTGACATGTATGGCGGTGCCCGCCTTATTGACATCGGTGTGAAGGCAGACCAGAACACTGAAATCATCACCGAGACTGAGACTTCTGCTGGTGTGGATGGTACCGATGAATACACCTCCATCTACGCTATCAAGTTTGGTATCGGCGAGTTCTTGTGGGGCATACAGGAATACCCACTAGAAGTGACCGACAAGGGAGAGCTTGAGGACAAGCCAATCTACCGCACCGAGATGGACTGGCCTGTAGGTCTTGCTCTAGCTGACCCGTACTCCATCGCCAGGGGAATAGGTATAGTCCCAGATAGTTCCGATTAACTTGGCATGATAAGGCTATGAAGGAGGTAGTTAGATGCCATACGATGCGAATTTAGTTTTAAGAGGAGTAGATGCTGACGGTGCATATTCAGACCTGGTTACTGGTGATACCTCAGCGGTCTCACTGGTCGTAAATAGTGATGGGAACAGGGTAATTGACTTGGGCCCACATGGTACAGGTGCCAAGGGTATAGACATTGTGGTGATATTCCATGATACCTTTGATGATTACCAAGCTACTCTCGTTGTCCAAGTCTGTGACTCAGACCATGTTGCAGGTGGCTGGGAGTTAAACCTTGAGTTTCCTACACTGTACCCATATACCAGAGAGATAATTGCCAGGGCCACAACTGGTTTTGTTGCCGCTGCCGCTAACACCGATTTTGGTGTTGCCCTAGTAGATACGGGTACTGGTGGTATGGCTGGTCTCATCAGAGCATTTAGTAGGAAGCTACTTACCGTAGGTGGAGTTGGTAAAATCTGGGTAGCTATGCAAGATGCTGGAGATACTTACCCTACAGATGAAGATACATTGACCTCAGCTGGAACTGGAGTAGCCACTCAGATTGGTGCATCCAGACTCATCCAGCAAAATGGATTCACAATGGTGAGAAGGATGTCAACGCCCAGACGGTATATTAGATGTACATGCGTTGCAACCAATGGTTCTGCTGCTATTAATTGTGGTGATGTGGACATTCTGGCGACAGGTTCACAGCACAACCATGTGAACAATCTATACCGATAGGGGGAACAGAATAAGGAGGAAATAGATATGCCTTTTGATGCAAACTTAGTTTTATGTGATGGTAGTTATGACTGGAGTTATGCTAACCTAGTCACAAACAATTATGGCCATCCGCACTCTACTACCAGGGTTGGTGGCTTCGTGGTAATTGATACACTAGCACTCAGTACCACAGCTGCGAAGGGTATGACCTGCGTGTTCCTGTCTGACCAGGCAGGTGCTGCCGAAACCGATGCACTAACACTGGTACTACAAGGCAGTAACGATGTGGACTTTGTTGCCGATGCAAACAACCCAGTTAGAACCTTGGCCACCTTTGATATAGGTGGAGTAGGAGCAGGAATAATTCTTGGTAATGAATGTCCCTGCACAGTGGTAAGGAGGTTCTCCACCACACTCAGGTATCTCCGAGCCTATGCTGTGTGTGCTGCCGATGACAACTTCTATACCTGCTATGTAATGCTCGTACCTTGGCCATTCAATATCCTGTAAGGAGGGACCGATGCCAAATACTAGAAGTATAACGGTAGAACCTGGATTCATAGTCATAGACTCTGGCTCTGGACCTCCGACTCGTTATCCAATAGCCGATGTGATAAGGCAGCCAGATATACCAACTGGTCTAACTCATACTCAGGTAGATGGTGTAAGCCTACTGGCTAATCTGGTAGTCGTCCTGATTAGAACCTTAATAAACAAAGAGATACTGGACGACACCTTTGCCGATGAGCTTGGGATGGACTGGGACCTGAACCACCTAATCTACATTATCGAACAGTTGGGTGGTGTATACCACGAGCCACACTTTGACAATGTGGAGGATGCTTAAATGCCTGTGATGGAGATAGAAAGGTTGAGTGCGGATAGTAGTCCTAGTCAGGTGCAGGCTGCCATAAGTGCTTGCATCTCCGCAGAGGTGAGAGGTGGCATGGAACAGCAACAGGCTATAGCAGCTTGCCATAGTATGGCTAGAGAGAGGGGTGCTCCAGTACCAGAACAAGGAGGTGGATAATGCCACGTAAGACGGGAATAGTAGTATCCCAGTTTCCTGTTGAGATAACCTACAGAGGCTTGACTCCTATAGTTGATGGGTTGGACACAGTATCTGGAAATGTAACTGACCTTGAGCACACACAGGAGGCAGGCAACCAAGAGTTGAAACGCATCCGCCGTACTGGTGAGATACTCATAGACGAAGAGGTGGGTGTACCTGATGATTAGAGGTGGAGGATAAATAACAGGAGGTATAGCCTATAGAAGATAATTTGTTTGGGATTAAGTTCTGAGACGATTATTGGTTAAATATAACTAAGGAGGAATACAATGCAAACAAAAGTAAGAGGTACAAGACTCGGTGGTGAGGCAATAGACATAGACGCTTCGGAACTCGGTGCCCTGCACGTTGTTCAAGGTAGTAGTGCCTTTGAAGAGGCTGTAAATCGTGGAAATGTCTACCTAATTGCGGCACAGGCTACTGTAGTCACCGAGGCAGGTTTATCTGCTACCAGCCCACCCCTTGTTATTGCCAACAGGGTAGGTAGTGGCAAGGTCGTGAAGCTGTGGTATGCAGGCTGCGGTAGTCTAATATCACCCACGGCATGTGCACAGACATGGCTATGTCTTGGTGGGTATTCAGGCACAGCAGTAACTGAGACCACACCAGGTGTAGTCCGTAATGCCAAGACTGGTCAGGCTGGTGACCCAGCAGGAATAGCTTGTCTAATAGCGTCAACTTTACCAGCGGCACCAGTAGCCATAGCCCAACTTGGTAGTCAGGCATCAGCCGCTATCACGGTATCTACTAACGGCTTCTTCTGTGGACGCTGGTTCAACGGCTCAGTTTGGGTAAACCCAGGCTATAGTCTGTCTATCCAGCAATCTACAGTATCCAGCCTGTTCTGTGACTTTATCTTTGAAGTCCAGGATGAATAGTCCTAAAGATTAAATGTAAGGAGGAAACGAAATGCAAACCGAATTATTGGGCGTTCGTCTGGGTGGAGAGGAAATTCCCATAAAAGCCTCTGAGCTTGGTGGTCTCCACGTAGCCCAGGGCGGAAGTGCCTTTGAGGAAGCTGTAAACCGAGGTAATGTGTGGGCAGCGGCAAGCCAAGCTACTGTCGTTACTCAGGCTGGACTATCAGTTACCACTCCTGTTCTTACTCTTGCTCCTAGAATAGGACAGAGTAAAATAGTGAAGCTCTGGTATGCAGGTTGTGGTACTCTAGTAGCCAATACCGCTGCACTTGCGATATGGCTGGCTCTGGGAGGCTACTTGGCAACCGCCGTGACCGAAACAACTGCTGCCACCGTGCGGAACCTGAAAACAGGTGATATAGGTCCACCTCCAGGTGTGGCTTGTTTACGTGTTGCCACTCTACCTACTGGTACTCCAGTTGCAATATCCCTGCTTGGGATTGGAGTAACTGGTGACGTGACGGTAGATAACCACATGACAGAGTGTGGACGCTGGTACGACGGTGCTGTCTGGGTAAACCCAGGCTATAGTCTAACCATCCAAACCTCTACTGCTGGCACCCTGTTCGCCGAGTTTATATTCGAAGTCCAGGACGCCTAAGTCCAGATTAGTGGGGAGTAGGAAGTTGTTATGCCTCCTACTCCCTTACTACAAGGGAGAGGAACATGTCAGAGCCGTTGACCATACTAGGTAGAGGGGATTCATGGAAGTCTTGTCCGTTTGTCGGGGAGATATGGGCTTGTGGAACTGTGTTGGTTACAGATGGTATGAAAGACAAGCGGTATGATAAGGTATTTGCCATGGACATAATGCACCCTGCCCACACGGGATTGGCGTCAAGTTATGAGGTTGCCAAAGAGAGGAACATTCCCTTTATTAGTATCTACGACTATGCCACTGAGAAATACCCGCTTGAGGATATCTTTAACGACTTTCATACTCAATACCTAATGAATACAGTATCATATATGCTGGCATTAGCGATACATCAGGGAAGAAACCCACTATCATTATATGGTGTTGACCAGGAAGATGGTATGTATAGTGATGGTAAGCCAGTTGTGGCTTTTTGGTTGGGTGTAGCCACAGGGAGAGGAATAAAATACGACATAGCCAATGAGAGTATGCCAGGGTTCGCACCCTGTTATATACAGTCGGATGTTGAGAGCATAGGGGAGGAGTGGAAAGTACGTGAGGAGGAGACCATAATGGTCTACGGATTTGGATGTAGAGAACATGGAATTTTCCGAATCATGCAGCCTGTATGGGAAGTGCACAAAGCTAACTGCCCTGTTTGTGGTATAAAGGCTAAACAGGTTTACGAGTTATCCCTTCCATGATAGGAGTTAAACGGCAACATGAGAACAACTGGTGCAGGGACAATTACCCAAGCCTTAATTGATACTCAGAAGGATGCAAGCCGTACCCCATATATTGACATCTCCATCAATGATAATGCTGCTGGTGGGGTTGTTAATTACTGGAGTCGGCTTGAATATTTAGAGTACCATGAGGAAGCATATAGGGATAGGGCCATCATCGGACTCAACAACCGTGATAATGCACTTGATGGAATTGATATGGATGGACAGGAGTTCGCCATCAAGTTGGGGTATGATACCACAGCTAATGGTGGTGGTGCTACCGACACAGTTACTTATCCTGCTCTTTGGGTAAAGTCCCATCAAATCATATCCGACCCTGGTGAGCGTATCTACCAGATATATGCTGAGGGAATGTGGATGTACCTCCGTGAACAGAATGTGATTGCTGGTGTGACAGGAGAACAGGCTGGTGATGAAACCCATTTGCCTTATGGTAATACCTTCAACAGGACGCATACTCCAGAACAGTTGATGCAGGCGATTGTTGAGGCTATGGGCTGGACATGGACAGCGGTAGGTAGTGCTGCATATAATACTACTGATGGTATAATAGATGGCCCATTCAAACCAGTCTTTGAGGTCAACGCTATGGGCTACGAGAACGCCGCCGCTCTGCTCTACAGGTTGATATGGATGACCAAACACTATCTGAGGGCTAAGGCTGGGAAGGTAATGGAGACTGTATACCCTGAGACTGGTAATGCTGTCAATGAAACCTACTACAGTGATAAGGCGGATTGGTTTTGGGAGTATGTAGAAAAAACCATATTGCTGGTGCCAAACAGTATAGCAGTCCTCTCCAACCAAGACCCAGAGAGTGGTGAGTGGAATCCAGCCACAATCATTGTTGGTACTGCTGAGGACGCCGCTCAGATTGCCAAATATACCACTGTGCTTAAACCATTCTTGGCTGGTAGTATCAATAACCAAGTTGATGCGAATAACAGGGCTTCCGCTATCCTCACAAGGTTGAAGTCTGAGATATTAGGCGGGAGACTTGTAGCTCCACACGATGCACAGTTGGAGTTGTATGATAAGGTAAGTGTTGAGGATACGAGGTCATAATGCCAACCATTACTGTTCAAGTAGCGGCTAGTGCTGATGATTGTTGGAGGAGATTAGATGCCTCTCTATTCAATACTAATAATGTAGTTGTAAGTGCTGGAAGTGGCTCGGCCTCCTTTAATCAAATTGGCTCGGGAATGAGGTTTCAAGGTGTGGCTATACCTCAGGGGGCTACTATAGCAAGTGCCTATCTGCAAATTCGCCGTGAAGCTGGGAATGCTACAGGTAATGATTGTAATACAAGAATAAGTGCCGAAGATGTTGATGATGCTGGTGATTTTAGCGGTGATGATGCAGCATCATTTGATGTTCGTTGGGCTACCAGAACTACAGCTAAAGTTGATTGGGATGGTATAGCCTCTTGGGAATCAGGCATTTGGTATAATAGTCCTGAGATTAAAACTGTTATAAAGGAGATTGTTGATAGAGTAGGTTGGGTCTCTGGTAATGATATAGTCATCTTTTGGGAGGACTTTGACGATAGAAGTGATAATAGTGCTGTTAGGGGTGGAGCTTCCTATGATGGAGATACTGCTACTGCCCCAAAGCTGGTAGTGGTTTATGCTACTATTTTTCCTACTGATGCTATTACCAGAGTCACCAACATTATCCACAGATACAATCGCAAAGAGCAAGTCTACAGTATGGAAGTAAGTCTCGGTGAGGTAACTACAGACTTTGGACTCCCTGAGTGGTTAAGTAAACCGATGGTAGCTGTAACACCTAAGAGTGAGGAACCTGCTACACAGAAAACTGTGGCTGATGAGGTGAAGAAGGTAGTCGAGACTGAACGGAGTATCACACAAGCTGCTCCTACTCCTGTATCTACAGCTGCTGATTTATTATATGGAACACCACCCACTGGACCATCAGTAGAGGCAACCGCTCCACTACAGCCACCTATAGCACCTGAACCAATCATAGATATAGCAAAGGTATCCGAAAGGACTAAGGATATAATGGCTACACCTGAGTTCAAGAAACAGTGGGGTTATAGTAGTGTTGAGGAACTAAAGAAACAGCAGCAAGCCAATAAAAAGGAAAAGAAATTCCTTTGGTGGAGTTGGTAATGAGTAAGTTGACCGAGTTTTATCCCGAACTACAGGGTAGACCAGAGAGCAGAGTTGCCCTGGATATGGAGAACAGATTTCCTAGTGTTCCTATTGCCAGTATTAATAATCAGATGCTAAAGGATGACTATGTAGAAACACCTGATTATGATAAGGAAGTTGAGGAACAGGAAGAAAAGCAGTTCCTTAGGGATTTACTGGTCAAGGCCATACTGACTGTTATTCTTGGAGCTGACTGGACAGATGTTGACATGGAGGAAATTGACTGGGAGGAAATTGCCAACTCAGAGATTGACTTGACTAGCGAGGCACAGCAGATATTGGGACTTCTAAGGGGTATACTTAAAGCATCCGATGTAGAGGTTTCTGAGCTAGACACAGCTACCTATGATGATGTTCAGAACTACATTAACTTCTATGGACACAGAAGCCTATTGACTGGTGGAGCGATAACTGATAACGGAGATGGCACGGTTGCCATAGACTCTCTTACTGGTTGGTGTCCAATTAGCGATTCTGAAACTGCTGTAGGGAAATTCTTTGACTGGGCAGGTGGAAATACTCCCTCCCTTACCAATATGACCACAAATTATATCTACCTGGATTATAATGACGGTACTCCCCAATTAGTGGTTTCAACTAGCATCCTGACTCACGGCTTTAAGTTAGACCACATTCATGTAGGTACGGCGTTCAGGGATGGGACTGAGACTCATTTTCATAAACCTACTAACTTTGAACTTGATTTGGGTGCTAAGGTTGACCTGCACCACCAAGAAGAAACTTTTGTTCACCGTGTGAGTGGCATAGTTACCACAGAAACTGGAACACGCAATCTATCAATAACAGTAGGGGTCTCATATGAGGGGTTAAACAGGCATACCTCTCTCCCGTTTGACACCTCAAGGTCTGGTATAGCTGACTTTGATGAGGTAAACAAACTACACGATGATGATGGTGATTTCAGTGTGAATGACGTAGGCAAGTCAGTTCACAATACCACAGATAACACTTATGGAACTATAACAGCCTTTGTAGACTCGGGGGAATTAACCCTTGCTGGTGATACTTTTCCTGATGGAGACGAGGCCTATAACATTGATTTCTGGACATACCATTACTATGACGGAAATTTAGGTACTCCTGCTTGGGTGGAGGTAGCTGGTGCTACCCAGATAAGTAACTCCCAGTATAACGATGTGGCTACGGGGCTGTCTAATTTCACAGCCAACAGGTATGGGGTTAGCTGGGTATTTATGGAGATAGACGGGCTGCATTTTCACGTAGTCTATGGACAGGGGGATTATAAAGCTAACGAAGCTGAGGAAGCTGGTGTTCCCTCTTTTCTTCCCAATATAGTAACCAACTACTGTGCCTTGATAGCCAAGATAATCTTGCGGCAAGGTCAGACCACGATGACTATCTCGTACCCGTGGACTACTGCGTTTACCACTAACTTTGCTACGAACCACGACCTCCTAGCAAATGTGGCATCCTCAACATTACATACTAACTATGTCCTACACTCCCTAGCTGATGCTGCCAATGATTTCCTAATAGCCTCTGGTAATGATACTTTTGCCAAGCAAACATTAGCACAGACTTTAACAACATTGGGCAAGGCTGCTGCGTCTGGGCTTGCGTCACTTAATGCTTCTACCAAAGTTGTGCAGCAACCAGCTAGTATATCCGACCACCTTGATGATACTGCGGGTGGGACGGATGCTGAGACTACCAAAGCACCGACCTCTAATGTAATGTTTGACCACGCTGCATTGGCTGTAGCAGGCACTCATGGCTCAACCACAGCGGCTACGGCAAACAAGATAGTCCACCGTGATGCTGCTGGGAGAGCTAAAGTAGTAGCTCCATCTGCCGAGTCCGATGTAGCCCTGAAAAGTAATGTAACTACTGTAAATTCTGCTCTTACCACCCATGAAGCTGTAAAGTCTGCCAATGCTGTGCTAGGTCATGTCATAGTAGAAACTGGTAGCACCATAGATGTTGATGGCAACGGTAAATTAACCCTTGGGACTTTAGCTGGTGCTTGGGATATGGGTAGCCAGAACCTTACCAATGTAGATATAGATAGTGGGACAATAGGTGGGGTTACATTAGATGGGACCCTAACTCTAGGTGGGCAGGCCTTTGATGCTGGGAGTGGGGATGCC
>SDBU01000905.1_pt1 | contig 43242 bp, 41 predicted proteins | sample 2277071 | NCBI WGS metagenome assembly SDBU01 (sample SAMN10397929, study PRJNA504765) | marine sediment metagenome | isolation source: marine sediment core GS08_GC12, 126 cmbsf | place: Arctic Ocean: Gakkel Ridge, Loki's castle | collected 2008
CCACCGGAAAGCTCCCTGGGATACTTTCCTTTATAGGCAGACGGGTCAAGTCCAAAGAGATCCAGCAGTTCGCCAACCCGTTTATCAATCCGGCTCATTTCCCACTTAAGGAGTCCCGGCACTACCGATATGTTCTGGGCCACGGTCATGTGGGGGAAAAGACCGACGCTCTGGATAGCGTAGCCGATCTTCCTTCGAAGTTCTTCGGGTCTGTAATCCCTTATGTCGGTGCCGTCGATGAGAAGGGTACCCGAGGTCGCCTCGATAAGTCTGTTTATCATACGCAATGTTGTGGATTTGCCGCAGCCGGAAGGGCCGATCAGGACACAGAACTCCCCGTCCCCGACTTCAAATGTAAGGTCTTTTACTGCTACCGTACCAGGGTACTCTTTTGTTACGTTCACAAGTTCGATCATCTGATCCCCCTGGGCTGAATCACTGCGATGCACCAGTTGGTGATCCCGTCTGCCGCTACTGCAAGGAGTATCGTGGGTATTGCGCCCAGTAGTATGAGATCCACGGCCGCCTGCCCCAATCCCTGAAAGATGAATACTCCGAACCCACCTGCTCCGATGAGGGCGGCCACCGCTGTAAGTCCAATAGTCTGGACCAGTGCGATGCGGATACCGTTGAGTATCACGGGAGATGCAATGGGTATTTCCACTTTCATGAGAAGCTGGGTCCTGGTCATTCCCATGCCCAGACCAGCATCCAGTGCCCCTGGATCTACGGTTGCGAAACCGGCGTAGGTGTTCCTGGCGATGGGAAGGATGGAGTAGAGGGTGAGAGCTGTAACCGCGGGTGCCCATCCAATCCCCTGTACGCCTATCTCTCTGATCAGGGAGTACCTGGCTGACAGGTATGCCAGCAGGGGGATCAGGATGCCGAAGAGGGCCAGGCTGGGGATTGTCTGGAGAATATTGAGAGTAAAGAACGTGGGAGCATCGAGACTCTTTTTTTTCAGCGCCAGGATCCCCAGGGGGATACCCAGCAATGTGGCGGCTCCCACCGAAGAGGTGGCCAACAGTAAATGTACCTTAAACTCGCTGAAGAACCGGTCCTGCCGGTTAAAGTACTCCTTCATTATGGATATGTCGTTCAGGTGACCGGTCAGGAGTAGAAAAACAAAACCTGCTACTGTTGCCGCTGACAGAGCTGTGATGAAACGCGTCCGTTCCCCCCCACGCTGCACCGCATTCAGGAGCAGCACAACTTCGGCGAAGACCATTATCCACATTCCGGTTCCAGGCGAGATCCTGGATATGGATCCATGTTCCAGTGTGGCGGTGGTGGCATATTGGCCAGCGAGGAAAAAGGTGAGAAGAAGCAGTGACCCTCCACATATTGATGTGAAAACGGCTTGCTTCTCGAGGCGAATGCCTGAAATAGATAAAAGGGCGACAAGGATCCACAGGGCCAGGAAAGCAAGAAAACCCTGCAGGGGAACAGATGCAGCCAGGGAAAAGGCCTCACCGGCTGCAATGCGATTGGGTTTGAAGGTTACGAAACCAGCCGCAAAAGTCGATAAAAGTCCGGCTGCGGCTGCAGTCAGGGCAACCCGGTCAATATTAATAAACTTGAACTGCTTTGTGCTTTGAGCAGTAAGCATTTCGGGCTGTGCGCTGTGAGCCATGGGCTGTGAGCTTCAACTTATTTATTTATAATTAGGACTCATTTTTTAGCACAAGGCCCATAGCCCAGTGCCCAAAGCCCATAGCCCATAGCCCAAAGCCCCATTACTTTATAAATCCCTTCGATTTCAAGTATTTTGCCGCTACTTCCCTTGCATCCAGGCCTTCTACCGCTATGGAGGCGTTGAGGGTCTGGAGGGTGACCAGGTCCAGGGACTTGAATACCGGATCCAGAATTCCCTCTATCTCCGGGTATTTGGCAAGCACTTTGGCCCTGATAATGGGCGCCGGCTCGTAGACAGGCTGCACGCGCTTGGTGTCATCCAGCACAACCAGACCCAGGGCGGCAAGCTGCCCGTCGGTGCCGTAGGCCATGGCGAAATTAACCCCGCTTATGCCCTGGGCTGCGGCTTTTTCCGTCTGGGCTGTGTTTCCTCCGGAAAGAGTCAGGAGCTGGTCCTTGCGTAGGGAAAAGCCGTAGGCCTTCTGGAACGCAGGTAGCGCCGCGCCGCTAGTCACGAATTCTTCAGAACCCGCCAATTTCACCCGACCGCCCCTGTTAACAAAGCTTGCAAAATCCTCGAGGGTGGATAGTTTCTCTTTTTTTGCGAGATCCCTGCGGACGCAGATGGCCCAGGTGTTGTTCGCGGGCGCCGGTGTCAGCCAGACAATATCGTTATTCTTCTTGTCCAGTTCCTTTACTTTCAGATAACCCTTGAGGGCATCCTTCCATATGGGCTGGTCGGAGATACCGAAGAAGAATCCGCCGTTACCGGTGTACTCCGGATATATATCGATCTGTTCTGAGGAGATCGCCTTGCGGACCATGGACGTGGGGCCGAATTCGGTCTTGTCCACAGTTTTAAAGCCGTTCTCCTCGAGAAGAAGTACTATCATCTTGCCCAGGAGGGCTCCTTCAGTATCTATCTTGGAGGCTACCACCACGGGGCCCTTGGTGGCAGCGCTGACCGGCGTGTGTATGAGGGGTGTAAGAAATAATGACAGAATGACAGCAATAAAAGTTGGCCTTCGCATTTTTTCCTCCCATTGAGCTAACTGCAATCGGGGTTGCGCCATGCCTTCTCACATTTACCAGCTTTTATGAATGAACGGCAGAAGGCAGGACCCGACTCCAGGGCCCTTTAATTGAGTCCCAGGAGTCCCTTCTTCAGCTTTTTGTCGAACGGTTTTTCTCCGAACCATACCCTGAACAACGCTTTCATAAAGTCGTCTCCAGAAATCGTTCCCTTTGTTTTTCCGCCGATGGAAATGGTGACGCCATCGCCCGGGATGTAAGTGTAGATCAATTCGTCGCCCTTCTGTGTTGAATCTGTAAACATATCAATAAATTTATCTATGCGGCGATTGAGGTCATCCGAGCGCTCAGGAGTATTTTCTTCAATTTTATGACGATATTCTTTCTTTAATTTCTCTGCGCTCAGTTTGTAGAGGAAGTGAACGATCATACCTTTGGGCATGTCGGCTTCAATGACCTTTGCTGGTACATTTGTGGGAGATTCCATATAGAGACCTGAAACATATACCTTTATAACAAACACTTTTCTCAGTCCCATGCCCACAAGTGAAGCATCCACGTCGTTTATTTTCAGGGAGTTTGCAAGGGTCACTCCGGCCAATTCACCCGCTTGGGCCGGGGTAGGTACCGGTGCTGTTAAAAGAAGCGTGCACAATGCCGCAACGACAACGATTTGCCAGTTCAGTAAAGTTCTGCATTTGTCCATAGTCATCCTCCTGGTCCCCCTCGATTATCATTTCATCGCTTTTTCTTCTCTCTTTGCCACTTCCCAGAGTTCTTCCATCTCATCGATGTCCATTTCCACTAAAGAGCGGTTTTCCTGCTCTGCCTGCTGCTCCATGGACTTGAAGCGTTTTCGGAATTTTATCAGCGACCCTTCAATGGCATCGTCGGGATGGATATTGAGGAAGCGGGACAGGTTGACCGTCATGAAAAAGAGGTCACCCACCTCCTCAAGCAGCCCCTCCCGGTCTCCCGAGTCCAGGGCTGATCTTATCTCACCCAGTTCTTCTGCAACCTTGTCCAGGAGATCCTCCGGTTTTTCCCAGTCGAAGCCGAAGCTGACGGCCTTCTCCTGGAGCCTGAGGGTCCTGTGCAATATTGGTAACCCGGTTGGACGGTCGGTCCTGGTTTTGCCCTCCGTTTCGTATTTGATCCTTTCCCAGTGCTTTGTCGCCTCATCCCCCGTAATTGCTCCATCGCCGCCGAAGACATGAGGATGCCTGCGGATGAGCTTCTCGTTTATACTCTCTACAGCGTCATCGAAGGAAAAATGGCCCGCCTCGCTCGCCAGCTGGCACTGGAAAACAACCTGCAGGAGCAGGTCGCCGAGTTCCTCCTGGATCTCTGAAGAGTTCCCGTCTTCGATTGCCTCCACAAGTTCATAGGCCTCTTCGATTATATATGGCCGCAGTGATTCCGGTGTCTGCTCCCTGTCCCAGGGGCATCCTTCCGGGCCTCTGAGCTGTTTCATAAGGCCCAGGAGTTTCTGGATCGGCGTCTGGTCCTTCTTTTTCGTCAAAGAGTCCTCCGAGGGTATTTGTGTGAAGTATAGCTAATTAAGCTGCCAGTTGAAAGTGTATGAAAACAAATGCACTCTCCCCAGGGTCAAGGCCCTTTGAAGGAGAGGATTGGAATGTGCCCCCATAACGCCCCTCGCCCTGCGCCCTACGCACTGGTTTTCACTTCGACTTCGCACTCACCCGAAGGGTGTCGGGGAGCACGTTGAAAGGACGAGCGCGTCCAACGACCAACGTCCAATGCCCAACGCGAGGCAAGATGAGAACGTGGACGAGCGCGCCCAACGTCCAACCGTTCGACAAGCTCATGGCAGGCAGGCTCACGGTCCTGAGTCCCGCCATGGCGGGATCGAAGGATGTCCAACGTGAGCCAGAAATGCAATAGACCTTCACACTGCTTCTGCCCAAGTGTTATAATTATTGGCAAATGTGTGCTGGTTCAGCCTTGATGACTTCGTAAAAAGTCATCAAGGCGCCCATTGAGGGGCGCCCAAATCAATGACTTGACCCGTGACTCATTGATGATTACCATCGCGCCCGAGCGTGGGCGCCCGGATCAACGGCTTGCGCAGCAAGGCTTTGATCCGTGAGGAGAGTGAAAACGACGCTTTTCATTTTCCGCGGAGCAAAAAGCCGTTCACGGACTTTTTGTGACAAATAACAACAATTTGTGAGGAAAGTGAAAATGACACTTTTCACTTTCCGCGGAGTAAAAAGCCATGGATGGACTTTTTACGACAATATCAACCTTAGGTGATGGGGATTTCTTTCTCGACGAAAAGGGGGATTAGTATGGGTAAATTTGTAAAGCAGTTCGTCCTTATGACTGTAGTCATGTTGATCTTCGGTGTTACGGGAGCTGCTGGTGGCAATATAGAATTTGAACCGGTCAGAGCGCCCTCGGTGGGCCCCGACAATGCTTCTGTCACGGTCTATGAGATAGCGGACTTCATGTGACCTTTCTGCAAGGAGGCCGGTCCGACCTTCAAGCGTATAAAAGAGGAATACAAGGGAAAGATAAGGTTCGTTTTTGTTCCATACATGAGGTCCTATTCGGAAAACTCAAGGGACACTGCCCTGGCCGCCTTTGCGGCCTGGGATCAGGGGAAATTCTGGGCAATGCACGATTTGATCTTCGATAAAGCCCCCCAGATCGACAGAACAGTACTTTTCAGCCTGGCCGAAAAGTTGGGCCTGGATATGAAGAAATTCGCTGCCGGAATGGATGACAAGAAACTCCTGGATGAGCTTACGGAAACCAGGGCAAGGGTCAGAGCTATGGATATCTGGAGCACACCCACTCTTGTTATCAACGGAAAGATACTGAAAGGACATCAGCCCTTTGAAAAATACAAGGAGCTTATAGATGAGGCCCTCGGTTCAACCTCAGAGGGAAGTGCCTGGCACCGCGCTTCTTCAACCCTCAGGATGCTGATCAGCCCGAGATCAGCCTATGCCGGCAAAGGAGCCTTCGGGGAGGGGAGGGTCCCACTTTTCGTAAAAGCTCCCGCATTAAAAGCGGTGAACGCTCTTCGGGTGGGTCAGAAAGCTCCTGAATTTGAACTCCCCAGCACTCACGGGAATAATATAAAGCTCAGCGATTATTATGGCAAAAAGAACGTCCTTCTCACCTTTTTGCCCGCTGCTTTTACCCCCGTCTGAACTGGGCAGCTGGCCGCGTACGAGGAGTTAAAGGGTAGATTCGCGGCCTTAAACACCCAGGTGCTGGGTGTCCTCACAGACAACATGCCCACTCTCATGGCATGGACGCAGGGGATAAATCTCTCCTTTCCCATTCTCAGTGACTTCTGGCCCCATGGAGAAGTTGCGCTGATTTATGATGTTCTCCGGTCAGAAGGTATAGCCGAGCGGGCCATTTTCGTTGTCGACAGGAAAGGGATTATTAAGTACATAGATATCCACGATATCAATGAAGATCCGGGAATAAACGCGATTCTAAGAACACTGGAGGCTATTGAAGCTAAATAAAACCTGGGACCCGCCCTCGACAAGCTCGGGCCCTGAGTATGTCGAAGGGGGACGCGAGCGCTATTATATAAGTTTATTGAGTCGCGCGAGCCCACCTTGCCAGCTTAGGTCCAATACTGGTATATTACGACCCGATAACTGGCCCATGATTCTACTTGCAAAACCAGGCCGATTATTGGGAGAATGCCCCGATAATAAAGATATTTATTCAAAACTTCGCAGAAATTGGTTTAATGCGGAATAATGGAACATTACATTTCTGGTGATTGGAGAATCTGCTCATGGCCGGAAAAGACAGGAAGGATGAGGATTTCAAGATAGAGGACCGCAGAACCTCCACCGCAGGTGCCGAGGAAAGCATCGAAGAAGGTCCCGAGGAGGGATCAGATGCAAGTGCCGAAGAGGAAAAAGAAGCTGCTGAGTCGTCTCTGGAAACCGGCGAAAGTACCCCGGAAACAGAAAATGAAGAGCTCCGACAGTCCCCGCCAGTTGACTTTTCCACATTCCTTTTCTCCCTTTTCAGTTCTGTCCTCATTCAGTTGGGGGAAATGGTGGATCCGATCACGGGCGAGCAGGACAAGAATCTGGTTGCTGCCAAACAGACCATAGATCTGTTCGCTATACTTCAGGAAAAGACAAGCGGTAACCTTACCAATGAGGAGGATAATTTTCTGAAGAACGCTTCAGCCGAGCTTAAATGGAAATACCTGGATGCCATAAAGGAGAAAGGATAATTCCAGTTTTGAGGACTCCGTTGGGTCGTTTCCTCCTTTCTCTTATATTTATCTGTTTAGCCCTCCAGCCTGCCACTGCTGCCGAGGTTAGCGAGGTTACCGTTGATTTCCCTCTTTCGGAGATCCTTGATCTTGCACCTGCTGGTGTTGCCGACGACAGGACGGACAGCAGAGCAGCGCCTGAGGTGGTTGTCCCGAGGGCCTCCTGGGAGGAGGAGTGGTTCGCCTACCGGCAAAAATCACTCAGGGGTAACCAGGCCGGCGCTGTTAAACACCTTGATAATATTAACAACTACCGCCTAAAGGCTGGTATACCAAATCTCTTTATCCCCTCTGCCGCTCTCCTTTTCGAGTCTTCTCAGGCGCGGAAACAGGCACGGTACGACGATGCCCTGCAGCTTATCAGCTACGCCTCAAAATTTTCACCGGATGATCCATCTCCGCATTTTTACAGAGCGAGGACACTGTGGAAGCAAAGTAATCTCAGGGTGCTGTCATCCATGGATGCTGTTCTGGAGGGTTGGGTAGCCTTTGTTAAGGATTTCAGGTCCGCCTTACCGTGGATGTTCGGGTTCTTGACCTGGATCCTTAGCGGAATAATAGTCGCCTGTATTGTCTCTATTTTTCTGTATGCGGCAAGGGTGATCCCCCGGATCGCCCACGATATTTCCCATCTGATACACATTCCCCAGTGGGTGATGTATCTGGCGGTTCCGGTTGTGATGGGCGTACTGTTACTTACATGGTTCCCCTTTATCTGGTGGATAGTGGCAATAGCCTTCATAGCCTTCTTCCACGCTACAGTGAGGGAGCGGATAGCCCTGGCCGCCTGTTTGGCCCTGCTGGTTTGCGTTCCCCTCCTTATTCATGTGATGGCACTGGGCAACTCCTTCAACTCCGGTTCCAGGGATATAACCTTATATTTGGCCGAGATGGCGGGCCAGGGAGAAAAAACTGTCAGGGAACTGGAGACATTAAGGACCAAATATCCCCATGATGCTGATGTGCTGGTCGCCATGGCGGCTGTACTGAAGAGGGACGGAAATCTGGCGGGTGCCGAAGCAATGCTGAAAAAGGCATCTATTTTGAGCCCGGACTCCGCGGTGGTGACCAACAATATGGCAAACATAATGTTCGCCAGGGGCAAGATCGAAAATTCAACAGACCAGTACAAAAAAGCTTTGCGTTTCAGCGACAACCCCCTCATTCACTACAATCTCAGTCTGGCACTCCAGGAAAATCTTCAACTCGAAGAGGGCGGCAGGGAGTTTCAGAAGGCCCAATCCATGGATCCCGACCTTATCAGGAAGATCACATCCAACAAAGGTGAGAATGGCGAGAGCTACGCTCTGGATATCTACACCAACAAGAAGACGTATTATTTTAGTGCGCTTAAACTCGATGATATGAGCAGGCAGTGGAGAAATACCCTCTGGGGAGGGGTTCTGCCATGGATCTCGTTTTCTGTCTCCCTCATTGCTTTTCCCGTAGCGGGAGTGCTGATGTTGGCGGGCTGGCCTCTGAGCAAGGCCCTATTCTCATCCGGCCGCTGCAGGAGGTGCGGAAGACTTCACTGTGTCAAGTGCAGCGAATCGAGTAAAGACAACCTCTGCTCTCAGTGCCGTCAGATCTTCTATGTCAGAACCGGTGTGGATCCTGCCAGCAGGGTCAGAAAGATGATGCAGATTATGCGTTTTAACAGGAGAAGAACCTTTGCTGCCCGGATACTAACGGTGATACTGCCCGGTTCAGGTCACGCTTCGGTGGGTGAAGGGATCACGGCGGTGATCTTTATCACGATTTCGGCGGTTTTCTGGCTGAAATGGCTACTGTGGTATGGGTTGTTCAGGAGTACAACTATGCTGGAGATCCAGCCGGGAATGTCTATGAGGATCATGTTCGCAGTGTTTTTCCTTGTTTACTACCTATTCGTTTTCAGATCGCTTGGCCAGATAATGGAGGATAAGTAAAGCGATGGCTCTCAAGGGGACTCTGAAAGACTTTGGGCTTTCTGACATATTTCAGCTTATTGCACATCAGAGAAAAACGGGTGTTCTTCACTTGGGGGACCGAGGTAAGGATGTCGCTGTAACTTTCGATGATGGCAAAGTTGTAGGTGCCGAGCCGCAGACAGACAAAACCAAGGAAAAGGAGAAAGTCGGCGAGATCCTGGTCAAATCAGGGATATTGGACTCGGAGCAGCTGACTCGTGCACTGGAAATGCAGGACCACACAATGAAGAAACTTGGAATCGTTCTTTCGGAGCAGAAGTTGATCACTCCGGAGACGTTCAGCGAGGTGCTGGCATTTCAGGTAAGAGAAACTCTCTTCAAGGTATTTCAATGGACGAGCGGGAGCTACCGATTCGAAGCGGGCAAAGTGTCCTACGATCACCAGTTCGTTACTCCGCTTTCAGCAGAGTTCATCCTCATGGAGGCTGCCCGGATAATTGACGAGTGGCCGATAGTCAAGAAGAAGATCCCTTCCCTGGAAGTGATCTTCGCGCAGATTCCCGGAGTCGGTGACAGAATAGTCAGAAAGTCCCAGATCGAAGGCCACGACGAGGATGACATAGATATTGATATTTTCGGAGAAGATGAGGCTCCCAAGGCATTCGATGACGATGCGATAATTCTCTCGGCCGCCCAGGAAAAGGTTTTCGACCGGATCGATGGCAAGAGAACTGTCGGTGATCTCTCCTACGAGACACTGATGGGAGATTTTGAAGTTTCCAAGACTCTCGTGGAACTCATGAGTTTCGGGCTTGTCAAGCCCACATCCGTCCCGGCAGTCTCACCAAAAGAGGATGCAGCCAAGGAGCGAGTCGAAAGGGGCAAGAGTATCTTTGTGATGGCCGCGACTCTTGCGGCCCTCGGTGCAATCCTCATGCTTTCATTTTACGCACTGGGTCTTACGGGAACCCGCTTCCTGGCCTTTTCTCAAGTGACTTGGGAAAAGGCAGATACGGTCCGTCGGTCAGTTGCAACAGTGCAAAAAAAGCGGCTTGAACTGGCCATGGAAGTTTACCGTATGGAAAAAGGTTCATATCCGACCGTAATGGATGATCTGTTCCGGGGAGAATTAATCCTCTTTTCTGATATCACATACCCATATGCCCGGCCGTTCAGGATTACAAAAAATGATATGGGTACTGTCATTGTGGGTCCCGGAGAATAATTCGCATGAAAAAAGCTCTCACTATCGATAGCGAAAAACAGGCTATGGTCCTTTCCGGAGAGATGGACACTAACCTCAAGATGATCGAGCGGTTGACAGGAGTACGAGTGGGGATAAGAGGTGAGAAAATATTCCTGGAAGGGCCTGCTGACCAGGTTGAGGATGTTGGAAGTGTGATAACAGACATCAAGGAGGCCGTCAACACGGGGAGATCTGTTTCTACTGCTGAAGTGGAAAACCTCTTCCGTCAGCTTGCCAACGGGAGGCAAACCGGGCTATCGGAGCTTCTTTCAGAGTCCGTTGTTGTTTCTCCGAGAAAATCCATTGTTCCAAAGAGTATTAATCAAAAGCTTTACCTGGAGGGAATCCGGGACCACGATATCGTATTCGGGATCGGGCCGGCTGGTACAGGTAAAACCTACCTTGCAATGGCCGCAGCCGTCCGTTCACTCATACAGAAAGAGGTGAGCAGGATAATACTGGCGCGTCCGGCAGTTGAGGCCGGTGAGAAACTGGGCTTTTTGCCGGGAGATATATACGAGAAGGTCAATCCATATCTGAGACCATTGTACGATGCCCTGTTCGACATGCTCAGTTCGGAAAAGGCCCTCAAACTTGTGGAAAGGGGGGTGATCGAGATCGCTCCTCTGGCCTTCATGAGGGGCAGGACCCTTAACGATTCCTTCGTCATTCTTGACGAGGCACAGAATACAACGGCTGATCAGATGAAGATGTTTCTGACTCGCCTTGGCTTCGATTCCAAAGCTGTTATTACGGGAGACATTACACAGATCGACCTGCCTAGCAGTGACTCATCGGGCCTGGTCCAGGTTGTTTCCGTCCTTCAGGACATAGAAGGTATCTGTTTTATCAACTTCGATGACAAAGATGTCGTACGCCACCATCTGGTTCAGGAGATAATCAAGGCCTACGAGAAGAGGGGAATCTGAAGTGTCCAAATCCCAGACAGCAACCAGGGAAGAAAAGCCATCACTGGATTTAGCTCGTGGAACCTGGCTCAGTTCCCTGTTCACCTGGGACAAGGAGACCCAGTGGTCAGTACTTTTCTGGATAACCGCCATAGTCGTAACATTCATGTTGCTTCCCCCCAGACAACAGGTGAGATGGGACTATGATGCCGGCGATATCGCTCGGAGCGATATAAGAGCCCACCAGTCCTTTCTCGTGGAGGATACTGCATCCACCCAGGCCAGAAAACTGGAAGCTGAGGCATCTGTGCTGGCTGTCTACGATTTCGACCGCCGGCAGGAAAGCGATATCCTTGTTTCCTTGAAGGAGTTCTTCAAGCAAATGAGGGATCTTCTGGTAACTCTTGAAGTCCAGGAGCAGACCCTTGTAAAGAGTTACAACAACAGCAAGGGCGACCAGAGGGTCAACTTCGGCCAGGAACTGGAGCTATTCAGGCAAAAGGCTGAAAAACAGAAGATCGAGCGTGTGAACAAATTTATCCAGGCAGTTGCCCTGGAGGTAACCTACGAACAGATGTCGCCCCTAATATCCGATGGATTCACAGAGAGGACGGAAGCAGCCCTTGTGGATTCATTCAAGTCGATAGTGGGTGTGGGTATAGTTTCAAACCTCGAGTTGCTTCATAGAGAGAGGGGAAAGGGCATCACTGTCAGAACCCTGGAGGCAGTGGCTGAAGAGATGGCACTGGACGATTTCTCAGCGATCTTTTCCCTGGATTCTGCCCGTAAGAAAGTAAGGGATGCCTTAAACTCGGTTCGATGGTCAAGGAAGGAACTCCCTCTGAAAAATTTCCTTCTGACTTTTTCCCTGGACCTTGTAAGGCCCAACCTTACTTTCAACAGGTCGGAAACAGAAGATCGCAAGAAAAAGGCGGTTGAGGAGGCCAGTGCGGTTTACTATCAGGTGAAGAAGGGGGAGATCATCGTCCGCGCCGGGGACCCTGTATCGGAAGACCAGCTTCTCAAGATCGAGTCCCTCAACAACATTGCGCCCAGCAAAGGGAGGATTGCCAACATACTTGGAACCTTCATCCTTACCTCCCTGATACTCTTTATCTTTTACCGCGTGCTGTTGCTCATGGTGCCCGAGATCCAGAAGAGCACTTACCAACTTGTCATGCTCGTGATCATAATTGTGATGCAGGCCGGCCTAACCAGGATCTTCATGATGCTGACCCAGGCCATTTCAGCCACTAATCCCGGTGTCAGCGAGGCGGCCCTTGGGCTGGCCATACCCTTTGCCGCAGGTGCAATGCTGTCAGCAACTCTTTTTCCCACCTCCGTGGGGATACTGGTTGCCGGGGTCAGCTCCATCTTCTCCGGCGTTATAGGAGATTGGAGTCTCTTGATCTTCATATACTCTTTCGTCGGGGGGATCGTGGCCGCCTTTTCCGTGATCAACTGCAGGCAAAGATTCCACCTGGTCAAGGCAGGTCTTCTTGTGGGGGCTGTGAATGTCTCCGTGGCGATAGTGGTGGTGCTCAACAGCGGTGAGCTTTTTACGACCCTGGCCTTTTACTATATCCTTATTGCGTTCGGTGGGGGAGTCGGAGTTTCCCTGGTAGTTTCTCTCGTGCTTCCCTTGATGGAGACAGTATTCGGTGTGGCCACCGATATGAAACTCATGGAACTTGCCAACCTCAACCAGCCTGCTCTCAAGGAGATGATCGTAAGAGCGCCGGGCAGTTACCACCACAGTGTCCTTGTTGGGTCCATCGCGGAGGCTGCGGCTGAAGAGATAGGCGCAAATCCCCTCCTCGCGAGAGTTGCGGCCTCCTATCACGATATCGGGAAGATGAACAAGCCCGAATACTTCATCGAGAATCAGTCGGACAAGGACAGCCGGCACGAGAGGCTTTCTCCCAGCATGAGCGCGCTGATCCTTACGGCCCATGTCAAGGAGGGCGTTGAAATTGCAAAAGAAGAGAACCTGCCACGGAGGATCATCGATATAATAAAGCAGCATCATGGAACCAGGCTCATCACCTATTTTTACAACAAGGCCATGGAATCGGAAGACCCCTCGGTGCAGTCCGTTAACGAAAGCGACTTCCGTTACCTGGGCCCCAAACCCAGGAGCAGAGAGGCAGCCATAATAATGCTGGCTGACGCTGTTGAAGCCGCTTCCAAGGTTCTATCGGATCCAACCCCGGCAAGAATAAGGGGGCTGGTTCAGAAGATCATCAATGAGATCTTCATCGATGGCCAGCTTGATGAAGCAAACCTTACGCTCAAAGATCTGCATCGGATCGCCAGGAGTTTCACGCATACGCTGACCGGGATATTTCACCACCGTATCGATTATCCGCAACGGCCATTAACTTCCCCTGAGAAGAGGGACAGGAAGAGAAAGAAAGAGAATGGTGCTGTTTCAGAGCAGGATTCCGCTAGAGGCAAACCTCCAGAAGATGCTCGAGGATCTGGCGCAAAGGATATTAAACGACTTGGACAGGCCTGACACCGAGTTGAGCGTCCTTGTTACCGGAGATGATGAGATAAGGGAGCTCAATCGGCAGTACAGGGGTCTTGACCGTCCAACTGATGTCCTCGCTTTTCCCCAGTTACATAGTGACAATAACTCCGGGAACGCCGGGCACGACCTTCTCGGAGATGTGGTGATCTCCCGTCAGAGGGCTGAAGTTCAGGCTCGGGAGCAGGGTGTCCAGTTCGATATCGAAATGAGGAGGCTGTTGGCCCACGGGATACTCCACCTTCTGGGCTACGATCATGAAGGTTCTGATGAGAATGCTGTGGCGATGAGGGAATTGGAAGATAAGTATACTAATAGTGATTAGTTGATAGTTGTTAGTGGTTAGTTGTTGGTTAAGAACTATCAACTAACAACCAACAACTTGAACCAGTAATAATCAGCAACTTACACCGGAATACGGAGCTAGGAACAAAATTAAATGTTACTGAAGACAAACCAATGGATTAAATCCCTTCTCAGAAAAGTCACGAGAGGCCACGTAACGGAAGAAGAGATCCAGAGCCTCATCGATGAGGGGGAGCAGGAAGGTGTCATAAACCAGGAAGAGCACGCTATGCTCGATGCCGTCCTCGATCTTGGTGATACAAAGGTCAGGGAGGTGCTGGTGCCCCGTACTGAGATGATCGCTCTTGAAAAGGATTCATCCCTGGAGAGTGCCCTTGAAACAATAATAGAGGCGGGACACAGCAGAATACCGGTGTACGATGGCGATATCGATAATATTGTCGGCATCCTGTACGCCAAGGACCTGCTCAAATCATGGGGCTGCACTTCAGAAGAGATCGACCTCCTCTCCAAGATTAGAAAGGCGTTTTTCGTCCCGGAGAGCAAGGCTGTTAATGAATTATTGAAAGAGTTCAAGACCAAGCGGGTCCACATGGCTATTGTCGTGGATGAATATGGCGGGACGTCGGGACTGATCACGATCGAAGATATTTTAGAGGAGATAGTCGGCGAGATACAGGATGAGTATGACCTGGAGGAGATGGTCTCCTGCCGAAAGCTCGATGACGGGAGCATAATGTTCGATGCCCGGTATCCCATTGACGATTTTGAGGAGGAAACGGGCGTGGTTCTGGAGAAAGGTGATTACGATACGCTGGGAGGGTTCGTGATCCGCTTTTTGGGACATGTGCCGGTAATAGGAGAGCAGTTCACTTTCAGTACCGTTGAATTTGTCGTCGAGGATGCAGATGCCAGGCGTGTTTTGAAGATCCGTGTCAGGAAGTTAGGGAGCGAGGCACCGTAAAACCATGTTGCCTGGTCCAACTATCCGGGCCCTTGCGAGCTCCTTTTTGCTCGTTCTTGCATTCCCCAGGCCTGACCTGGGAATAGTTTCCCTGTTTGCGCTTGTACCGCTGCTGTCTGTGATCGAAGGTGCGCCCAGGATCCGGGCCTTTTTCACCGGCTGGCTCACTGCTTTTGTCTGGTACTTTATTTCCCTTAACTGGATATCCAACAGTCTTCTCTTATCCGGCAATTTCCCCTTTCCCCTTAACCAGTTGGCGATAGCCCTGCTTTGCTCCATTCTGGCCCTGTACACAGGTCTGTTTGCTTTTATTGTTGCTGCAATCGGACCACTTGGGAGATGGAGTCTCATTGTGTACCCCGCCGCATGGGTGACTATTGAGTTCTTGCGCTCCTGGGTTCTGGCCCCTTTCCCATGGCTTCTCCTCGGCTCCGCTTTCTGGAAATATCCCTCCGTGTTGCCCCTTTTCGCGCTTACAGGCGTTTACGGAGTTTCATTCGCGGTTGTGGTGGTAAATACTTCCATTCACAGGGTTGCGGTCTCCCTGGGAAGCGGAGACAGGAGACAGGCTGCAATTTGGGCAAGCATAACTTCAGGCGTGGTTGCTGCATTGCTCCTCGTTGCGTCGATCACGGGTAACGGTGATGACGACCAACAGATAAAAGTAGGGGTTGTTCAGGGTAATTACGAACAGAAAGTGAAGTGGGAGGAATCCTATCGGGATGATGTGATTTCAACCTACATTTCTCTGACCAGAAAAGCTGTGTCTGAAGGCGCCAGTATAGTAGTGTGGCCGGAAACAGCTATGCCCTTATATTTCCAGGTAGAACCTGCTTTGGCTAACCGCCTCAGGGAACTTGCCAGGGAAGAAGATGTACACCTGGTTTTCGGAAGCGACGCCTTTGACATTATTGGACGGAAGCTCGTCCATTACAACAGGGCGTACCATCTGTCCCCAACCGGGCAGGAAGAGCACTACGACAAGGTAAGGCTGGTTCCCTTCGGTGAGTATGTGCCGTTTAAGGGCCTCCTTCCCTTCGTGGAAAAGGTCGTGCCGGGAGCGGGTGAATTTGCCGCTGGACGGTGGACGGCGCCCTTCGATACACCAGTGAGATCCGGGGTGCTCATCTGCTACGAAGTGTCTTTTCCAGGCCTTTCAAGAAGAGAGGTGGCAGATGGTGCGGGCATCATTTTGAACATTACCAACGACGCCTGGTTCGGGAGATCATGGGGGCCTTATCAACACCTGGCTATGGCTTCGCTTCGTGCCGCTGAGAACGGTGTTCCTGTTGTCAGGGCGGCCAATACAGGGATATCAGCGATAGTAGACAGGAAGGGAAGGCAGATAAAGAGATTAGGGCTCTTTGAGAAGGGTTATATTGTTGCCGAAGTCAGGACCCGAACGGAACCGACTTTTTATACCAGATGGGGTAACCTGATTGTCTATCTATCTGTAATTGTGATACTATTTGTTGTTTTTCAGAAATTGGCAAAACGATTTAAACCAAAATACGGATGACGCCCCGGAGGATATGCTGATGAACAACCTTGAACAGTTCAAGCAAGCTGTATCGGAAGCTGAGGAAAAACTCGTCACGCTCAGGAGGCATCTTTGACCTCGAGGAAAAAACGGAGCAGATAAAAGAGCTGGAGAAAGCAGTTTCGGCACCTGATTTGTGGAACGATCAGGAAAAGGCCCAGACCAAGACAAGGGAGCTTGCACGCTTAAAGAGCGAGATCACTGCATTCAACCGGATGCAGGAGATGATATCCGATCTGGATGCGGCCGCCGAGCTCGTTGGTGAAGCTGATGAAAAGGAAGGCTCTGAGCTGCTGAATGAATCCATTTCCCAGCTGGAGGAGATGGAGGAAGCTCTTTCAGAGCTGGAGATCAAATCCCTTCTGGGTGATGAAGCCGACTCGAGGAACGCCCTGGTCTCGATCAATCCCGGCGCGGGTGGTGTCGAATCCCAGGACTGGGCCCAGATCCTCCTCAGGATGTATCTGCGTTGGGCGGAGCGCAGAGGCTTTGTGACAGAGATGCTGGATCTTCAGTATGCTGAGGAAGCGGGAATAAAGAGCGCTACCTTTGCCGTAGAAGGTGAATATGCCTACGGATATCTGAAGGCCGAAAGTGGCGTTCACCGGCTGGTACGTATCTCGCCTTACGATGCGAGCAGCAGAAGACATACATCTTTCGCCTCCCTGTTCGCATATCCCGAAGTGGAAAAAGACGTTGAAGTTGAGATTGAGGAAAAGGATCTCAGGATAGACACTTTCCGCTCCAGTGGCGCCGGTGGCCAGCACGTGAACGTGACGGATTCAGCGGTTCGGATCACACACATCCCTACAGGTATAGTCGCGACCTGTCAGAATGAGAGGTCACAGCACAAGAACAGGGCAACCGCTATGCGTATTCTTCGGGCAAGGCTGTATGAGGTGAAAAAAAGAGAGAAGATGGAAGAAATAGCGAAGAGCCAACCTGAAAAAAAGGAGATCGCCTGGGGCAGCCAGATCCGCAGCTATGTGCTGCAGCCGTACAGGATGGTAAAGGACCACAGGACAGGTTTCGAATCGGGTAATGTGGATGCGGTTCTGGATGGAGATCTCGATGGTTTCATCCGGGCTTTCCTTTTTTCCGAGGGCTAGGTGAATGGGGATTGAAGACGGGAAAGCCATGACGAGGGCTGTCCATCTGGCCGGTAAGGGGCGCGGAACAACCCACCCTAATCCCATGGTTGGAGCGGTACTTGTCAAGGATGGAAGGATAATAGGCGAGGGATGGCACTCCTCACCCGGCAAGCCACATGCCGAGATCCTGGCAATCGAGGATGCGGGACATAAGGCTGCCGATTCTACCATGTACATTAACCTGGAGCCGTGCTGCCACTTTGGCAGAACCCCGCCATGCACCGATGCGATTACCGGTGCCGGGGTAAAAAGGGTGGTTGTAGCATGCCTTGATACGAACTCGAAGGTTTCCGGGAAAGGGATCGAGGCGCTCCGCAATAAAGGTGTTGAGGTGGTAACAGGGGTAGGCGAGGCCAGAGCGCTGGAGCTGAACAGGGCATATTTTTACTTTGCCGCTACAGGCAGGCCCTATGTAACCCTGAAACTGGCATCGAGTCTTGATGGCAGGATCGCCACCTCTTCGGGTCACTCCAGGTGGATCACAGGTGAGGTATCCCGGAGGGCTGTTCACAACCTGCGGGCGCAGGTTGACGGGATCCTGGTAGGAGCGGGCACTGTACTTGCCGATGATCCCCTTCTGACCGCCCGGGATGTCGGGGCAAAGGTTCAGCCCGTGAGGATAGTTCTTGACCCGGCGCTTAAAACTCCTCTGAAGGCCAAACTGGTAAGAGAAGCCGAGGACAGAAAAACCCTGCTTGTTGTCGGCAAGTCGGTCGCTGATGCAGCAACAGAGCCTTTTCGAGAGTACGGCGTCAATTTCATCAAGCTTCCACTGCGGGATGGTTTTTTCTCATGGCAGGATATTTACGTGGCCCTTCTGAAAAACGATGTTATCCACCTCCTGGTCGAGGGAGGATCCCGAACTGCCGCCTGGTTTGTAGCTGAGGGCGCTGTGAGAAGGTTGGAGATCTTCTTTGCTCCGATCCTTCTTGGTGGAGACGCTGTACCATCCATAGGCGACCTGATGCTGGACAACCTCAAGGATGCCCCCGGCTTCAATCCTGTCCGCTGGAGTAAATCGGGAGAGGATCTAAGGCTGGTAGCGGATAAAATCTAAATAACTATTAAGTTGCTGGTTGTTAGTTGTTGGTTGTTGGTTATAACTATCAACTAACCACTTACAACTAACAACTTGACGTTGAATTAAAAGAATTTAGCGGAGATGCAAAGCAACTCGTATACTGATTAAGGAATCATAAAAGAATGTTTACGGGTATTGTCGAAGAGATAGGAAAAATAGAATCCATTGTGCGAGCCGGTGGTGGCTTGCGGATGAAAGTTGCAGCAAAGGTGATTCTTGACGGCACGAAGCAGGGGGATAGTATAGCCCTTGACGGTGTATGCCTGACAGTGGAGGAGCTTTCAGATGGATACTTTGATTGTTTTGTATCCACTGAGACTCTGGAGGTTTCAACCCTGGCCAAGATCCGCAGCGGAATTGAAGTAAATTTGGAGAGGGCCCTCACTGTCGGTGGCAGGATTGGCGGGCACTTCATGCCGGGCCATGTCGAGGCAGTGGGTTCACTTCACTCTGTACAGCGAACGGGTGAGGGATATGTGTTCACATTCTCTTTTCCCGAGGATTTTAGGCAGTACGTTGTCCCGAAAGGATCGGTGGCCGTTGATGGTGTCAGTTTGACGATTGCTGATATCCACGGTGATAGTTTCAGTGTGTCTGTAATACCGGAGACCTATGACAATACGACCTTGAGATTGAAAAGGGTTGGGGACTCTGTTAACTTGGAACCCGATCTTATTCTGAAGTACGTAAGGACATCGCTGGAAGTCCTTCTCACTCAGGAAGGCGAGGAGGGGATCACAATGGAAAAGCTCATAAATTCGGGTTTTATCCCGAGTCAGGGAGGTTAAATGCCTGTTTCATCAGTTGAAAGTGCCCTTGAGGATCTGCGTGAGGGCAAGATCATCATCCTGGTAGATGACGAAGACCGGGAGAATGAAGGTGACTTCATGGTCGCTGCCCAGAATGTGACTCCCGAAATAGTCAATTTTATGGCCCTCCACGGAAGAGGCCTTATTTGCCTGTCACTTACGGAGGACAAGTGCGACTCACTGCAACTGCATCAGATGGTTAACGAAAACACCACGAAATATGGAACCGCCTTTACGGTTTCTATCGAGGCAAGGAAAGGCGTTACGACCGGGATTTCCGCGGCCGACAGGGCAAGAACGATCCTGGCCGCCATTGATGATGAATGCAGGCCGGAGGATCTTGTCCGGCCAGGACACATCTTTCCCATCAGGGCACGGAAGGGCGGAGTGCTCGTGCGGGCAGGCCAGACAGAAGGATCAGTTGATCTCGCCAGGGCAGCCGGTCTGAAGCCATTCGGTGTTATATGCGAGATAATGAATGAAGATGGGACGATGGCTCGCCTGCCCGAGTTGATAGAGGTGGCGGACCGATTCGATCTGAAAATAATTACGATAGCCGATGTCGTCAAGTACAGGATGAAGAACGAGTGTCTTGTGGTGAGGGCAGCAACTACCGAGATGCCAACACGTTTTGGCGTGTTCACGGCGATCGCCTTCAAAAACGAGATAGACGAACAGGAGCACGTCGCGCTGGTGGTTGGGGACATTGACAGGGAAACTCCCACAATGGTCAGAGTGCACTCCGAGTGCCTGACCGGCGATGTGTTTCACTCCCACCGCTGTGACTGCGGAGAACAGTTGGAAAATTCCCTCAAGATGATCCAGGCCGAAGGAAAGGGCATATTACTATACATGCACCAGGAGGGTAGGGGTATCGGTCTGGCAAACAAACTAAAGTCATATCAGATCCAGGATGAGGGAAAGGACACCGTTGAAGCCAACCTGGAACTGGGTTTTGCCCCCGATCTGAGAGATTACGGGATAGGTGCCCAGATCCTGGTGGACCTGGGAGTTGGTAAGATCCGCCTTCTTACGAATAATCCTAAGAAAATTGTGGGTTTGGAGGGTTATGGCCTGTCGGTTAAGGAGAGGGTTCCCATCGAGGTCAAGGCCAGGGAGGAAAATATCAGATACCTGAAGACCAAACGGGATAAGCTTGGGCACCTTTTAGGTAAAATATAATTCGAAATTTGTATTTAAATATGGAGATCAAGGGGAAGTCAGGAGTCAGGAGTCAGAAGTCAGGATATTCATGGTGATGATATGTACAGTTGCTTTTTATTCCGGATTCTGACTTCAGGCTTCTGAATTCGCAAAACGTTGGACACAATGCATCCGCATAATGAATTTAGTGCACAGGATGTAGAAGAAAGAGAAAATAAGGAGAGAATATGTCAGAAGTCAAAACAGTAGATGGTAAACTGGATGCGACCGGTCTGAAGGTTGCCATTGTTGCTTCCCGGTTCAACGATTTCATCACCGGAAAGCTCATCGAGGGCGCTCTTGACTGTCTTGTGCGTCACGGTGCCGAGGAAACCGGTATCTCGATCTATCGTGTTCCCGGATCCTTCGAGCTCCCGCTGGCAGCTCAGAAGATAGCGAGATCCGGGGAAGTAGACGCCATAGTCTGTCTTGGAGCCCTGATCAGGGGACAGACTCCACATTTCGACTACATTGCTTCCGAGGTTACCAAGGGTATCGCCCAAATTTCTCTGGAAAGCGGGCTACCGGTGACCTTTGGTATTATTACTGCCGACAATCTCGAACAGGCCATCGACAGGGCCGGGGCCAAGACGGGCAACAAGGGATTTGAGGCGGCGGCAAGTGCAATTGAGATGACGAACCTGCTTCGTGAAATATAGAGCTGGAGTGAAAAGATGGGCAGCCGACACAGTGCACGGGAAATGGCGATCCAGATCCTGTATGGACTGGACATAAATCCCGGTCCGGTGGGTCCTGTATTTGAGGAACATTTGCACTGGTGGAAAATGGCAGATGAAGAGAAGGAGTTTGTCAGGGATCTTGTGGAAGGCACAAGGGAGAGGCTGAATGAGTTGGATTCACTGATAACGGATGCCGCTCTCAAATGGGAGCTCTCGCGGATGGCGGTTGTGGATCGAAACGTTCTGAGGCTGGCGGCTTATGAGATGACGGAGCATGAAAATACTCCCGTGAAAGTGATCATTAATGAAGCCATAGAACTTGCGAAGAGTTTCGGTGGAGAGGATTCCGGCATATTTGTAAACGGTGTTCTTGACAGAATAAGGGTTAACGTCGGAAGGGATATAAATGAAACTGCATCTTAGAGGTTCGGATCCCATGAAGTTCGACGGTGATGCCCTGATACTGGGGCACTTCGATGATATATGTCCCCTCACCGGCTTTCTGGGGCAGCTCGACTGGGTACTGAACGCGTCCATCAGCAAACTCTGGAAAAAAAGGCCTGACCTGTTCCAGTTTGGTACAATTACGCTCCTGGCCACACAGGGCAAGATATCAGCGTCTCAGGTTCTTCTCGTGGGTCTGGGATCAAAGGATAAATTCAATAGAAAAATGAGGAGAGAGGCTTTTACATTGGGGTTCTCCTCAGCAGCCGGGATCGGTGCCGAGAAACTGGCTATTGAAGCCTTCCCGGTCAATGGTGACCGCGACAGGAATATCGACGAGGACCTCATAACGTCATTTCCAAGTACGGGAAACGCGTTAGGCGGAAAACTGTTTCTATATGTGGGCTCCCCTGAACTCCTGACAGTTCTCAGTGACAGGATTAAGGACTCAAAGGTGGATCCGACTGTAGGGCCGGGTTAGCTCCCAGGCAGAGCCAGTTATGAAAATTGCAATCATTTCGGACATACATTCCAACCTGGAGGCCATGGAAGCGGTCGCAGAGGAGCTTGTGAACCTGTCGGTGGATGAGGTCTATTTCGCCGGAGACGCTGTGGGTTACGGTGCGGATCCTGACCCCTGCACCCACTGGGTTGCCGAGAACGCCGATCTGGCGGTTGCCGGAAATCATGATTTTGCGGCAGTAGGCATTATTGAGTCCGATTCCTTCAATTTGTACGCTCGTGAAGCGATACGGTGGAATGCCGAGCATCTTGGGGAGGAAGAGGCCAGATACTTGTCCGACCTTCCCCTGACTGAGACCAGGAATGGTATTACAATCGTTCACGCCAATCCCAGCTTACCGGAAGAATGGGGCTATATCTTCACACTTTGGGACGCTGAGATGAATTTTCCATACTTCGAAGGAGAACTCTGCTTTGTGGGTCACTCCCATCAGCCAGTGGTTGTCAGGATGGATTCGGACGGTGCTGTTTCGATCGTTCCAGGAGACAGTTTGCACCTGGAAGAGGACAGCAGATATCTTATTAACGTGGGAAGCGTAGGGCAGCCGAGGGACGGCAATCCTGCAGCCTGTTTCGGGCTGATCGATATGGAGAAATCCGAGTTTTCCTTGATCCGTGTTACGTATGACGTTGGCAAGACCCATGAAAAAATGAGTGAGTTGGGTCTGCCACAGCCTCTTGCGGACAGGCTTCTGGAGGGAAAGTGAGCGCTGGAGATACAAACAAACCTGTAGAGGGCAGTGCGAATATCATCGATCCCGCGCTGAGCCTTGTTGGGAAACTTGAAGATCTTTCTCTTGGAGAGATCCTGCAGATAGTCAGCCTTTCCCGAAGGTCCGGGCTCCTTCGTATCGAAGGGCCTGAAGGGGAGGGCAATGTATTTATCAGGGATGGAAAGATCATCTTTGCAAGCAGCTCGATTGAACAAGAAGGTGTCCTGAGCCTCCTGGTTTCCCACGGTCTGGTGGAACGCACCCAGATCGAGGGAATAAGAGACAGTCTGGAGAAGGTATCTTCACCCGATGAACTTAAGAGCGTTCTTTTCGATGAGTTGGGTGTCACCCCTGAAGCGTTTCAGAAAACCCTCAGAAAAAAGGTGGAGGATATGCTCTATGCCTTCTTCATGTGGGAAGAGGGAACCTTCAGCTTCCAACTGGTGGAGAACGACGATGAGAGCCCCCTTTTCATGCGCATGGGCCTCCTGTTTCTGGATAACGGGATAAGCTCTCAATTTGTCGTGATGGAGGGCGCCAGGATCAGGGATGAAAAGCGCAGGGACCAGGCCCTTGCCGGAGGGGTGACTTCAGATACAATGGATCTCGGTGACCAGGTGGATATCCTTGCTGATGATGCAGAAACTGCTGCGGCAGAACTTCAATCCTTCTACATACCTGAATCCATTCCTCCACTGCCGGAGAGAATAGCCAAAGTCATTATCCTCGTGACAGGAGATCCGGCTCTGAAAAAAGGTATCACCGACGCCCTTGGTGAATCCGATATCAACCTTCTGCATTTTGATGATGCCGTATCCACGCTGGTACGGATACAGGAATTGAGGACTCACAGGATCTTCCCGTATCTTATTCTGGATATGATGGCAAAAGGATTAGCGGATGGTGTTCGCCTCGGAGGGCTCGATATTCTCTCGACTCTCTGGGACCTTGGTATCAATCTGCCTGCTTCTGTGATCGCTTTTGAGGAAAACGTCAAAAGTCCGCGTGATGACTTGGTTAATCTGGAATCCGTGGAACTCATATTACTCCCTTCTCTAGATGCTGAGGACACTTCAGATGATGACTCTGATCAATACCAGGATGAGTTCAAGAGGCTGATCGAGAGGATCACCGAATTTATCGAGACGAAAGCAGAGGAAGATCAGGAAGAGTATTTCGACCTGGAAAGAGAACTGTCGTTTGATCTGGAAAGTATCGATCTGCCTTTGGATACCTGGATTGAACCGGATGTCCAGAAGCCGAGTGAACCGACAGACCCTCATATGGCAAAATTAAGCTCCTTTGTTGCCGAACTTAACCGGCAGGATATAAGTGGGGAGATCACGCTACTGGCACTGCGGTTTGCGTCCGAATTCGCCTCGAGAGCAGTCCTGTTCCTTGTCAGACGGGAAGATATGAGGGGTCTCGGACAGTTTGGAGTGGCCCTTGGCGACGAACTTGATGCCGATAAAATGGTTCGCTCCCTGGTCCTGCCAAGAACGGAAGGATCGATCTTCAACAAGGTCATAGAAGCCCATCAGAGTTACCGCGGCTCACCTGACGATGATGAGATACTGGATGTTCTTCTCCAGTCCCTCGGAGGGGAGATCCCGGGTGAATTTTATGTAGGGCCGGTCATTAGCATGGGTAAAGCAGCAGTTGTCCTTTACTGTGATGATCTGCCGGAAAGGCAGAGCATCGAACCCACGCAGAGCCTGGATATCTTTCTGAGTCATACAGGTCTTGCTCTGGACAGGGCGTTTCTCGAGATGAAGCTAAAAGAGAGTGGCTAGATTCAGGACTGCGGTACCAGGAGTATCTCCATGAGAAAGACAATTCTTGTAGTAGAAGATTCCCCCATAACGAGATCACTTATCGTCTCCTCTATGGAGGATCTGCCCCACATAAGGGTCGTTGAAGCGGAAAGTGGTTTCGAGGCCTTGAGAAAACTGCCGGAAAGTACTCCCGACCTTATCATTACAGATATAAATATGCCCGATATAAACGGTCTGGAGTTGGTCCGTTTTGCGAAGGGGAGCGAGAATTATAAACACATTCCAATCATAATCGTAACTACCGAGGGAAGGGATGTTGATAAGGAGAGGGGTCTTGCACTGGGCGCGGACAGGTACATTATAAAACCTTTCGAGCCTGCTGTGCTTCAGGAGCAGGTTACACAACTCCTGGACTGACAGTTCGACAGGAGCCTGATATTGGATCAATCGCTCAGAGATTTTGTATCTGAGGCTGAGGATATTCTGGACAACCTCGAAGAGTCCATCAGCCTTCTTATGGATCTGTCTCCAGATGATCACAGGAAGCCTGACATAATAAACGCCTTTTTCAGGCATGCTCATTCACTCAAGGGTTTGTCGGGGATGCTGAACCTCACAAATCTCAGTGGCCTCGCTCACCATTTTGAAAGCCTTCTGGACTCAATACGCCTGGACAGGATACCCCTTAACGAGGGGGTGATCGAAGTACTTTCGGGCGGTGTGCAGCTGATCGGCAAAATGGTCCGTTCAGTTGCCTCCGGCGAAAGCGATGCAGCCGTCGATGTAACCTTTTTTATAGAGGAACTGGAAAATCTGGAAAGTGGGGGAGTATCTTCCCATGATGAGGATCTTTCAGTTTACCTGAATGTTCCTGAGGGGATAACTGACGTGCTTTCAGAGTATGAGGAACACCGCTTCAGGGACAACATTCGCAAGAAAGTGCCGTTCTACTCGGTGGAATGTACCTTCCCGATAGAGACTTTCGATGTTCAGCTAAAAGAAATAACGGAACTGATCAAGGAAGGTGGTGAGCTCCTTACCACCTTGCCCCAGACAGATTCGGGCGGGGACAGTTCCTCTATCGGTTTTCTTCTTTATTTCACATCCAGGGACGAGGAGAGCGCTGTTATAAACAGTTTCATGGACATCGGATTAGATCTTGTAACCGTGGAATACAGAACCTCACCTGAAGCAGCTCCGAAACCTGAGGTTGGAGCATCGGCTTTGTCTGTTAGCATTATGGAGGATGGCGGGAGCGATGTCCTCGAGGAAGAGGTGAGGGGAGTATCCAACACCGTACGGGTGGATATCCAGAAACTGGACTATCTGATGAACCTTGTAGGCGAACTGGTAATTTTAAGATCCGGACTTGCTGGTATTGCCGAGCGCGCGGGGACAGGTTCAGAGACGGAAATCAGCAGCCTTGTCCTGGAAATAGAAAAAAGCAGCGTTCTCATTGAACGTAAACTCGTGGACCTGCGTGACGCAGTGATGGATATCAGGATGGTGCCCGTGGGCCAACTTTTTAACAGGCTCCAGCGTGTGTCAAAAAAGATTGCCCGAGAAACCGGCAAGAATATCAGGATTGAGTTTCATGGAGGGGAAACCGAGCTTGACAAGATGATTATGGAAGAGATGGTATCGCCTCTGCTTCATATTGTCCGCAACTCCATCGACCACGGGATCGAATCCGCCGAAGATAGAGAGGCAAAGAGAAAGGACCCTGAAGGGCTTATCAGATTGTCTGCCTATCAGCAGGGCAGCCATGTTGTTCTCGAGGTGGAAGATGATGGGAGAGGAATCGATCTTGCCCAGGTTATGAACATTGCCAGGGAGAAGGGACTTGTCCAGGGCGATGAAGTCCTGTCGGAGGATGAGATACTGTCCTTTCTGTTCCTTCCCGGTTTTTCCACAAAAGTCACCGTATCAGAGGTTTCCGGACGCGGGGTAGGCATGGATGTCGTGAAAAGGGAACTGGAGGAGATAGGGGGAACGGTGGAGGTGAACACGACTTTAGACGTTGGTACCAGAATGGTGCTGACCTTACCCATAACCCTGGCTATTCTTCAGGCCCTCATGATCAAAAGCAGCGAGAACCTTTACGCGATTCCCATGGGTGCAGTCAAGGAGACGCTGCAGATCCCGAGAAAACAGATCAAGACTATCGAGGGAAGAGAGATAATAACACTTCGCGACACCATGATACCCCTTTTCAGCCTGGAGAATATATTCGATCTGCCGGTACAGGATGTGGAAAGCAGCGAGCCCTATATAGTTGTAGTCGGGATCGGTACAAGAGCCATGGGTATTTTAGTCGATGACCTGTTGGGGAACCAGGATGTAGTGATAAAGCCTCTGGGAGAAGCATTTGAAGGAATTGAAGGGCTTGCTGGTGCTGCGGAGCTCGGAGATCAGTCGACGGTACTTGTTTTGGATGTGGGCGGTCTGATGATGGAAGCGGTCAGGCTGGGTGCTCTTGACAGGAAGGTGTAGCTGTGTACGAGGAGTATTTCGAATTTGATAAAAAACCCTTCGGCAAGACACCTGATCCGGCTTTCCTCTACCCCAGCCCGGTACATGAAGAGGCTCTGGCCAGGCTCCAGTATGGTGCTGAGGAGAGGGAATTGACGCTTCTTACAGGCGAGATCGGCACAGGTAAAACCCTCCTTTCCAGAATCCTTATAGATTCTTTAGGTGATGATTATCATCCTGTGTTGATAATCAATCCACGCCTTTCGCCTAATCAGTTCCTGCGAACTCTGGCCGGGAGGATGGGAGTTGAGGAGCCTGCTTATCAGAAGACAGGGCTGCTGGAGCAGTTAAACAGAGCTATCTACGAATTTTACGAGAGAGGAATCTGCCCTGTAATTATAATCGATGAGGCCCAGTTGATACCAACCAGGCCGACTTTTGAGGAAATACGTTTGCTGACGAATTACCAACTCGATGATCTCAACCTGATATCCTTGATACTCATTGGGCAGCCGGAGCTCAAAAAGCGCCTCAATAACCCAACTTATGCAGCGCTCAGACAGAGAATCGGCATCCAGTATCATCTGACGGCCATGGGTCGCCACGATACAGAGCAGTATATTTCTTGCCGACTGTCTATCGTTGGTGGAAATGAGGATTTATTCACCGGTGAGGCGGTTGACGTCGTTTATGAATATTCGGCAGGATTGCCAAGGGTGATAAACAACATTGCGTCCAATGCACTGCTAGCAGGATTTTCAAAAGAGGTCGGGCAGATCGGGCCCGATATTATTATGGATGTTGTACAGGACCTTGACCTTGTGCCATCCTTTAGCAAGCCTCAGGGGAGTTAGACCTATGGACCTCGTAGAGATCAGAAAAAAGGCGAAAATGAAGAAAGACGCTTCCAAAGCCGGTAAAAAGAAAACCCAAAAGAAAAAAACCTCTGCCAAAGCCGCAGCGCCAGAGAAAAAGCCCCGAAAAACCAGGCCCACGCCAAAAAGTTTGCCAACAGAAGATGTCGGAAAAGCACCGGTTGAGGAAGCGGCAACCATTTCCGAAGAGGCAACAGAATCTGTTATAGAGCCGGAAAAGGAAAAAACCACACCTGTTCCGACAGAGGCCGCTGTCAGCGTAAAACCGGCCGCCGTAGAAAAAGTTGACGATAAGGTGGCGGTTCAGGAAACTGACACGTTGGATGACATACTTCTTGCCCAGACCCGGAAACCCGAGCAGGAAGTAGAGGAAGAGAACCTTCAGCTTCTGACTTTTACTATCGGTGGGGAGGAATATGGTCTGAGTATCATGGACATCAAGGAGATCGTCCGCCCTCGGGAAACGACCGAGGTCCCGAAAACACCCGACTATGTAATGGGTATCATTTCTTTAAGGGGCATCATCATACCTGTTTTCGACGTAAGGATGAGGCTTGGACTCGCAGAAGGCGAGGATAACCCGAAAGCGAGGATCATCATAGTAAGTGTAGCGGATAATTTCTACGGGCTGTTCGTCGACTCAGTAGTACAGGTTATAAATATTCCCATTAGCAGCATTGAGCCTCCCCCGGAGATCATAGGTGGAGTTGACGCAGATTTTATGAAGGGTGTCGGGAGGATAGACGATCGTCTGATTATTCTCCTCAACCTGGAGAAAGCCCTGACCATGGCTGAAGAGCCCAAGATCCAGGAGGCGAACTGACCCATAAACCTTCCGTCCGGGCCATAAGGCCCATACGCATGCCCGGCAAAACTCTCTCAGGAGCGCTGTAAAATGGATGATCTTATCGTTTCATGTCCAGTCTGCTCGAAGCGTTTCAAGGTCCACCCTGATCGCCTGCCCAAGGGTGTGACCTCCTTTAACTGCAGGAAATGCGGGGCGCTTATCAATATCCGCCTGCCGCAGGAGCCCGTAAAGCCGCAGGAAGGTTCACGCACTGTTCTTGTCGTGTTGGACGAGACAGAACTCGCCGATCTTATTGTCAAGATCCTGGCAAGGGGAAACCTTAACAGCAAGATAGTCGTCACGGGGGAAGAAGCGCTGAATATCATGGACACTTACCCTCCTGATGCGGCAGTTATCAGTGTGGCGCTCCCCGATATGATGGGTTACGAGGTCGTAGACTGGATTAGAAGATCCGATTCCATCAGGGACATACCTGTTATCCTGCTGTCATCCCTTCACCATGGGACCAGGTTCAAAAGAGCCCCCACTTCCCTTTACGGAGCAGACGATTATATAGAAAGGCATCACCTCCCGGATCTACTCGTTCCCAAGTTCAAAAACCTCTTCCAAAAGGGTGCTGAGGCAAAGCCGCTGGATGCTGCGTCAGGTACATCCGAGCCTCTGAGTGATGAGGAGGTGGATGAAAGGAGAGAGATCGAAAGGCTGGAAGACTCTACCGCAGAAAAGGAAGAAATGCCCATAGCCGATGAAGTGAGCCGGATGGCCAGAGTTATTGCCGGAGATATACTTTTGTATAACGAGGACTCCATTAGTGGAAGCTCGGTCGAAGACGCAAAAAAAGCGCTGGACAACGATATCGAAGAGGGCAAAAGGGTGCTCGCAGCGCGCTTCCCTGAGTTTACAGGAAACACTGCTGATATTCTGTCAGAGGAGATAACAAAGGTACTTCAATCAGCCGGTATCGCTCCAGTCAGGGAGGAGCAGAATGGATCCTGAAGCAAGAGAGAACCTGATCACCCAGGTGGAATCTTCTGATGAAGAGGTCCGCAGGTCCTCCATGCTGGCCCTGAAGCAGGAACTTTCAGAAAGCGACCTGAAATGGCTGACAAAGCCTCTCTCAGATGGAAGTTGGAGGGTCAGGAAGGAGGCGATTGAGGGAACCAGCCGGATGTCGCCAACAGCCCCCCTCGTAAGACGTCTGGTGGGCATGATGGATCCCTCTCACGAGGTCACCTTGCGCAACTCTGTGGTAGAGATCCTGGAAAGAATGGGATCAAGAGTAACTTCCCTCATTCTGGAGCATCTTTCAGTGGACCAACCGGATACAAGAAAATTTCTGGTTGATATCCTTGGTAACATAGCTGACCCACAGGCTGTTGATGATCTTATCCGGCTGTTAAACGATCCGAACAACAATATCAGGGCCGCTGCCGCTGAAGCCCTCGCTTCCATCGGTGACAAGTCTTCAACTGAAGCGCTTTTAAAGACGCTGGATAATGCCGATGAATGGACCGCCTATAGTGTCCTGGGCGCGCTGGCATCTATACCAGCCCGTGAGGCTCTACCCAAATTTTTCAAATACCTTGACCACAGGATCCTGGCCAGCCCGTCAATTGCCGGTATAGGAGCAACAGGGGATCTGGCAGATGGTGTCCGCCTGATGAAGGTGATTGGTTCACTCTCAAAGGGGGGCGTCAAGGGAGCTTTCCTCGCGGCAGGCGATATTTACATAAGGTCGCTATTGGCTGGTGAAATGGAATCAACTCAGGAACTGAAGGATGCTGTCTCGGCTGCTGTTGACGAAGATGTAGTTGAATTTCTTACAGAACAACTGTCCATTTCCGATAAACCGGATGAAATGAGGAAGATTATTGCCGTGCTGGGCATCCTGGGTGGTCCTGAATGCATGGATGCCGTACTGAGATTGATTGATGATGACACTGTTGAATGGGATGTCACAATGGCCCTGGTGGGTATTGCGAAAACCGACCAGGAGTCCGTAGTTGCTCTCCTGTCGGACGATGATGAATTGATACGGCGCAGAGCCCTGGAGGTCCTTGAGAGACTCGGAGGTGAGATATCAACTGAAAAGATCTATCCCCTCCTGCTCGACCAGAGTGGACACGTCAGGAAGCAGGCTGCTCGGACTATCTCCGTAATGGGGGATATCGCATCTCTCGATCCCCTGCTTTCTCTCCTTGAGGATGAGTACGATGATGTTGCGCAGGGAACCGCTGAAGCCATAGCCTTGATCGGGGGGAAAGACCCGGATGCGCTTGCTCAAAAGATCGAACCCCTCCTGTCTGCGGCAGTTCCCATGACGAGAGCTCTGGTCATAAGGATTCTTGGAGAAGTGGATGCGAAGAGGCACGAGGCCTTATTTCTGAATGCCCTTCAGGATGAGGAGCCGCTGATCCGGGCTTCGGGGATAAACAGTCTTAAAAAGATCGGTGAAAGTGACGTTTCCTCTGCAATAATAAATTCCCTTGCCGACGAAGACTCAATGGTCAGGGTTGAAGCTGCTCTCGCACTGGAGGAATTGAAGGTTCCTGAAGCGGCTGCGCCTCTGACGGCCGCTCTCAACGACCATGATCCCTGGGTGAGAACGGTGGCTGTCTCGGCTCTGGCTTCCCAGCCGGAGGTTGATGTTCAGGATCTGGCGGACCTCCTTGATACCGATGACAGGATAATAAAGTCTTCTGTAATTGAGGCGCTGGGAAAGAGGGGGGCCGAGGGTAGGGAAGATGTTATAGACATCCTGAGGGAGACCTTCAGGGGGGAAACAGTAGAGATAAAGTGCAACATCTGCAGAGTGATAGGCCAGATAGAGGGTGCAAGAAGCCTCGATTTTCTGACGGTTGCAGCCCAGGACGAGGACAGTAGCGTAAGAACATTTGCTGCACAGGCCCTGGCATCCTTCGATGAGGATGCTGCGCGCAGGTTACTGTTGAATATCTCCGAAAACGACCCTGACAGGAAGGTCAGGGAAGCCGTCAGATCCATTATTTCTTCTGGAAGCCGGGATGCTGTTTGACCATCCTCCAAGGATCGATCTGACAGGCGAGGAGTTCGAGCTCCTCTCTGCATTCATATACGATTACTGCGGTCTGTATTTCGACGACAGCAGTAAATTCCTGTTGGAAAGCCGGCTCCAGAATCGCCTCAGAATCCATCATTTTGATTCCTTTCTAAAGTACTACCAGTATCTTCTGTACCATCCCGAAAAAATGAAGGAGATAAACGAGCTTATTGACGTACTCACAACCAATGAAACATATTTTTTCAGGGAGATGAAGCAACTGGATGCCTTCTCCATGGAAATACTCCCTGAACTGGCCCAGCGTAATGCCAGGACAAAAAGGCTTAACATCTGGAGCGCAGGCTGCTCTACCGGTGAAGAGCCTTATACCCTTGCCATACTTCTTGCCAGGACCGGGCTCTTCTCACAGGATTGGAATATAAATATAATCGGTACCGATATCAGCCAACGAGTATTGAAAACCGCGAGAAAGGCTGTGTACACTCAGTCAGCCTTCAGGGTTACTGAGAAGGAGTATATAAACAGGTATTTCAATGAGGTCGACGGAAAATGCCATCTTGACGATTCCATCCGGTCCATGGTCCAGTTCGGGCATATCAACCTGCTTGACGGAAAGATGCTGGGTCTTATTTCCGCCTGTGACATTATTATGTGCAGGAACGTTATTATTTATTTCGATGGAAACGCAAAGGCGCGGGTGGTCAATTCATTTCACAAAAAACTGTCCCCGGGTGGATATCTCCTTCTTGGCCATTCGGAATCTCTCATGAATATAACAACGGCTTTTAAGCTCAGACATTTAAAGCATGCTATGGTCTATCAGAAGGCGGGCGAGGAGCATTCTTGAAAGATATCAAAAAAATAAAAGTGCTTGTTGTTGATGATTCCGCATATAACAGGAAAATGATCAAGTCCATGGTTCTTGAGATGGATGAGGTAGAATCTGTCAGTGTGTCCTCCGATGGAGAGGAGGCTATTAAGCACATCCTCGCCGACCAACCTCAGGTAATAACCCTTGACCTGAACATGCCCCGTATGGATGGCTTTACATTCCTTCGCTGGCTGATGAAACATAATCCTCTGCCAGTTGTAGTAGTGAGCGCTGAAGGCGGAGAAAAGAACGTCTTCAGAGCCCTCGATCTGGGAGCCCTGGATTTTATCGTTAAACCTGTGCGCTACGCTTCAGAGAGAATTGTAGATATAAAACCGGAGCTACAGGAAAAGGTCAGAGCTGTTGCCGATATGGATCTTGGGCTGTATCTCTCCCGTCTAAGGAGAACGAAGCCTGAAGCAACACGAGCAGTCTTGCCCCGGCCCGAAGTAGAGGGAAAATTACAGGGTGTCGTGGTCATAGGGGCTTCCACCGGAGGGCCGTCTGCCGTTCAGAAAGTTCTTTCTGACCTTCCTCCCGATCTCCCCTATTCCTTTGTGGTTGTACAGCACATGCCCCCGGTTTTCACCGCGCAGTTCGCAAAACGTCTCGAAAAGAACACTTCATTCATCGCCAAGGAAGCCGAGGATGGTGACACCCTCGCTCCCGGTCAGATCTACGTTGCTCCAGGTGGATTTCATCTTGAAGTGAGGAAAATCAAGACCGGCAGGCTAGCAGTCAAGGAAAGGGGAAATGAGGATCGCTACGTACCATCCATAGATATGGCCATGTCCTCAGCGGCAAGGAGTTTTGGGGACAGTGTCGTGGGTGTTCTTCTGACAGGAATGGGAAACGATGGAGCCAATGGTATGCTCGAGATCGTTAACGCCGGGGGTAAAACCATTGTGGAATCAGAAGAAACTGCGGTTATCTTCGGTATGCCGAGGGCTGCGATCGGCAAAAACGCTGCTGGATCAATTGTTGACCTTGAGGGAATATCCGGAAAGCTTTTGGAGGTCCTGAAAGGCAACTCCATCTTGAAAAAAGCCCGAAGCGATGATACTAAAAAGTAGGCATTACAGGAGAAGTTCAATAGTTGTATGATGACTTCGCAAGAAGTCATCAAAGCGCCCATTGAAGGGGCGCCCAAATCGATGACTTGCGGAGCAAGTTATTGATTTGTGAGGAAAGTGAAAATGACATTTTTCGCTTTCCGTAGAGTAAAAAGCCATGGATGGACTTTTTGCGATCATATAATAATTGACGGACTTCGCAAGAAGTCATCAAAGCGCCCATTGAAGGGGCGCCCAAATCGATGACTTGCGGAGCAAGTTATTGATTTGTGAGGAAAGTGAAAATGACACTTTTCGTTTTACGACCCTGTCAAGAATGATATCTGGAGTAAGTTATGGGAGATGATGCAAAAAAACCCCTTTTTGAGAAGGGAGAGGAATTTCTCGAGATCTTCCAGAAAGGGCAGAAATTCTCGAAGGATCTTCTCAAGGAGAACGAGAAGCTTCGGTTCCGTGTCGTGCAGTTGGAAGAAGCCGTGAAGAAGAAACTCGCCAGCCCCCGGGATTCAGATTCCGGGGAGGGCGATTCTTTCCTCGACCTGACCAACAAGATCGATGAGTATGAGACCCGGCTTAAGGACCTGGAAGAAATGCTCGGAGAAGTCCAGGAGGAAAACAGGGACTACATCCAGAGATACCTGGACGTGGAAGATCAGAATAATAACCTCGCGAATCTGTATGTTGCCAGTTATCAGTTGCACTCTACCCTCGACTATGATGAAGTTCTGCAGATCATCCTGGAAATAGTAATCAATCTGATCGGTGCCGAGACTTTCGCCGTATTTCTCCTTGATGAGAAGAGCAGCTCATTAACAGCAGTGGCTTCTGAGGGTTTGGAGACGGGGAAAATCCCTTCGATTCAGATGGGTGCGGGTGTGATCGGGAAATGCGCTGAAAACGGCGAGATCCACGTGAATGACGATCCGGAGAAAATGCCGGAAAATACCCTTCAAGACCCTTTGGTATGCTTTCCCCTTATGATCAAGGATTACGTTATCGGTGTGGTGGCGATATACAGCCTTCTGCAGCAGAAGGCTGCATTCTCGCCTGTTGATTTCGAGCTGTTTACGCTACTGGCCGGGCATGCTGCTACCGCAGTCTTCAGCTCCCGGCTCTATTCTGACTCCAAGAGGAGGCTGGATACTTTCCAGGGTTTCATTGATCTGCTGAGTCAGTAGGGGGTGCAATGGCGAATATAAAGTTCCTTGTAATTGAAGATTCACCAACCATGAGACAGCTAATCAGTTTTGCCCTCAAAAGGATCCCCCGTGCCGAGATCATTGAGGCTTCAGATGGAGTCGACGGCCTCAAAAAACTGTCATCCAGTAACATCGATATGATCCTCACCGACATCAATATGCCCATTATGGACGGATTGAAACTGGTCACTCTCGTTCGATCCAACAAAGACTACAAGGATATTCCGATCATCATCATCACCACTGAGGGAGCCAGGGAAGACAGGGATAGAGCTCTGGCTCTTGGCGCCGATGCTTATATTACAAAGCCGGTTCAATCCGCTAATCTTCTTTCAAAGGTCAAGGAACTTTTAAGCCTTTAGGATGAAGGCCAGGACAAGGAAGGTCTCCTGGCTTCAGCTGAAAGGTCGGAGGTACTTTTATGGCGAAACCCAGATACTCGCCCACCGAGATCGAGTCGAAATGGCAGAGCAAATGGGAGTCTTCGAATCTGCACCGGACCAGGATGGACCCCGAAAGGGAAAAATTCTACTGTCTCGAGATGTTCCCATATCCTTCGGGTGACCTGCACATGGGTCATATGAGGAACTATGCCATAGGGGATGCCTATTCCAGATTTCTGCGCATGAACGGATACAATGTACTCTATCCAATGGGCTACGACGCCTTCGGACTGCCGGCCGAAAACGCTGCAATAACCAGGAAAGTAAATCCGGGTGAATGGACCCGCGGTTCCATCGAGAAGATGAAGGACGTCCAGAAGAGGATGGGGCTTTCATACGACTGGGAAAGAACCTTTGCTACATGTGACTCAGAGTATTACTTGTGGAACCAGTGGATATTTCTGAGGTTTTTAGAACGCCATCTGGCTTACAGGAAAGCGGCTCCCATTAACTGGTGTCCATCATGTAAAACCGTGCTGGCCAACGAACAGGTGGAGGATGGCGGGTGCTGGAGATGTCAGACAGAGGTCACAAAGAAAGATCTCGAACAGTGGTTCTTGCGCATCACCGCCTATGCCGATGAGCTGCTGTCTGGTCTTGACGGACTTGATGACTGGCCCGAGAGGGTCAAGCTCCTCCAGAGGAACTGGATAGGGAGGAGCGAGGGCGGTGAGATCCGCTTCCCCGTGATAGACAGCGATCTGGTGATCCCGGCATTCACTACCAGGCCGGATACGATCTTCGGTGTGACTTACATGGTGCTGGCCGCAGAACACCCACTGCTTGAAGTACTTGTGGACGGGACTGAGGTACAGGATGAGGTTATGGCTTTCGCCGACCGGGTGAAGCAGGAGTCTGCCATCGAACGTGCTGCGGAGGGGCGTGAGAAAAAAGGTGTCCCTACAGGTCGAAGCTTCCTGAACCCGGTAACCGGAGAAGAATGTCCGATCTACGTTGGTGATTACGTCCTGATGGAATACGGCACCGGCGCTGTTATGGGTGTGCCCGCCCATGATCAGCGTGATTTCGAGTTTGCGACCAAATACGATCTGCCCATAAGGAAGGTGATACTCCAGCCTGACACTGAGCTCGAAGATATACTTGACTGTGCCTATACGGAAGATGGGGCGATGGTAAATTCAGGGCCTTTCGACGGCATTGACAACAGGGAAGCCATGGGGGACATCATTCGATATCTGGAGGATAATGAATGGGGCGAGGCCGCAGTCAGCTACAGGCTGAGGGACTGGCTGATCTCACGTCAGAGGTACTGGGGAACACCTATCCCGATCATCTACTGCGCCCAGTGCGGAACAGTCCCTGTTCCGGATAAAGATCTACCGGTACTTCTTCCGGAGGATGTTTCCTTTTCAGGGGAGGGAAATCCCCTTGAGACCTCAAAGGTGTTCGGGAATGTTGATTGTCCGGAGTGCGGCGGCCAGGCAAAAAGGGAAACGGATACAATGGATACGTTCATCGACTCGTCCTGGTACTTTTTCCGTTACACTGACTCCTCATATGAGAAAGGGCCGTTCAATCCGGCAGAAGCTGAATACTGGATGCCCGTGGATCAGTATATTGGAGGTATCGAGCACGCTATCCTGCATCTTCTTTACGCCCGGTTTTTCACCAAAGCTCTCAGGGATCTGGGGCTGACCGAAGCTGATGAACCCTTCCGCCGCCTGCTCACCCAGGGAATGGTGATAAAGGATGGCGCCAAAATGTCGAAATCCATGGGAAATGTTGTTCCGGCAGAGGACATGTTATCACGTTACGGTGCAGATACCGCCAGGATGTTCATACTATTTGCTTCCCCTCCCGACAAGGAACTGAACTGGAGTGATAAAGGTGTCGAAGGGTCCTTCAGGTTCCTGTCGAGGGTGCACAGGTTGATCACAGAGAACTCTGACCTGCTCAAAGAGGACTTTGCGGAAGATATTACATCTGACGATGATAAAACCGGTCAACTGAGGCACGCAATCCACAAATCCATCAAGAAGGTGACCGAAGACATTTCCGGACGCTTTCAGTTCAATACGGCCATTTCCGCGATCATGGAACTGGTGAACGAGACCCAGAAGTTCCTTGCAGATGGGGAGATAGTAGAAAAATCTGGCAGGGCCGCGGCAGGTGAGGCGGCAAGGACCATAATCAAGCTTCTAGCCCCATTTGCGCCGCACCTTGCAGAAGAGCTTTGGGATGTCCTGGAACTGCCTTATTCGATCTTATCCCAGAAGTGGCCGGTTTTCGATCCCGAGCTGGCGTCTGCCAGCACGTTGGAAATAGTAGTACAGGTAAACGGCAAGGTGAGGGCACGTTTTGAGGCGGCTGCGGATTCGGAGAAAGAATACCTGGAAAACCAGGCCCTGGCTCTTCCGCGGATACAGGAACTTCTGGAAGGTAAGACACTTGCCAAATCGGTGGTTATTCCTGGCAGGCTTGTCTCCCTGGTGGTGGAATGACCCTCGCGAGAAAGTTCTGCATACTTATTATCACCGGCATCTTTTTGGTTGCCGGCTGCGGTTACCGTTTCGTAGGCGCTTACAGAGGTGAGGGTTTTTCCCTGGATTATGTGAAAAACACTACACAACAGCCACGGCTGAGCGTTGTTTTTGAGGATGCTTTTGCTGAGGAAGCGGGGCTTATCAGAAAAGAGGGCCGGAAGAAACTGGCTGTTGTAGTTGACTCTTTCTCTGACGAAGCGGAATCGGTTTCCGCGGTGGGTACCCCTCTTCGCCAGAAGCTCACGATAAATATTCAGTGGCGAGTTCTGAGTGAATTGGGGGATATCAGTCAAAACGGCAAGGTCAGCAGGTCCAGAACATATCCTCATTATACAGACCCGGTTTCCCTGGATTGGCAGAGGAACGCTGCTATCAAGAAGCTTGCAAGGGATATCGTGAGGGAGCTGTTTGACCAACTAGGGGGATCGGATTGAAAACAGGAAGGGACACTGCTCTGGACGGGAAGCGAGCGTCCTACCTAATTCTATCACCAGAGCCCCTTTTTCTCAAAGAGGCTGAAGATCAGCTTGTGGAAAGGGTAGTCCCCCCCGAGAGCAGAGATATGAACTATCTGGCGCTCTACGGATGGGAAGCTGAGCCATCGACGGTGGAGGAATTTCTTCAAACCCTGCCGTTCCTTGCTGATAGACGGTTACTTGTTTTGAGGGAGGTTCAATCATTTTCCGCCTGGAAGAGGCTCGTTGAATACCTGAAAGATCCCAATCCCTCCTCCTGTCTTCTCATGACCTCCTCTGAGTTGAAGAAAAAAGATCCACTTTACAAGGGGGTATCCTCCAAAACCGCTGTTATCGAGCGGAAAAAGCTCTATGGACCCGCTCTTGTAAAATGGGTGATCAGTAAATTCTCATCCCTGGGTATGGAGGCAGACGAGGGTATTGCCAGAACCCTCGTTGAGGTTGCCGGTTCGGGATTGATGGAACTTTCCCATGAAATTGAGAAGATATCCCTGTTTGCTGGCGACAGAACAGCGGTTCAGCAAACTGACCTGGAGGCAACGGTTCCCGGTGGAGTTGAAAATATCTTCTCCCTGACAGATGCAATTGGTGAGGGCAACAAACCCAGAGCTTTTAAACTACTGAGGACTCTGGTAGACAACGGAAACCGGCCGGAATTCATAGTGCATATGATCGTGCGGCATCAGCGGCAGTTATTGAGGGGAAAGTCCTTCGTGTCGGCTGGACGAACTCCAAGGGAAGCTGCTCAGGAAGTGGGGATAAGGTTCCCCGGATTAAGGGAAAAGTACGCGAAACAGCTCGAAAGAACCACCGAGGAGAAACTGGAAAACAGGATCAGAAAAATATCGGAGTGTGACTTGAAACTGAAAACCAGCAGTATCCACGATGAAATACTGCTGGATGAACTTCTGGTAAATTTATTCGACTGACTGGAGGGTGTTGACCATACGAGTAAGTCTGGAGATCTTTCTGGCGGCTGTCCGTTTGTGAATTGTTCCTTTAGAGGCTGCTTTCTGAATTGCCGGGATCGCCTCATCAAGAGCCTTCTTTGCGGTATCTTGGTCCTCAGCCTCTATGGCGCTCTGAACATCCTTTGTCAGGTTCTTGATCCGGGTGCGCCTCGTCTGGTTTCTCAGGCTTCTCTTGGTGCTCTGCATGTGCCTTTTAACAGCTGATTTATGAGTTGCCAATTTCCATCCTCCTGGTTCAGAATCAAGATCAACGGGGACTTAAAGCACTGCAATTAAACAGAATATATAGAACTTGTCAAACGTTTTCTACAAAGTGATGAAAAATAGTGATCATAATCAGAGTGAAAGTGCCGGGATAGTACGGGCAGCAGGCGTCGTCGGAAGCGCTACCTTCTTATCCAGAATTCTTGGATTGGTCAGAGACGCAGTCCTGGCTTTCATGTTCGGAGCTACTCCGGCAGCCGACGCGTTTTTCGTTGCCTTCAGGATCCCAAACCTCATGAGGCAGCTGTTGGGAGAGGGTGCTCTTGCCGCTGCCTTTGTTCCGATCTATACGGATATCAGGGGCCGCGAAGGTCAGGATGAGGCGAACAGGTTCTCTGCGGGTATCTTCACGCTTCTGTCATCCACCCTTCTCGTTCTTACCCTTCTTGGAATCTTTTTTGCTCCTCAGGTTGTGAGGGTAATCGCTTACGGGTTTGAACCTGGTGGGGATGTATATAATCTGACTGTTGAGCTTGTTCGATGGATGTTCCCCTTCATGCTCATGGTGTGTGTAGCTGCCTTGAGTATGGGGATCCTTAACGCCCACAAGCACTTTCTTACCCCCGCACTGGCACCTGCCCTCCTCAATATCAGCATCATCATATTTGCACTGGTAATATCCCGGAACCTCGAAAGGCCGATAATAGGAATTGCATGGGGTGTGCTGGTAGGTGGCTTTTGCCAGGCTCTGATCCAGTTGCCCCCCCTGGTAAAGAGAGGTGCTGTCCCCAGGCTGAGCCTGAAGATGTTCACCCCGGGTGTCAGGAGGATGAGCATAATGATGGGCCCGGCGGTTCTCGGAGTCGCCGTCTACCAGGTGAATATACTTATCGACAACCTGATAGCTTCATTTCTTCCGGGGGGTAGTATTACCTATCTCTGGTACGGAAACAGGTTGATGCAGTTTCCCCTTGGAGTCTTCGGTATCGCACTTGCCACTGCAGCGCTCCCGACGCTGTCTGAGCAAGTCTCGGAGGGAAGGAGCCATGATTTTTCGCAGACAATTTCATTTGCCCTCAGGATGACAGCCTTTATCGGTATTCCTGCTACTGTGGGACTCATTGCCCTCAGGGAACCGATCATGGCCACCCTGTTTGCCCGGGGAGCGTTCGGGGCTGTTGATGTAGCTGGTGCTGCCGCGGCTCTTCATTTCTACGCTATCGGCCTCGTTTTCTTCATAGGAGTGAAGATCCTTGGCAGAGCATTCTATGCCATGGAGAACACTGTCATTCCCTTCCTGGCGGCTGGTGCTGCCCTGATAGTAAATGTGGTACTTAACCTTCTCCTGATGGGCCCCATGAAGCATGCCGGTCTTGCTCTCGCCACGTCTCTGGCCTCCCTTGTCAACTTCGGTGTTCTTGCGGTGCTCTTTTCCGCCAGAACGGACAGGTCATGGGCTTCCGGAAATCTGTTGAGTGAAGTTGTTAAGGCAGGAGCTGCGTCGGTTGTCATGTATATGGCAAGCCGGACTGCTGCCGCGCAGTTGGATTGGCTTGAGCTGACAACTATCGCCAGGATAGGCTGGCTGTCAGGTTGTGTGGGTTTGGGGATTATTGTATACTCTGCGGCTGCTCTCATCCTCCGTGCCGAGGGCATGACCGCGGTGATTAAGAGAATCAGGGCGTAGAGCAGGCAGATGGATAGAATTCAGAAGTCAGAATACAGAATTCAGAATCATTTTCTTTAGCTGGTTGGTAGTTTTAGTTGATAATTAATAGTTTATTTCTTACTCCTGACTACTGAATTCTGACTACTGGATTCTGTGCCAGTAAACGTTGGACCTTGGACGTTGGACATTGGACAGGTCACCATGAAAGCCTTACTACAAAGAGTTAAATGGGCAAAAGTAGAAGTGGACGGTGAGGAGGTATCATCCATAGGACCGGGCCTTCTCGTGTTCCTTGGGGTGGCGGATGGTGACGGCCCGGATGAGAGTGAACAGCTTGCGGGCAAGGTTGGCAGGCTGAGGATCTTTGAGGATAAAGACGGTAAGATGAACCTGCCCCTTGAAGATGCAGGGGGTGAGGCCCTGATTGTGTCCCAGTTTACACTGGTTGCCGATACATCAGGGGGAAACAGGCCGGGTTTTTCCACTGCGGCTCAGCCCGGTGAGGCTGAAAAACTCTATGATCTTTTTGTCAAAACCCTCAGTGAGAGCGGCATTACTGTCAGGACGGGTCAATTCGGAGCCGAGATGGTTGTGACACTTGCCAACGACGGCCCGGTTACTTTTATACTGGAAAAATAAAGGCAGCTGGATCCTTACAGCCGGGATGTGGAGGGAGAAACTTAATATGATTTGAAAGCCGGGTTTTTGGGTGTAATCACTCGGCTGCGCGGGTACACATGATACGTATCGGAGTAACGGCGTGCCGGAGTGTCGGCGTTTACACCCCTCCCCTGGCGGGAGGGGAACTTAAGGGGAGGGGGCAGTATTAGTCATTGCGAGTCACGCCTTTGGCGTGACGAAGCCGGAGGGACTTTTGCCGGAACCCATATAGTATATATTTACCAACAACTAATTGAGAGATGAACAAACATAATTAGCGAAAGGAAGGAATATGATAGTTGAGCATCTGGAAGTGGGACCCCTTCAATCAAATTGCTACATTCTTGCCGATGACAAGGAGAGCGAGGCCATAGTGATCGATCCAGGTGGAGATGGAAACCGGATATTGGCGCTCCTTGAGAGAAAGTCCTGGAAAGTGAAAATGGTGCTTAACACGCATGCTCACTTTGACCATATTGCGGCCAATGCGGAGGTTGTGAATGCCACAGAAGCTTCCCTGGCTGTTCCTCGACTGGATGCCCAGATGATGGGTCATTCGGTGATGCAGGCACAGATGTACGGGCTGTCTGTAGACCCCTCTCCGAAGCCTGATATTCTGCTGGAGGACGGTGATACCATCGAGCTGGGAGACGAAAAGATAGAGGTGCTGGCTACTCCGGGACATAGTCCTGGAGGCGTGTCATTCAAAACATCAGTGGGCATATTCCCAGGCGACACCCTTTTCGCGGGTTCTATCGGGCGTACGGATCTGCCGGGTGGTGACTTTGAAACGCTGATAAGCTCAATAAAGGAGAAGATACTTGTCCTGCCGGATGATACAGACGTGTTTCCAGGGCACGGGCCCTCTACAACTGTTGGGAAGGAGAAGATGCATAATCCATTCTTGCAAGGGTAATGTGGTGCGTTCAATGTTCAACGTTGATAGGGTCGTAAAAAGTCCATCCGTGGCTTTTTACTCCGCGGAAAGCGAAAAGTGTCGTTTTCGCTTTCCTTACAAATCAACGACTTGCGTTGCAAGTCATTGATTTGGGCGCCCTCAACGGTTGCGTTAATGACTTTTTGCGAAGTCATCAACGTTCAACGTAAAATAATCATTGGATAAGTATTCGATGTCTAATATTTAAGGGGCTGTCCTAGATAACTGAATTAATCTAGGATGGCCGCATGCGCAAGAGTCGTTTAAGTAATTCGAAACAACACAGGCTTATTGAGCATTTTGTAT
>SDBU01000906.1_pt1 | contig 43233 bp, 42 predicted proteins | sample 2277071 | NCBI WGS metagenome assembly SDBU01 (sample SAMN10397929, study PRJNA504765) | marine sediment metagenome | isolation source: marine sediment core GS08_GC12, 126 cmbsf | place: Arctic Ocean: Gakkel Ridge, Loki's castle | collected 2008
TGAAACTAAGAAAACGAAACTACAAAAAGGATATTGCCAGAGAACAAACTCTGTCTTAGATTTCAACTACAGATGTCCGAATTGTCTGAAGACGTACAGCCTCAGGACGTCTGCCGCCCACTAGCCGATCTTCCGCCAGGGTGGCCCGGATATTTGTCCGGGCTTGTTTAGTGTGGTTCTGGCGAGACCCGGACGAACAGGAGTGTTGATATACCTCGCGCCCGGGTCGTGTTGCCCAATCTCGACGGCAAGCTCCGAGGGGGCTTTACCCTACGAACTTATTGCATGCTGTCGCTCACGGCTCGACCATAGCGTCAAGCACCAGCGTCAGGAACCTCACTTCGTCCCAACCGTTGGGGTCGTTGCCGACTCGGGCTATGACAATTCGCGCTTCGGGAATCACGAAAATCTGCTGAGTGTAGATGCCCCAGGCAATGTAAGTGCCGCTCGGAACAATAGACTGCTCATGCCCACGGAGGGCCGGTTTCAACCACCACTGATAACCGTAATGGATGACATCGTTCGAGACCGGCTGAACCGATTCGTCAACCCATGCTTCCGAGACAATCTGCTCGTCATCCCAGCGTCCCCTATTCAGGTAGAGATAGCCGAACTTGGCATACTCTCGCACCGTCGCGCGTACACCTGAGCCGGTGTGGGTGTGACCGGCATCGTCGTGGTCCCATCCGATATAGTGCAGGCCGAGCGGCTCCAGCAGATTCGGCAGGGCATACTCGTAGACGGTCTGTCCGGTGGCGGATTCGATGACTCCCGATAACAGTTGCGAGCTTCCGGTCGAATAGTACCAGTTCTCCCCCGGAGTGTGCTGCATCGGCTTGTTCAGTACGTACTGAATCAGATCCGGTTGGCGGTGCATGATGAAGGCATCGTTGTTCGATGAGTTCGAGTAGTAGTTGTCTTCGTTCCACTCGATACCGGCTGTCATGGTGAGTAGATGCCGAATCGTTATCTGCTGCTTGCGCGGGTCCGTGTCCGGTTGCTGCCATTGCGGGTAGTATTGGTAGACCTGCTCGCTGACGCCATCAATGAATCCATGATCAATGGCGATCCCTATCACCGCACTGGTGAAACTCTTGGCCACCGAATAGCTATAGTGACGATCGGTCGATCCGTAGTCTCGAAAGTATGCTTCGCCGACGATGTAGCCATCTTTGACAATCACCAGCCCTTCGGTATTGAGATCGGGGTCGGCGGCATAATGATAGGCTCTCAGAAGCTTGTCCGAACTCAGGCCGACTTCTTCGGGTCGACAAGTACGCCATTGATCGGTCGGCGGGTATTCGCCGAGATAGACCCCCCGCCCGATAAACTCACTCGGCGCCGTACCGGTGACCGTTTCAGGTGAATTCTCGCGGCAGGTAAGGCACGCCGGCACCACGAACAGCAGCACAAGCACGGCATGTATGCGAGCCGACATTCGACCGACATCTGTCCGTTCATCTCTCATACTTCATAGACGTATGAGTATGCTTCTTGGTTTAGTAAGAAGCGGTAGGACTATAGAGTCGGCGGTTCGGTGAGGCTGGTTGTTCTTGTGGGCGGCAGACGTTCTGAGGCTGTCCCTGTATCCACGTGGTGCACGAGGACGTACACCACGCACAAACGTATTCTGCGTAACTGAGCCCAGAACCTGATCGAACGCTCTTCACGCATGGGGGCGCATGAACATTCACTGAGTACCCGCAAGAGGGTTATGAGTCGCAGGTCCAGTGGATGTTTCGTCCCCTACCGCTTATAGCCGATCTTCCGCAGGAACTCGATACGTTCCTTCTTGTTCTCCTCGGTCTCGACACCCATAGGTGTCTCGCCGTCGATGACACCCAGGACGCCGCGGCCCTGCTGTGTTTCGGCCACGATCACTTGCAGCGGATTAGCCGTGGCGCAGAAAATCCGGCACACCTCCGGAACGTTCTTGATTTGGTTGAGGACGCCGATCGGGAACCCGTCGCGCAGATAGATGAAGAAACTGTGTCCGCAGCCCACGTCGAAAGCCGCTTTGGCGGCCATCTCGATCAGGTCTTCGTTGTTGCCGTCGGTGCGGATCAGCCGTTGCTGGGATGCTTCGCAGAAGGCGATGCCGAACTTCAGCGTCGACGATGACGACACCAGGGTTTCGTAGAGGTCCTCAACCGTCTTGATAAAGTGCGTCATTCCGAATATCACGTTGGCGTCGGAAGGAATCGCCACCGGCACCACCTTGGTTCTGAAACTGCCGTCAATGTTCGCCATGGTTCTCCTCGAATAAGGCGCTATCGATACCAGTGTTGATCTGCGGATTGCTGTAGTACTCGGTGCCGGCGAATTTCACGCCGATAAGAAACAAGGTTTTACCCCGGCCCGCGATGTCGAATTGTCGCGGCAACCAGTAACCATCGAGCGTAGGACCGAACCGAACCGTCATGTCCAGTTGCTTCATTCTGAACTTGATGTTGCTGGTGAGCTTGGCCGGCGTGAAGTCGACTCGCACCAGATGGAACGACTCGGCGTCAAAGTAGTAGTCACCGTGAATGCGCTGAGCATCCTTTTCTTTAGACCGCACTCGGAAATAATGACAGGTGCGACCTTCGATAGAATCCTCCGGCACACCCTCGTAGATGATGTCATAGTGCGCTCTCTGGTCCGAGTAAAACGGGATCAACATCGGCCAGGAGATATCCTCGGATTTGCGTTTGATCTTCTTCTCCTTACGTTCCACCGCTTCCTTCTCGGTAGCCTCGGCGTCCTGCAACTCACCTTCCTTATAGAATTCGAGGTATTCTTCATGCAGGAGAACCGTGTCGGGAAGATACTTGACATAGACCTTCTTGACGATCCGAACCTTCTGATGATACTCCCCGTCGCTTCCGGTCTCGCCTTCAATGTACTCGGCGTCGAACACTATATCCTGTATCTGCTCACGCTGTCGATTGTCGACTGAGAGAATCGTTTCGATCAACGCCTGCGGATCGATAGCGTCCGACTGGGCGATGGCTGAACCGACAGCGCCCACGACTACCAGACAGATAGCCGCCATTGCTAAACGTCTCATGTTCAGTCTTCCTCGATTACGATTTTCTCAATGACGTCGCCTCGGACTATCTGATCAACGACCTCCATCCCCGCCGTCACCTGGCCGAATACCGTGTAGCGCGCTTCCAGGTGAGGCTGCGGTGACAGAGTGATGAAAAACTGCGAGCCGCCGGTGTCCTTACCGGAGGTGGCCACACCAACCGTGCCGCGGAGATACGGCTCGGACGAGTATTCGCATCGGATCATGTACGGCGGACCGCCGGCGCCATCGCCTCTGGGGTCACCACCCTGCACCACAAAGTTCGGCACGACACGGTGGAACGTCAACCCTTCGTAAAAGCCGCTCTCGGCCAACTCGATAAAGTTCAGCACGGTGAGCGGGGCGACATCAAAGAACAACTCCATCTCAACCTCACCCTTGCTGGTGGTCATAATCGCGTATGGGTTGGGCTGGTACTTCTCGAATCCCCGCTGGATGTCCTTGACTTCGATCCGAGCGGGCGCTGGCGGCACCATCTGGAAGCGGTCTTCTCCCAGCAGGTCTTTGTAGATTATCGCCGCCTCGCGTCTGACTATGTATTCAGGATCCATCAGGGCGTTGATCAGGATAAGTGTGACGTCCGGGTCTTCCGGCGATTGCTTTAGAAAAGCGCGGGCTGTTTGTGCCAGTGAGCGGCGCAGATCGACATCAACCACCGTCGCCGTCGACATCATACCGGTCAGTTGCGGCAGGTAGGTGATCAGTTTTTCACTTTGAATATGGTCAATAGCCAGTTCCTGAATGACGCGATCGGGATCGGCCAGCGCTTTCTTGAGGTAGTAGTCCTGGTTTGATTTATCGATCTTAGTAAGGCCATCAAAGGCGGCGGCGCGCACCATCGGATCGTCGTCGCTGAACAAACCGGCCAGCCGGGGGATGACGTTCTTGTGGCCAACCAGAGCGTACCCTTCGGCACTGGAGGCACGAAGAAATGGATCGGGATCGGCGGCCAGCGAATCCAGCAGGTTGACCGCCTTGTCCTTGCGCACGGCAGCCAGATAGATGGCAGCGGCAGCTACGACATTAGCCTGCTGTTCCCGCTCGAGGAGATCCCAGGTGGCGTCAACGGCCAGTTTGTTCCCCTGACGCTGCAAGCCTCTGAACAGAGCCACCAACAGCTTCTCGTCCTGTTCGGTTTCTACTCTCTTAGCCAGTTGCGTGACGGCCTTCTTGTCTTTCTTCCTGGACAGTTCGGCAATCGCCTGCGCCACAACATTGTGATCGGAGTCGTTAAGCGACATCTGCAAAAGGTGATGGACCTTCGCGGATTCGCAGTGTCCCAAGCCTCGGACGCACACCGCCCGCACGAACGGGTCGGGGTCGGCCAGGTTGTCGACAAAGAGATCGGTGGCCTGCTTGATTTCCATACGGGCCAGAGCAAAAAGACCGGCGGCTCGGACCAGTTCGTCTGATTCCTTGCTCAAGTGAACAATAAGCTGGGGCGCCTTGGACTTGGCGTCGGCATTGTAAATCGCGTAGCAGGCGGCCTGGCGAACATCGGGTGACGGATGATCCAGAAACTCCACCAGTCGTTCGGGGACTTGCGGTGTAGTGCTGTCGGCCAGCCGCCCGGCCGAGGCTACCGCTTTGGCCGCGGCCGAGGAGGGCAGGTCAAAAGCTACATCCAACAACGGCCCGGCGTACTTCGCCTGCCCGGTCAAACCCAGGGCAAAACCAGCGGTGGCGGCCAGGTCGATCGATTCATCGGACAGCATCGCAAACAGCAGCTTGGCTGCCTTCTCGCCGCCGATACGCCCAACAGCTAAGGCGGCACGGGCGCGTACTTCCGGCGAAGGATCGTTGAGGTAGCCCTTGATTTTGTCAGAAAGGACACGCCGGTCTTCGTCGTGGACGATTTCGGCCATCCGCTCGGCTACACCACGCTCGCGGAAAGTATCGTAGAGGTAATAGCCGACCACGGAAAACAGAGCTACCACGATAAGAACTAGTACTGTCCTGAAGAACTTCTTCATAGACCGAAAATCTAGGCCGGGCGGCGAGGGGCGTCAATGTTTAATCTGAACACGAAATTGCTGGTTTGCAGGTCTGTTTACTTACTGCTTAACAGCCGTTCGGCGAGAACTTTCGTGTGCCTAGTGAGATTGACAACCTTACGGGCTCAGCGCATATTGAGAATCGATATACAACACCCGAATCTTAGAAAGGAGTGGTATTTATGGATGGCAGGTTACAACGCTATACAATTCCTGCGACGATTGTCCTGATGTGTTTTATAATCACGATCTTTGTAGGCGCACAATTTGTGAATAAAGAGGTACTTTGGGACACTATTAAGACACTGCAAAGCACGGGATTAATTGCCCTTTTGGTCGCGATAGGTTTAACTAATTATGGATTGGGCTACATTTGTCATGTGCTATTTTCGGCATGGATGTTCTGGCGGCGTAAAGGTAGGCTTGTCGACCCGCAACGGTTATGTCAAATATACAAGGTTCCCATTTTTACCAAAGCAACGGTCCCGAGGAAAATCACGAATGTTCTAATGGCAGATTTTCATTTCAGGCTGCATTCGAGTCAGAACGAGTCGTTAATAAGTCACTTTTCACGTAGAAACTCCGGTTGGTTTATCACCAAATCCTCCGCGATTGCCATTCTCATAGGCGGACTCGGTGGTTTCATATGTATCAGACTATCGGAAAACCTTGTTCTCGACCAAAGCTGGTTTCTAGGATGGGTAGTTGTTTCCCTGATTCTGTTCGGTATATCGTGGTATGCGGGCAGTCAATGGAATAGGGAGTTTTGGGAGACCGCGTGGAGATGGCTTGAAGAAGATCTATACAAGTTCCCTCTGAGAGATAGTGTTAAACAGGAAATCGATGATTTGCGAAAAAAGGCAGGAACCAGCACATTCTGGAACCGGTATTTACCTGCCGCTTACCAGCCGTTCAGCCAGCAAGTGCAGAAACAGCCCGACGTCGGTGACGACGCCGATCGTCTGTAAAGAGCCGCGGTCTTTTAGCTTGGTGACAACCGATGGATTGATATCTACGCATACCGTGAGGACGCGCGCCGGAAGCATGTTGCCGACGGCGATTGAGTGCAGCATCGACGCCAGCATCAACACCACATCGACCCCCTCCAACAAGCGGGCGTGATCCTCCTGGGCGCGGTTCATGTCGGTGATGGTGTCCGGGAGCGGGCCATCGTCGCGCAAAGACCCGGCCAGCGAAAACGGCACGGACGCTTTGATCGTCTCGTACATGACGCCCGAGGTGAGCCTGCCTTCGGCGACCAGGGCCGCAATTGATCCGGCTCGCCGCACCTCGTTGATGGCGCGAAGGTGGTTGCGGTGACCCATCTCGACCGGTCGGCCGGTCTTCAGATCGATTCCCAACGATGTTCCCAACAGGGCCGCTTCGATATCATGCACGGCCACCGCGTTGCCCGCCAGCAGTACCTGGATAAATCCACGTCGGATCAACCGGGCCAGGTCAACCGCGCCGCCGGTGTGCACCACCACCGGCCCGGCCACCACGGCTATTCTTTTTTGGTTCGCACCGATTATCTTGGCCACTCGATCCACCGCCAACCGAACCTTGCGCTCGGTCGAGACCTCGCCGGACATGAAGCCGAAATCATCACGGTCGCGTCGGGCAAACTCCGGTTTCACTTTGATCCCGGACAAGCCAAGTACTACGTTCTCGCCCTTCTTGACATCCCGGAATTTCTTCACGACCGCGCGTTTGCCGTCGAAGATGATTACGCCGTCCATGCGCAGTTTTTCGACAGGTATCCAGTGATCGTTGCGGCGTATCATTGTCTCCTGGTTGGTGGTGCTGTAAAAATCGGGCGGGACGACACCGTCCGCGGGCGCGACACCCAGGCGGACTTCGTCTTCATCGTCTACCATGCACCCGAGAGCGGACAGTTTCAGCAAAATAGTGTTCATCGCCGCCGAGTCGGGCGTGCTGATTTTCAGGCGGGCGGTGGAGAACTCGTCGTTGTTGCGCCCGATTTTGAAATCGATAATATCGAACTCACCGTTGTCGGCAACGATAGTATCGAAAATCCGACGCATCAATCCTGAGTCGATCAGGTGACCTTCGGTGACGACGGTTTTCTCGATCTGCGGCATACTGTTGTTATCGGATGATGAGCGTTGCTTTTCACACCAGGTTTGACTGAAAGGCGACGCCTGAGACGGTTGGTTAGAGTGTGAATCTGCTTGGAATCATACGGATGTACCGTATATTTCGGTAGTGGTCATTGATTACAGCAAGACAGAAACCGAAAAAGCCATCCTGGTCGGCCTGGCGGCGGATTCGCGCGTTCGTGCCGAGGTGGCGGCCTCGCTCGAAGAGTTGTCGCGACTGACGGTGTCGGCCGGCGCCAAGGTCATGGGCAGCCGTATCCAAACTCGCCCCAGACCCGATCCTGCTTTTTTTGTCGGCAAAGGTCTGGTCTCCGAACTAAAGGAGCAGTTGCAATCCGATGGGGCCAACTGTGTCGTCTTCGATGACACCCTCAGCCCGGCTCAGCAACGCAACCTCGAGGACGCCCTTGAAGCCAAGGTTGTCGACCGACCGATTCTGATACTGGACATCTTCGCCAGCCGCGCCCGCAGCCGCGCCTCCCGCCTCCAGGTTGAGTTGGCTCAACTCCAGTACACCCTGCCGCGACTGACCGGTGCCTGGGTGCATTTTTCGCGCCAGTACGGCGGTATCGGCGCCAAGGGGCCGGGAGAAACGCAGCTCGAGATCGACCGTCGCCGCGTGCGCACCCGGATCGCCCACCTCAAGGAGCTTTTGAAGAAGCTGGACCGCCAGCGCTCGACCCAGCGCAAAGGGCGCCAGGCGATGTTCAAAATCGCCCTGGTCGGCTACACCAACGCCGGCAAGTCGACCCTGTTCAACGTGCTCACCCGCTCGGACGTCACCACCGCCGATATGCTCTTCACCACCCTTGATTCCACCACTCGCCAGATGACGACCCGTCACCCCTGCAGTATCGTCATTTCCGACACGGTCGGCTTCATCAAAAAACTGCCGCACCAGTTGGTGGAGTCGTTCAAGTCAACCTTAGAGGAAGTCAGCCTGGCTGATCTTTTGGTTCAGGTGGTCGACTGTTCGGCAGAGGATTCCGAGCAACGATATGTGCAGACCCGCCAGGTGCTGACCGACATCGGCGCGGACAGAATCCCTTACCTTCTGGTATACAACAAGATAGACGCGAATCCCGATTTTGTGCCGCCATCTGTCGGTTCAGTCCTCAGCTTTGTCATCTCCGCCTCCAAGCACCAGGGTATCGCCGCCTTGCAGTCGGAACTGGTCGCTCGATCGCAGAAGCTATCGAAAAGAAGGCATTTCGCCTAAAGTTACCCCCCGCTTTCTGCCGACAATAGTGAAAAGGACGCCGGTAGACGCTTATGGCCAAATCGATTCTGATAGTTGACGACAATCCCAACATGTCCTCGCTGCTCTCGGAAATGCTCGAGGTTTTCGATTACCAATCGGTAAGAGCTTCCGACGGCAGTGATGCCCTCGACAAACTCTCCGAAACCGAATTCTCGCTGGTTATCACCGACATGCGGATGCCGAACATGACCGGCCTGGAACTACTGCGCGAGGTCAAGGGCAGATTCCCGGATATCCCGGTGGTGCTCATTTCCGGTTACTCGGTCAGTGATGTAGAAGGTGAAACCGAATCCCCCAAGCCGGATGGGTTTCTGGCCAAGCCGTTCATGATGTCCGACATCGAAAAGCTGCTCAACAGCCTTCTCTAAGCAAAAAAATCTTTCCGACAGTCCGTATTATCCTTATTAAGAACACCGAGGTGAGGAATTCTCGAGAACCCGGTGGTTCCAGCCGGAAGGATGGACTATGCACGAGATACTAAAGATGTCGCAATTGTTCAGCCAGTTGGAGGATCGCTCGCTGGATGAAATAGCCTCCGCCTCGACGTTGAAAAACTGTGACGCCGGCGAGGTGCTGTTTTACGAGGGAGACCCGGTGCATTCGCTTTTCATCGTCGGTACGGGTCGGGTGAAGGTGTTCAAACTGTCGCCGGACGGTAAGGAGCAGATTCTGATGATAGCCGAGGCGGGTGACAGTTTTGCCGAGGCGGCCCTTTTTGCCGGCGGTCACTATCCGGCCTCGGCTCAGGCACTGGAACCCTCGGAGGTGCTGGCTATCAACCGGGAGCGTTTCCTCGGTATCCTGCAGCGTCACCCCAACCTGGCCCTAAACATGATTGCACGGCTGTCCGAGTTGCTCAAGAAACTGACCCAATTGGTCGAGGGCTTGTCTCTCACCAACGTCACTACCCGTTTGGCCAGGTACTTGCTCGACATGATACCGGACGGCGCGGGCGATGAAGTAACGTTGACTTTGCCGGAGAAAAAATCGGTGCTCGCTGCCAAAATCGGCACGATACCGGAGACGCTCTCACGGTCGCTGGCCAGGCTGTCGCGCGAGAACATTATCGTGGTCGATGGATCGACGATACAGGTGCTTGACCGCGAGCGCCTGCAGCGATTGGTAGAGGGGTAGCAGGGACGGGCGGTGCCGGAAGGCCTGACGGCAGGGTGGCGTCCTCAAACCATTCTCGCCTGAGTATCCTTCGTCAATCTTGACGTTGGCAAGCCTGGTGTCAACTGGTTTGTCGATCATCTCGAGCCAGAGGGTTGATGGGTCTGCGTCGGGCGTGTTCGCCGGGCGCCATTACCGCCGCCACAACTCACTCTGCGCATAGACGATCACTGCCGTGTCTGGTGGAATAAGCGCATGGTGAGTCCACAAAACTTACCGCACTTGCTGCCGTCAGATCCCAATACAGTAGGAACATCTGATTACGTTCTCGAGATTCCCGCCCTGCACAATCTGACTCTGGAGTTTCTGGAACGCGATCGGAATGGCAAGGTCTTGATTGTCGCGCATCCAGGCTCACACTACATCTGTACCGACAATGTTTTGGGGGTCATGGATGAAGTTGAACAACATTATGATGACCTTGCCGCAAGCCGGCACGGGGATCCGTTGGGTTGTTTTATTGTTGCGGTCTGGTTTGTCGGGGGGTAGTTTGGCGTCGGAGTGATCCAAAGGCGGTTGACATGAAGCGAGAGTACCTATCAATCTCAATCTTTTTCCTGGTTGCGGCCATATTCTTCTATCTGTTCTACGAGATAATGATTCCGTTTTTCGTGCCGATCGCCTGGGCGGCGGTGTTCGCTATTCTGTTCTTTCCGGTCTATGAGAGACTCCTGGCTAAACTGAAATCGCCGGGCTTGACATCGATTCTGCTGTGTTTCCTGATTGTGCTGCTGATCATCGGCCCCGTTACTTATCTGTTCGTGACTTTAGTCGGCGAAGCCGCCTCGGCGGTAGCCAGAGTCGACGAACTCTACCGGAGCGGCCAACTGGACAAGCTGCTGTCGTTTGATCTGCCCTGGTTGAACACCGCGCGGGAGAAGCTTTCAGGTTATGTCGATCTGTCGAAAGCCGATCTCGACGCCATCGCTCGTGAAGCCATCGAAAGCGTCAGCACCCTGCTTCTCAACCAGACCAGTTGGCTGGTGGCAAATGGCACCAAGGCGGTGTTCTATTTTGTGCTGATGATATTCACTCTGTACTATTTCTTCAAGGATGGTGAACGGGTCGTCGACAAAATCAAACGTCTGATGCCGCTTCGACCGGAGCGCGTAGATAGTACCCTCCGCCAGCTTCGCGACGTCATTCAGGCCACCATGTACGGTGGTGTGGTGGTAGCGTTGTTGCAGGGTGTCCTGGGCGGAATCATGTTTGCCGCCGTGGGCATTTCATCACCCATTTTCTGGGGCGCCATCATGGCCTTCCTGGCTATCATTCCGTTCGTCGGCGCCTTTATCGTTTACGTGCCGGCCGGGATCATTCTGATGATCGGTGGTTCCTATGCCAAGGGAATCATCGTGATCGCCATCGGCAGTCTGGTCATCAGTCAGACCGATAACGTCGTACGCCCCTGGCTCATCTCCGGCCGTACCGAGATGCACCCGCTGATGCTTTTCTTCAGCATCTTAGGTGGCATCGCGCTGTTCGGCCTGTTGGGTCTGGTCATGGGACCGCTCATTGCGGCCGTCTTCGTGACGCTTATCAAAGTGGTTGAGGACCGACTGCATTCAGATCAGCCTGCTGAGGCGGCAGCGGTTCAGGAATAGCCGTGGTCGACATGCGTGACCTGATGCCAGTGCCCGGCAGATGTCCACATCTGCCGACCGGAAGTAGTGCATGATGAATCTGATTATCCTGACCGACAATGACGCGTCAGGCGATGATCGCTACCAACTGACAGATCACCGCGCCGACCACATCCGAGACGTGCTGAAACTTGTTCCCGGTGACCATCTTGAGGTCGGCCTGCTCAACGGTCCGCAGGGAACCGCTGTGGTGGAGGGGGTGTCGAGGGACGCCGTCACTATCAGAACCGAGCAGCTTGAGTCGGTACCCGTACCGGTTCCAACCATCGATCTCATCTGCGCCTTACCACGCCCGCAAACGCTAAAGAAAGTGCTGGTGACTTCGGCCATGATGGGTGTGCGCAGGTTGTACCTGGTGCGCGCCAACCGCGTCGAAAAAAGCTACTTCCAGTCACCCTTGCTGCAACCACAAAACTACGAGCGGCACCTGATCGAGGGGCTGAGCCAGGGGAAACTGACCCGGATGCCTCAGGTATCCGTTCACGATCGCTTCCGCAGGTTCTTTGAAGACAACCTGCGTAAAGATTACTCCGAGGATTCAGATTCACTGTGTCAGTTGTTACCTGATCCCGAATGTGAAACCTCGCTGGCTGGTGTTTACCCACGCCGTGCAGATTCATCCCGTCCGGCGCTGTTAGCGATCGGCCCGGAGGGAGGATGGGTGCCGTTTGAAATTGAACTAATGGAGCGTATCGGATTTCAGAGGTTCAGACTCGGACGTTGGGTGCTTCGTGTCGAGACAGCGGTAGCTGCGGCGCTGGCACAGGTGGAGTTACTGCGGATGCAGGTTGGACAATAGATGACGGTGCCGGGATCGCAGGGATGTACGGTGTCGAAGGATTCCGTGCGCGGTGGACGTCCTCGTCTACCGCGACTTCCGGTCGGGTGGCCCACCATTCATGGGAGTGTTGAAAAAGTCCCTTTGGTCGTCATTGCGAGCGACCGACGGGAGCGCGGCAATCTCATACCGCATGTCGTCCAACGAATTGAGATTGCCGCGTCGCTACGACACGAGTGTCTTCGCTCCTCGCAATGACGGCTCTCGAGGTTTATCAACAAGCCCTTCATGGTGGGGCCAAAACGCCGACCACAACGTCAGTCATCCGCCCCGCTTATACTTCTCGAACAATTTGCCCCACTCGGTTTTGGCAAATTTCCGGATGATCGACTTGCCCACGGTCGGGTACCACAACCAGTCATGATATATATTCGACGCCATCGGCGCCCAAACGACCAGGGGTGAATGAAGGGCGATTTGCTCCAGAAAGCGCAGCCGCCCCGTGCGCAAAAGTTGATCCCCCCAGATGACCAGCGACTTCTTGGTATGGAAGCCAAAATTGACCTCAGCGATATCCTCACCCAGGATTTCGATCTCGTCAAACTGGGCCGCACCCAAACCACGCTCGTGACACATCCTCAGATAGGGGATGCTCATCGGATCGAACCCCATCAGCCGCGCCGCCACGGTATCAATCGCGACCGAATCCGCGGAAGCCAGGATAAGATTCTTGCCGTGCGGTGTCATCGTACGCGGCCCGGCGCCGTCACCGCTGAAAGCGCCGGCAGCAATGTTGGCCACACCCTGTCCCACCAACTCCTGGTTGACGTCGATTCGTTGACCACCCTGACGCGCCAGCTCGCGGGCGATTGAGATAGCTTCCACCACACCCAGCGCCGCCACCGCCAGCGAGCCGGTCACAAGAGCGGTAAAGACCTCTTCATCGAAAAGCCAGCTTGTCGACATCGCCGTAACACCCGGAAGGCTCCGCGACACTTCGCCAATGACTGCCACGCCCATTGACTCGACACCGACCACTGCCACTATAGTACCGGCCATGAGAATGCCGATGAGTGACGCTGGGAGGCGCCCAGAGATACGGCGCACGATTACGATAATGAGCACCGTGCCAAGCCCCAGCAGCAAGCTGGGCCAGTGGGTCAGCAGAATGTCTTCAGCGACAGCGGCCAGCGTTTTGTACAGACTGGGACTGCGGGCAATATCCAACCGCAGCAGATGCTTGATCTGGCCGCCGCGATGAGCACTCCGGCCCCGGCGGCGAAACCCAGCAACACCGCCCGTGACGCGAAGTTCACCAACATGCCCAAACCGGTAACCCCGAAGCCGAGGCACAGCAATCCCACCATCAAGGCCATGACACTGGCCCCCATCAGGTATTCCGGCGTGCCGATGGCAACCAACGGCGCCAGGATCGACAGGACGAGAATAGAGACCGCGTTGGTGGGACCGGTGGAAAGGTAGCTGGACGACCCCCATAGCGCGCCTGCAATCGCGGCTATGGCTGCCGTGTAGAGGCCATACTCCGGTGGCAAACCCGCGATAGCGGCGTAGGCGATGCTCTGAGGAATAGCCATCACGGCCACGGTCAGTCCGGCGAGGGCGTCGGAACGAAGGTTGACACGTCGGAATGAGCGCACAACCGTCACCGGTCGCAATGCAAACTGACTTATTCTTTCTCTGAGGTCAGCGCCAGTCATTTACAGTCCCTTTAGCAACATCATCACGCAAGACGCATGATCAAACACTGTGCGCGTATATTCGAACGGTCCTCATTTGCATCAAGCGGTTGGATTGGTCAATACAATGTCGCATGCATTTCGGGAGTGAAACAACGCCGGAACTGTGATATTCGGTGGTCCTGGCATAAACCGGGCAGACAGGTCGCGGGGCATGTTCGCGCCGCAAATTAAGCGTTGACTCCAGTTCCCCTACATACGATCTTTGTTACCGTTACACACGAACTTCTGAAAGGAGCACCGACATGATGATCAGAATTAGCAGAACGATGGTGTTGGTTTTGGCAGCAGCCTGTGTGGCGCTGGCCGGAACGGCAATGGCCGACACTTTCCTCAAGCAGGTAGTCCACATCGATGCTTTTGAGATGGCGGGCCAGAAACAACCCGAGAAGAACGATACATCTACTGTCTGGTTGACCGAGGGCAAAGCTTGCAGTCAGACCGGAAGTGGAGCGTCGGTCATCTTCGACGCCAAGAAGGGTCTGATGTACATGGTGGATCATGAGAAAAAGGAATACTCGGTGATTTCGATGGACCTGTTTGGCGGCGAGACCAAGGAAGGCGCAGCCGAGAGTGACGAGGCGGCGAAGATGATGCAGGCTATGGGCGGTTCCGTAAAAATCACGGTTACGCCGACTGATGAGACCAAGAAGATCGGTGATTGGAATGCCACGAAATACAACGTCGACATGAAGATAATGATGATGGCCTCCAAGCAGGAATTGTGGGCCACCGAGGATATCAAAATCGACTATACCATGTTCAACGCCGTAAGCAGCGGGATGATGGCCCAAATGCCCGGTTTCGACGGGATTATCAAGGAGATGAAGCAGATCAAGGGTCTCCCTGTTAAGTCAATTACTCGGACTTCGGGTATGGGTGGCGGAGAAATCGTTACCACGACGGAACTGCTCGAGTATGCCGAAAAAGACGCCCCCGATGGTGTCTTCGATATTCCGGAAGGATACAAGAAAGTAAAAGGCGGGACGGGTATGGGGGGAAGATAGCAGGTACCCTTTCGCAAGGAATGAGGCTCGGGGTGGAATCGGCGCTGTCATCCACGGCCAAACAAGTTTGACCGTGCCACTCATTGAGCGAGTGGCACTTGTTTAGTTACCGATGGTATCATGGTCTCGATGGAGTTGGAGATTGATGGATACGAGGCTTAATAACAATCTCTCTGGAAACCCAGGGCAAGCCCTGGACCACCCGTCCTTGACAAATGGATATAGCAATCGCTTATTCAAGCAATGCTAAAATAACACCCCGCATACACGGAGGTTAGTATGTTCAAATCCCGGGTTCTTGGAGTAGCAGGTGCTCTCATTCTGCTGTTGGCGCTCAATGTTTCGGTCATGGCCGACATCAAAGACGACCTGACCTACCAGGGTAACAAGGCGCGCATTACGGTCGGCAAGATCAAACCAAAGGCGAGCAAGTGCAGTGGCGCAATGGCTGCCGCAATCGGGGAGATGTTGTCAACATCGCTCACCAACACCGGCGATTTCATCGTGCTGGCCAGCCAGGAGGAAGTTGCGGAGTTGGCCGAGGAAATCGAATTCGCCCAGTCAGGTAACGTTGAGGCCGGCAAAGGTCCGGAGAAAGGCCTGATGGAAGGGGCCGATTTGCTGATCACTGGGTCCGTGACGGCATTCGAACCGGATGCCGGCGGCAAGGGGGGTATCCTCGGCGGGCTCAAGGGCAAGGCCCTGGGCGGCATTGGAGCCAGTTCCAAAGAAGCCAAGATTATCATGGACATAAAGCTCATCGATATCCGCACCCGACGGATCCTGAAAGCCAAGAGTATCGAAGCGAAATCCAGGAAGTGGAAAGTCGGCATGGCCGGTGGCAGTTCCGTTGGCGATGTTGTGCTGGGCGGCGCGCTCGGCATGTATTCGAACGAACCGATGGAAAAAGCTATCCGCACCGCTCTGGCCAAAATGGTCGAACTGGTATCGAAGGAAGTACCCAAAGAATACTATCGCTACCAGGGTGGTGGACAGTACACTCAGGAGTACGGCGCCGCTGCAGCCGGCGGCAGTCCGGCTTCCGGTGGTACGGACGCTACAGTTCCGGCAGCTCCCGCCGTCGCTCCCGCAGCCGAGGATATGACGCTTTACACCAAGTATGATTTTGTTTCGGGTGACAAGGTCATATTCTACGATGACATGGCTGGCGAGGAAGAGGGTGAGTTCCCCTACCGCTGGGATCTGGAGCGAGGCGTTTTCGAGGTAGTGCGTTTGGGCAAGGAGTTCTGGATCATGTGCACCGACGATGGCACTATCTATCCAAAGACCCCTATCGGCCCGCTGCCGGAGCAGTACACGGTGGAGTTGGAGTTCTATGATAATGGTCCGGACAAGAGGGGCCACTATTTCTACATCCGCTGGTTTGACGATCGCAACCAGTACATCGGAGAACTGGGTATCGTTTCACACAAGAATACCTGGCTGACGATCAGGGGGAAGACACTGGCCAATAAAGACCTCACCAAAAAACTTGACAAAGGTGTGCACACAATGCGCATCATGGCCACGAAACGCTCGATCAAGTGCTACCTCGATGAAGTACGCGTGGCCAACGTGCCGAAGGTGGAGGGTTTCAACCCGGCCCGGTTCGGCGTCTACCTGCGCCCGTACGAGGACAACCCCTGTCTCTTCCGCGGTTTCCGCTACGCCGAGGGTGGCAAGAGTATGCGCGAGCAGCTTGATGAAACCGGCAAGATTATCACGCACGGCATTCTGTTTGACCCGGATGCATACAAGATCAAGGGTGAGTCGTTCAAGACACTCCAGAACATCGGGCGATTACTGGAGGACGATCCGGACTTGCGCTTGTCGATCGAGGGCCATACCGACAGCGACGGCAGTGATGACCACAACCAGGTGCTTTCACAAAAGCGGGCCGAGTCAGTGCGCAACTACCTGATCAGCATCTACGGCATCGCCGCCGACCGTTTGGAGGCCAAGGGTTGGGGTGAGGCGCAGCCAATCGACGTCAACACCAGCGCCGAAGGCAAAGCGAACAACCGCCGTGTGGAGTTGGTGAAACTGTAGACTGCTTTGCATCGAACAGCAATCGTTGCAGATAACTGAGAGTGCTGCCGTCAAACAGATGGCAGCATTCTCAAGAGAATGACCTGATTAGCTGGGGATACTCAATGACAACTACTGAAGATTATCTGATGGCCGCGGCTTTTGCGCTGATTGGTGGCTTCGTATTCGTACTGGGGTTCTTCAAATGGCGGAAGCTCCGAGTGATTCGAGACACACCTCGTTCGAAAATCCGGTCGATGGCCATGGGCGTGGTCTAAATCCATGGGAGTGTTGAAGCGGATCAGCTCATTATGTCGCCCTTTTCAAAGACGGAGTGTGTGTACTACAAGTGGGAGATCAAGGAGTACCGCCGATCAAGCTCCTCAAGCGGCAAGGGCTCATCAAACAAGTGGGAGGAGGTCGGTTCGGGTGAGCGAAGCGTGCCCTTCTTCGCCAAAGACGAAACCGGCAGAGCCTTGGTTGAGCCGGACAAAGCTGAGTTCGTTGTGTCGCGCAAGAAAGCGTATTATCAAAAGTCCAAAGGACTGATAGCTTCTTTCAAAGCGATTCCCAAGATTGTAACGGCGCTCAAGAACTTCGATCCCAACGATCCAACCTCGCTCAATATAGAAGGCGATGACCTTGTGCCGATGACCTCCGACGTCAATGTCCGCATGGTCAGTGTGGGCGACCGGAAGTACTACGAGTACTTTGTCGAGCCGAACGATAATCTGTTTGTGCTGGGGACGGCGGCCAGCGATTCGTCGGCGCCCGGCAACGTGGTTATCAAGCGTGGTAAGAACGAGAAGACATTTATCATTTCGGATAAGAGCGAAAAAGGGGTGCTCACGAATCTCAAGAAAACAGCGCGAGTGTGCTTGATAATCGGCGGTGTTTTTCTGGCGGCGGGGATCGTGATACTGCTTATGAATCTGGGCCTCATTCCACAAGGTTGATCAAATGGAAACTATCTGGACTGTTGTTGGCATCGGAGCGATTCTCGTGGTTGTCGTGATCATCGGCTGGCTGGTTGGTATCTACAACTCGCTGGTCAGGCTGAAGAACACCATCAAGAAGGCGTGGAGTAATATCGATGTGCTCCTCAAGCAGCGCCACGATGAATTGACCAAGCTGATGAACACTGTCAAGGGATACATGAAGCACGAGGAAGGCGTGTTGACCAAAGTCACTGAAGCCCGAACAGCGTTCATGAAGGCGCAGACCGTTGGCGACAAGGCCAAAGCCGACAACATGATGACCTCGACACTGAAATCGCTGTTCGCTGTTGCCGAGAACTATCCCGAGCTGAAAGCCGACCGAAGTTTCGCTCAATTTCAGAGTCGGATAAGCGAAATCGAAGACCAGATCGCGGACCGTCGTGAATTCTATAACGACTCGGTTAACACCTTCAATATCCGCATCGAGCAAATCCCGGATCTGTTCGTGGCCCGGATGCTTGGCTATGCCGCTCGGGAGCTGTTTCAAGCCGACGAATCCGACCGGACGGACGTGGAGGTCCAGTTCTGATGTTCGTCACTCGGACAGACCATTCCGGGATGACCGGGCAAGATTACAGACACGATATCGGCGCGCCAAAAAACTGACCCATAAACAAGGAGTGTAATGGTGAAAAACTACATTTCAATCCGTTCATTGCTGGTGCTCATAATCGCGTTGGTTATGAGTGTTGGCTGTTCTCAGGTTCTGGCTGCAGAGTTCTCTGCAGACATGAAAGATCAAATAGAAGACTATGTCAAAACAGGGAAAATTTTTGTCAAGGGATCGAAATACTGTATGGACATAGTAGAGGATGGTGAGCAGATTATTGTCATTGCCGACCCGGAGGTTGGCAAGACCATTGTCATTAATGTCTCCGCCAAAGAGTATAAGGAATTACCAATCGATGACATGAGCAGCCTGATGAACGATCCATTTCAGGCTTATCTGTACACCGCAAAGATGGGCGAAGTGAAGGCTGCCGGTGTGGAGACTATTAGTGGTTATGAATGCGATAAGTCCATAGTCACGATGGGGGACACTGACGTAATGTCGCGGTGGGTGGCCAAAAGTCTGGATTTCCCGATCAAGATTGTCGCTCACGGCCCGCCGGACAAAGTGTTTGAACTCATCGATATTGTCGTGGGGCCTGTTGACGATACGAAATTCGAGATACCTGAAGGCTTCACGAAATGGATTGATCCCGAGACCCTTCCGGTTGAACCTCCCGCATGGGCTGAAGGTATCGCGGCTGCGCAGGTGACGGTGCCGCCGTTTGAACATAACATGTCAGCCGGTGATATTGTCCGCATCAAGGTGGAACCGGGCAAATCTCTTGCAATTAAAGGGGTCAGCAAGACCGACACGGAAGCAACCGCGAGAGTGATTCCGTTCAAGGACGACAGGCCACTGAAAGAAGACACCTGGTACAACAACTTCGCACAGACGGGCACAATCTGTGCCAGGCTGCATGAGACAGCCGTCGAGGTTGATGAGTTTGTCGTGTACGTTTACGAGGGAGAAATCACGGCCATGGCCAAGTGGCAGGAGATGCTCGAGAAGACAGTAGCCGCCGGGGAAGAAGTACGACTGCCGTTGCCGAATTGGGACAATATCGAAACCCGCCTTGTGAACTTGAGCGATGCTGAGTCGGTGGCTATTGTCGCTTACTTCCAAAGCGGAACGGAACTGAGCGAAGATGACCAGGGGCCGGTCAAGTGGCGGACCATCACCTTGAAAGAACCCGGTGAAGTAAATTCCGAGTCAAGATCGCAGCTTGGTGATGAAATAGTGTTCTCAGTCAAAAAGGGAAAGATGCTCATCAAATTGGGACAGTTTGATACGTTTAAGTTCTAACTGAACAGAAAGACCTTTGCACGGGCTGCGGCGGATTTGAACTGCCTGAACTCACACCTGTAGGGCAGCCTCTATCTGTCCGACAGTCATGTCACGAACAGGTAGAGATGGCAAAAGAAAAGGGCAGCGACGACCAGCGTAGCTATTGTGCGTAGCATCCGGTAGAGCGGTCGATCGGCAAACGCTGGAGGCAACCCGCCACGGCGAACGATCACCATCACGCGAGCGTAGCCGATAATTGAAGCGACCAACAGGACAAGGGTGGTCCAGGTGTACAGATTGATTCCATAGTCGAATCGGATGACGTAACATCCTATCAACATCGCAATCGAAGCGAACGCGTATTTGCCGCTAAGGTTGGACGGCAAATTGATATCGCGTCCGCGCATCAACAGCCCGCCGATAATAACTATTAGCAAATCGCGTCCCACGATTACCGCCGCCAGCCAGAGCGGCAGATCACGATAGATCACCAGCAGAATCACCAGAGCGCCGGCGAAGATCTTGTCGGCAATCGGGTCAAGAGCTATTCCCAGACGACTGACTTTCCCCAATCGACGAGCCAGGTAACCATCGAGACCGTCGCTGATCCCGGCCAGGATTATCAGCAGGGCGCAGACGATGACAGAGGTCGCGTCATCACGACTGAGAAACCAGCCGACCAGCGGGATCATGGCGATCCTTGACAGACTGACAAGATTGGGCAGGCTGGTGAGTTCTGAGAGGTTCACAATCTCCTCATTCAGTTCTGTGGGCGGCAGACGTCCTCGTCTGCCCCGTTTCGAGTGCAACAACAGAAGTTGCACTTCGTAGGGCAGGATCCCTGTGATCCTGCCAAAGCCGTCAGGTCCGCAAGGGACCTGACCTACTCTGCCGCTTTCTTGTCATCCCCTTCGTCTTCTTCAGGCGGGGGCGGTGCGCTTCCCATGTACCGCTTCCACGGCCCGAACAGGAACAGGATCAATAGCAGGGCCGGCAAGAACAGCGGCACATAATGAAGCACCATTGGTACCGTCACACTCGGCTGATCCGGCCGTTCACCGGACGGGCTGCCGTGTGCGATCCAGCCACCGTTACCATCGGGCATCCAGTAATCCTCGCTGGGCGGGAAGGTGTACGATGGTCCATACATAACCTCCAGCACCAGTGACGGCGCCAAGTACAGAAGAATCACGCCCGTCAGAAGAAGCAATGTCCTTTTCATAACGGTACGATATCGCAGACGAGCGGGTGTGTCAATAGATTTGGGGGGGGAACCATTCGATCCGGACTGCGAAGATCGAGAATCGTTGGAAATATGTTGACATTATTTGAGGTTTTCGAGATTATGAGAAGAGATATGTGATTGTGCCCAGAACCGACTGGCATTATCGTATCGAAAAGCCGGGAGTACACGCGCAAAGGAGTAGATGAAATATGGACAGGAGATTGGCAGGGATATATGTTCTGATGAGAGAATTCGGTGGCTTCAGAATCGAAGAGCTTGAGGAGCGCGTATTTGTGCAGAAGGCCATCTATCTCTTGCAGGTACTGGGTATTGACCTCCGGTTTCGCTTCTCCTGGTATTTGAGAGGACCGTATTCGACGGACCTGACTCAGTCGGTCTATGAGATCGCGGGTATCGCAGACCTATCGGAGAAAACCGAGAACTACACTATTCGCCCCGAAGTCATGCCTGCAATTGATCGGTTGCACAAGCTCGTGGAAGCTATGCCTAAGAAACTGGACAAACCAGAATGGCTGGAGTTGCTCAGTTCAATCCACTATCTGAAACACATATCCAAGGCTGATGTCAGTCTGGATACGATTGGAGATGTTTTGCGTGAGGTCGGCAAGGGGAAATTCAGCAACGATCAGGCAAACGCCGCGTGGGAGGAACTAGCTGCTAAGGGCTTAATAGATAGGAAGGTTATTCCTCTTAAAGAATAAGCCGGGGCATGACAGGAATCAAGTTCGACGCGAAGACTATCTGCGACAATGTCCATGGGTCGATAGGCATTTCTGAACTCGAACAACGCATAATAAACACTCGCACTTTTCAGCGGCTCAAAAAAATTAAGCAATTGGGATTGGCATCACTTGTCTTCCCCGGGGCCGAGCACTCCCGCTTTGCGCATTCAATTGGGGCGATGCATGTGATGTCAAGGATGGTCGACGGTCTCCGTGAAGCTGGCTGCCCATACGTTAGCAATGAAGATGATGAGGATGCTAAGAAGAAACTTAGACTTGCTGCCCTATTGCACGACATTGGCCACTACCCGCTTGCACACCTGGGAGAGCAGGCATTTCAATGGGTTGACCACCACAGAAACGTGCAGGATGTCGCGGGGATAAATAAGAAAGACGAACGCGGCCTCCTGCAGACAGCAGCCCGGAGTCCAAAGAGCGGGGCGGCTAAGCATGAGCGATTGGGTGAGCTAATCCTGACCCACCTGGAATCTGAGCTGAGGTCTATTATCGAAGAAGCCGGGTTTGATCCAGCGGAGATATCTAGAATCATTAATGCGGAGGACAAGAAGAATCCATTCCATATTCAACTCATGAGTAGTACGCTTGATTGCGACAGAGCAGATTTCCTGCTGAGAGATTCTATCGCCTCCGGTACCAGTTTCGGGCAGGTAGATATTGACTATATAATAGCGAATATGACCTGGGACAATAGGAATGAGCGGGTTTGCTTCAAACCAAAGGCCCAGAATGCCATCGAACACTTCATTATGTCGAGGTACTTTTCCTATAACATAACATACCACAAGACCATTATGGGTTTTGAGCTGATGGCGAAGGCACTTTTTTTCCAGATGATTTCGGATCCGGATTTCCCCAACGACGAGTATGGCGGGATAGTCACGTCTATAAGCGAAATCGATAAGAGAATTGAGAGCGACCGCGAATTCCTCGCAAACTTCACCGATGAGTACTTCTGGTATTACCTGGAAAAGTCTGCGGAGTGGGATTATGGAGACGAATTGTTCAGGACACTCAGGCACCAGCTTCTACACAGAGAGCCGCTCAGGCCCATATGGGAAGAACGCTTTGTCTGCGATCGGGAAGCCCAGAATCTGCCTTCCTCCTACAAGTACTTATCCGAGAATCTTCTGGATGATCTCCGCTCCCACAGTGATTGCCAGAATGCTCTGGCCGACGCAAAGATTGATGTCAATAATGTAGTTGTATTTGCGAAGGAGATCGACTTTGAAGGCGTTGCTTACTTCAGACCATTCCATAAGAAACCGCCGGACGCCGAGATGCTTCTCAAGCTGGTCAAGATCCATAGAGATGGAAGTGCGAGAGACTTAATTGGAGACCCTGGCTCCATTCTTAACGTGCTGAGCCGGTATCAACAGAGGATAGCAAGGGTTTATGCCTTACTGCCTAAAGATAGCAAGGAAGAAAGAGTTCTTAAGGAAGTGATTGTTGATCGAGTCAAAAAGCACCAGTGACGACATTACGCCGGCATTGCCCGCCCTACACCTCCTCCGAGTCGCGTTTCGAGAAGTAGAGGATCTCTTTCATGCAGCTATAACCGTGTTTCTGAAAAAGGCTGATAGAAGGAGAGTTGATCTCCTCGATCAAGCACGCAATCACTTCAGCGCCGCACGAATAAAGAAACTCCTCGCAAGCTTTGATGATTTCGCCGCCAAACCCCTCGCCACGACGATCCGGATCGACCGCCACCCGGTTGATCCATCCCTTACGACCGTCATAGGCAGCCAGTCCGACAGCTAACATCCGATCATTTTCAAAGAGGCCAAAGAAGGCTGTGTCCTGGCGTTCGATTTCCCGCACCACCCGTTCACGGCTGTCCCGCCCCAGCGGTTTGTATGGCAGTCCGGCGTTGGCCCAGATGCGGATGATGTCGTCGTAATCGTCAGCCGTTAGTCTTCTCAGGTCGCGGCCCATACTTTTCCTCCAGGATATCCTCAAGCCATCTCATCGAAAATTCCGAAGCGCACGGCTGGTCGTTCCAGTGTTCACATCCGCTGAAATTCAACAGCACTCCCCTGGTCGGGATACCAACCTCGGCAGCGGTTCGCATCCCCTCAGCAAGCATCTTGATACAGGCAATCCCGATCACACCAAGGTCGCCCATCGTTTCCTGATAGTGTTCGAGTTGCTTGGTCAGTTTGCGTTTTGAGAAGATAATCTTGCAGCGATAACGCGCCGCCAGATCGCCGATTCCGTACGCCTGGCAGGACTCGACACAACGTTTGCAAACGTCACCGTACGGGGTCTCGACCTTCTCGCAGTCCGGGTTATGCAGCGACAGACAGTCAGGCATCACAATCAATGTTTTCCCGGCCCGGTTGAAAGCGTCCCGGTCGAGTTGGTCCTGTATCTTGAAGGCCAGCAACTCTATCAGGTAGACAGCCTTGTCGGTACGGCGAAGCGATTCGTCGCTATCAGCACGGTGCGCCTTTTCGAGATAGCCATCGATCCGGGCGAATTCCTTCGAGAAATATTCATACCCTTCCGATAGCACACGCTTGGTGAAGCTGTCCAGACGTTCACGGAAGTCGTCGCCGAGGTGGTAGGTGGGGATGTGTCGTTCCATGGGGACAATATAGGGCCTTCGGCCCGGTGGAAAATCTATTTTTCGATTCGTTGTGACAACCGTTCGACTCGGCTCAGCCCGGCCTGCGCCCGGGTGGAGCCGGGGTAAAGATTCAGCGCTGTGCGGAAGTTTAGCTGGGCCCGAGAGAAATCTCCCTGCTGTTCCCACAGTTCACCAAGAGCCAGATAGATCAGGCTGCGATCCTTCTTATGCTCCGGGGCATGGGTGAGCGCAGTATGAAGCGACGCCATAGCCGCCGTTTGGGTGAGGCGTTTCTTATACACGAGACCGAGGTAGTAGTGGGCCTTCCAGTTGCTGGAGTCGGCCTCTACGGCCTGGGTGAAAAACCGCGTCGCTGCCTCATCCTGTCCGGCCCGGAAGAGACTGAGTCCGTTGTCAAAGCATTTATCAGAGGGTGACACCGGCAATGCAGCGGTTGGGCTGTCCTGATCGACCAGGCTGGCTTTCACGGTTGTCATTTTGCGACCGCAGCCGGTGAGGATCATCAGGACGATAATCAGGGCACAGTATATCATCGGTTTGGTCAGAGCGGGCTACCTTTTCAACTGGTTTTGTCGTCCGTCTCTATAGTGTCGGCTGGTTTTGCGGGTAGCTCTATTATGAAAAAACAGTTGAATCCGGGGGGGACCGAGAGGTATTATAGATAACCAATAACGGCCGCAGATTAAGGAGAATCGATGAACTACCCACAGCCACCGCCTATGTACAAGAACCCGGGTCTGGCTGCTGTCCTGTCGTTCTTTTATATGGATCTGGGGCAGATATACAACGGCCAGATCGCCAAGGGCATCTTTTTTATCCTCGCCTACACTCTGTCGTGGATCCTGATCATTGTGTTGATTGGTTTTCTGACGACACCGGTGTTGTTCATCTACGGCATGTACGACGCCTACAAATCGGCCGAGAAAATCAACCTCGACCTAGCTCGCGGCTTCGGTCCTCATTCCGGTCGCGTCGGTTGAGGGATAGCGCCCGGTTGCAGGTGATCGGACTAGCGGCGACGATGTTGACATCGCCGGGCGGTTCCCTATATTGACGCCATGATTCTTGTCATCGACATCGGCAACACCAATATCGTCATCGGTGTATACTCAGGCGAGGAGTTGGTCGGCAGCGTGCGCTTGTCCACGCGCAGCAGTCTCACGTCTGACGAAGCAGGCCTGCTGGTTACCGGGTTTCTCACTCGAATGGGCTTCACCGTCGAGGAAATCGGGCAGGTTGTTATCGGCTCGGTGGTGCCTCACCTTACCAGCGCTTTTGAAGAGACCGCTCAGCAATATCTTGAGTGTGAACCGTTGGTGGTGACGGCCCACGTCAAGCTGCCGGTGATAATCGACATCGACCAACCCGACCAGGCGGGGGCAGATAGGATCGCCAACGCCGCGGCCGCCTATACTCGTTTTTGGGGGCCTCTGATTGTGGTCGATTTCGGAACCGCCACCACCTTTGATGTGGTCAACTCCGTCGGCGCTTATATCGGCGGCATCATCTCGGCCGGACCGGAGACCTCGATGGCGCAGTTGGCCCGGCGGGCGGCCCGTTTGCATGAGGTACGCATCGAACAACCGGAGCGCGTGGTCGGACGTGACACCGGGAGTGCGCTACAGTCCGGACTGTTCCACGGCACGGTGGGGCAGGTGGATCATATCATCGACAAGATCATCGAGGAAACCGGCGCGGTTGATACGAAGATCATCGCCACCGGCGGACTGGCAGCCGGCTTTGAGGATCATTCAAGACACATCCGGCAGGTGGAGCCACATCTGACCTTGGAGGGGTTGCGAATCATCGGTGAGATGAACAGGCTGTAGCCTGTTTTTCGCGCTCCGCGCGACCGATTGGTGCTTCGCTTGAGCATAGCGGTAGTTGCCCCTGCATCAGACTTCCTGAGTTAATTTCAAAGGGTGTGGAAATTGGCAAAAAAGTAGCGTAGCCTTTCGGTGAGCATTTAACCGAAACTGTGCCGCTGAATGCGGGACAAAGGAAAGGATACGCTGATGTCAAAGTACAGGAAGTTGACGGGATCGACAAGTGGAAACCGCCGGGTGGCCGTCCCAAACAAGTTTGAGGCGGCCACCCAACTCAGATCATTCCGAGCTTGACTTTTCGCTCGTAGCACCCTCCCCCTCCGGTTCGATGAGTTTCCAGCCGAGAGCCTCTTTGACCTTCGACAGGATCTCAGCACCGATGTCGTCGTGCTCGGCGATGAACTGTTTGGCGTTCTCGCGACCCTGTCCCAAACGCTCGGAGCCATAGCTGAACCATGAGCCGGATTTGTCGATGATGCCATTGTTGACGGCAAAGTCCAACAGTTCCCCCGCCCGCGAGATACCCTTGCCGTAGATGATATCGAACTCCGCATCACGAAACGGCGGAGCTACTTTGTTCTTCACCACCCGCACCCGCGTGCGCGAACCGATCACTTCCTGATCGTCTTTGATAGTGGCGATTCTGCGGATGTCCAGCCGCACGGTGGAGTAGAATTTCAGCGCGTTGCCGCCGGTGGTGGTCTCGGGGTTGCCAAACATCACGCCGATCTTCATCCGAATCTGGTTGATAAACACGACAGCGGTTTTGCTCTTGGAGATAATCGCGGTCAGTTTGCGCAGCGCCTGCGACATCAGTCGCGCCTGAAGACCCATGTGGGCGTCACCCATTTCGCCCTCGATCTCGGCACGCGGCGTCAAGGCCGCCACCGAGTCGATGACGATGATATCCACGGCGCTGGAGCGCACCAACGTTTCGGTGATGTCCAGGGCCTGCTCGCCGGTGTCAGGTTGCGAGACCAACAGGTTATCGATATTGACCCCCAGCGCCCGGGCGTAGGTGGCGTCCAGGGCGTGCTCGGCGTCTATAAACGCCGCCTCGCCACCGCATTTTTGCGCCTCGGCGATAATATGCAGCGCCAGGGTGGTCTTGCCCGAGGATTCGGGTCCGTAAATCTCAGTGACCCGCCCGCGCGGAATCCCGCACACACCCAGGGCGTGATCCAGCCCCAACGAGCCGGTCGGGATCACCTCTACCTCAAGGACGGTGTTATCCCCCAAGCGCATGATCGAGCCTTTGCCGAACGATCGTTCGATCTGGCTCAGGGCCGCCTCAAGCGCTTTCTTGCGGTCGCCAACAGTGCTGATTGCAGCCATTTTTCCGGGTCCTTTCTTTATCATGATCTTCCTATTTGTCATCTTAGTAAGAAACCACTTACTAAAATGCAAATATATCACATTTCGCGTGAGATTAAAGTAATAGTTGCCACTGACAAGTGCCGTCAGTGGAATTGCGCGCCGGAAGCAGAAAAACTATCGCTATGCTATCGACAGAATCAACGGAAGTCAATCGCGAGTCTCAGCCGCAACAGCCAAGACAGCATGGGTCAGCTTCTCGGATCGCAGTTGCAGCGAATGTGAAGAATTCTGCATATTTAGAGAAAGTGGCCGCTCCAGCCGCAGTGAAGACCTGGAGGTTCATTGTAATCGCCTGAATAATAACACCTTATGGTGGCGTATTGCCTGACCCAAAAAGCTCAGTTGGCACGTACATTGCTTGCCATAACAGTGGTTTGTTATAGCAATTGGAGATTGTTGATGAAAACACTTGTTCTGATATTTCTCACTTCGATAGTTGCAACCACCTCTGCCTTGGCGGTTCCATCCCTGCAACTATATATCCCGGGTGGGGAATACGACGCTTCCAGCGAGACCTGGTATACTACGGCACAAGATTTCGAATTGTGGGTGGTCGCTGCCGGCTTGAACCACGGGACTATCTACGACATCCATCTGGTGGCTTCGCTCATGGATCAAATACCGACGGATGGCGCTCTGACTATTACGCCTGAGGGGGGTGTCGGCACGACTTATAACGCGGCCGACTATAGTTACGGTACGCCGCCGGTGTCGGACCCGATACCGGGGCATGGCGTCTTCCCGACTGACTATGTCGAGATGTTAGTGGCTTCTCAGACCACTTCCGGGCCGTTTGTAAACGTTCAGGACTATATCCCGGGCGGTGATGGCGGCACGAGCCTCTACGGTCAGATATTCAAGTTCGACATCAGCACTACTTACGCCGGTGGTGTGCATTTTGACGCTTATGGATACGACAAAAACAGGATCTTCGCTCCGTTCTCGCACGATGCTCAAACAGCGGTACCGGAGCCCGCTACCGTGCTGCTTCTGGGATTGGGTTTGGCAGCGGCTGGTTTGGTGCGAAGGCGTATGAAAAAATGACCCGTGTGGATCATGACGACTACAGCGGCTCTTCGGAGCCGCTTTTTTTGTTGGCGCAGTGATGGCCGACGTCGGTACTCCACCAAGAGCGACAGCGTCGGTTGGGTTACCAGAATCTGATCCCGTGTATCGATTTGTTTTAGGTGGAGTGCCCGGTTCCATACTAAACTGGGCGCGCGCAGCGCATAGGACCCATTTATGGGCGGGTTGACCGTGCAAAAAGTGTTTGACCCGCCATCGGTTTTGGATGATTATGTAAGGGGATAGTAAACGATGCCGGTTGAGTTTCAGATTGGTTCCAACCTGGAACGCGCCTTGAAAAGAACCCGATGGATTTGCTGAGCGCGCGTATCATCTGAGGAACACATACCTGTCGGATCGAGAGATTATGGCCGTAAAGCACTCAAATTTCGTTCATTTGCACACGCATAGCCAGTACTCGCTGCTGGACGGCGCCTGCCGCCTTGACCAATTGATCGCTCTGGCCCGCGAATTACGTATGCCGGCTTTGGCCGTAACCGATCACGGCAATATGTTCGGCGCGATTGAGTTCTACATAAAAGCTAACCGCGCGGGGATCAAACCGATCATAGGCATCGAAGCATACGTGGCCGGGGGCAGCCGCTTCGACAAGCAACCCTCGAACAAGTATCCCGACGGCGGGTATCACCTCGTTCTTCTGGCCCGCAATCTGACCGGTTACAGGAACCTCATCAAGTTGTCGACGGCCGGTTTTCTGGAAGGGTTCTATCATCGCCCTCGAATCGACAAGCAACTCTTGCGCGAACATGCCGAGGGCTTGCTGGCCAGTTCCGCCTGTCTCAAGGGGGAGGTGAACTGGCATCTGCTGCGCGGCAATACCGAAGCTGCGGTGGCCACAGCCAGGGAGTATCAGGACATCTTCGGCGAGGACAATTTCTACCTCGAGATTCAGAATCACAATCTTGAACCGGAGTTACAACTACTACCCAAGATCGAGGCCATCTCACGCGAAACCGGTATCCCGATGCTGGCCACCAACGACTGCCACTATCTGAGGCAGCAGGACTATGAGGCGCACGATGCGCTCTTGTGTATCCAAACCGGCAAGTTGGTCGAGGATCAGGATCGGATGCGTTACAACACCGACCAGATCTATTTCAAAACGGCTGAGGAGATGGAGCGGGCGCTCGGCGATTTCAAACCCGCCCTGGAAAACACTATCAAGGTGGCGGAGGCCTGCAATCTGGAGTTGGAACTGGGGCAACTCAAGTTGCCCGTCTATCCTATACCAAAACAGTTTGTAGACTCGGACGTCTACCTGGAACATCTCTGTCGCGAGGGCCTCGAAGAGCGCTACGACGAGCACACCGACGAAATCGAGACGCGTCTCAAGTACGAGTTGGGCGTTATCAAGAGGATGGATTACGCCGGGTATTTCATGATCGTGAAGGATTTCTGCGACTACGCCCGCAGCCGGCAGATCCCGGTGGGGCCGGGACGTGGCTCGGCGGCCGGATCGTTAGTGTCCTATGCTCTCAAGATCACCAATATCGACCCTATCCGGTTCGAGTTGCTGTTCGAACGGTTCCTGAATCCGGAACGGATATCGATGCCGGATATCGATATCGATTTCGCCGACCGGGGCCGCGACGAAATCATAAAGTACGTGATTGAAAAATACGGTGAGAAAAACGTCTGTCAGATAATCACCTTTGGCACTATGGCGGCGCGAGCGGTGGTGCGCGATGTCGGTCGCGTGCTCGCCATACCGTACGGCGAGGTGGACAAGATCGCCAAGATGATTCCGCCGACGGTTGATATGACGCTGGAGAAAGCGTTGGCCCAAACGCCCGAGTTGGCCAAACTAGTCGAGACCGACCAGAGGATCAAGAAGCTCATCGATTACTCCCGCACTCTTGAGGGTCTGGCCCGGCATTGTTCCACTCACGCTGCCGGAGTGGTTATCGCGCCATCGGCGCTGACTGATTATGTGCCGCTGTTCAAGGGTAGCAAGGACGAGATTACCACTCAGTTCGACATGAAGATGGTCGAGGAAATCGGTCTCTTGAAGATGGACTTCCTTGGTCTGCGCACGCTTACAGTGATTGATGATGCCGTCAAAATGATCGAGAAGAACCATCCCGAAACGAAGATCGACATCAACGACATTCCGCTCGGTGACGCCGATGTTTACAGGCTGTTCGCGACCGGTACGACCATCGGCATCTTCCAGTTTGAGTCATCGGGTATGCGTGAGTATCTGCGCAAACTGAAGCCGGAAAACTTCACCGATATCACGGCGATGAACGCGCTGTATCGCCCCGGACCTCTGGACTCCGGGATGATCGCAACCTATATCGAGCGCAAGCACGGCGCCGCTAACATTCGCTATCTCCATCCGGAACTGGAGAAGATCCTCAAGGATACTTACGGCGTGATCGTTTTCCAGGAGCAGGTGCTCAAGATCGCCAACACCCTGGCCGGTTACAGTATGGGGAAGGCGGACCTTCTGCGCAAGGCGATGGGCAAGAAGGACGCCGCTCTGATGGCCGAGCAAAAACGGGAGTTCCTTGACGGCGCCGCAGCGCACAAGATCGATAAGAAGATCGCCGCCGAGATGTTCGAACAGATCGAAACCTTTGCCCGCTACGGTTTCAACAAGGCGCATGCCACCTGCTACGCCTACATAGCGTATCAGACCGCCTGGCTGAAACATTACTATCCGCGCGAGTTCATGGCGGCCCTGATGACTTCCGAAATTAACGACAGCGACCGAATCTATGTTCTGTTGGAAGAGGCTCGCCGTATGCAGATCAAGGTGCTGCCGCCCGATGTGAATGAATCGACCATCGATTTTACCGTGGTCGACGATAACATCCGTTTTGGTCTCCAGGCGGTCAAGAACGTCGGGGTCGGCCCAGCCCAGGCTGTCGTCGACGAGCGTGTTGACAATGGACGTTTCGCCGACCTGGCCGACCTGGTCGGCCGAGTGCCGATCAAAGCAATCAACCGGCGGACGCTGGAGTCATTGATAGCCGCTGGCGCTTGCGACAGTCTTGGGGGCTTTAGAGCTCAGAAGTTTGAGTCCGTGGAAGCGATGCTGGAGTATGGGCATCGCATGTCCGAGAGTCCGGTAAGCCATGATTTGTTCGCTGTCGATGGAACCGTGACCGACCGCGTGGCGCCGCCTCTGCCGTCGGTGGCTGAATGGTCCACCGGTGAGAAGCTGGCCAGAGAAAAAGGCACTCTCGGGTTTTACGTTTCCGGTCATCCGCTGGACAAGTATCGTGATGAACTTAGCTCCTTTGCGACTTTCCGAGCGGCCGAACTGCAATCGGCGGCTGACGGTCGCGAGGTGACAGTGGGCGGGATTATAGCTGCGGTGAAGAGTATGGTCGACAAGAAAGGTAACCTCATGGCCTTTGCGACCTTAGAGGATTTCACCGGTTCGGTTGAACTGATCCTGTTTTCCGATTGTTACGAAAAAAGCCGGGAGGCCACTCAAGTGGATCAGATGGTCCTGGTGACCGGACGGGTCTCAACGCGTGAGGGAGAGGCGCCCAAGATCATCGGTTCCGACGTAGCACCTCTGGAGGAGTTGACGGAACGATTTGACTGCCAGCTCGTTATAAAGATCGATGTCGACTGCTCCGATAAGACCTTGGATCAGGCACTGGCCACCCTGGAAGAGTTCAAAGGAAACGCTCCGGTTCTAATTGCTGCTCGACAAAATGGATCAGAAGTGTATATTAGGTCTAATAAGTATGCTGTAAAACCGGATCTCCGGTTGCTGGACCGCCTCAAAGAGTTGCTTGGCGAATCGGGCGCTTACTTGAGGCCGCTGAAGTAGATTGACAACATTACCGGATAGATTGGAAATATTAATGAAACACTGGCCAACTGCCACTATCGCCGCACTGCTGGTTTCCGCCATGATCTTTACTGCCATAGCCGGCGACGACAAGAAAACAGACGCCAAGACGCCATCCAATAAATCGACCGGAATAACCTGGATGTCATACGACGCCGGCCTGGCCAAGGCCAAAGCCGAAGACAAACACGTCTTTGTCAATTTCACCACCAGTTGGTGCGGCTGGTGCAAAAAGATGAACAAGACCACTTTCAAGGAACCTGAGATCATCGAAACGCTCGACGCCAAGTTTGTGTCGGTCAAAGTTGATGGTGATTCCAAGAAGGAACTGGACATTGACGGTTATAAGATTACCGAGCGTAACCTTACTCGTAGCGAGTTTGGTGTCAGATCATACCCAACCTATTACTTCTTGAAGCCGGATGGCGCCAAACTGGGCGCGGCCCGTGGGTATCAGTCAAAAGAGCAGCTATCGCAGTACCTGGCTTTCGTAGCCGAACGCAAGTACGATACGACCAGAACCCAAGTCCATTCTGAAAAGGGTGGCTCCAAGTAGCAGTTGATGGTGTGATTTCCGCACCGACAAAACGTGCCGTGGCAGCAGCTCTGGTGGCTTCTGTCGCAGCGTTCCACATGTTTCCGGGTTGTGACCGTACAGTTGAATCCCCCCCCGCACTGACTTTTGCGGATACTTCCGAAATTCACTGGACTTCGCACGAGGAAGGATTGACTCAAGCGGCCACCCTGGACAAGCACTTGTTCGTGTTCTTCGAGACAGAATACTGTTCGTACTGCCGACAAATGAAACGATCGACTTTTCGGGAGGCTAACATTATCGGCATGCTGAATGAGCACTTTGTGTCGGTATGCATCAACGCCAGTTCTCGTGAGGAGTTGCCGTGGGGTGATTCGACGACAACCTACCGCGAGCTCTCACGTGATCACTACGACATCCAGGCGGTTCCCACCGTTTGGTTTCTCAGGCCGGACGGAACCAAGATCGACCGCCTGATCGGCTACTGTTCAGGCGAGGTTCTTCTGCCGGTATTGCAGTACGTTGTCGGGGGATACTATGATACGAGCGCGGCCGGCTCGCGCGGCGCTCTCGGAAAAGAGGTGAGCTCGCAATCCGACATCAGATGATGGATGGACTGGAGAAATCATTAGAGGCAAATTACATTCGCACGGAGAGAGTATCAAGATGATGATAAGGTTGTTATTTGCATTGGTGTTGTTTCTTATCGCGGCTACTTTTGCGTCCTGCGGTGGCGACTCCCAAGAGGCCGACCTTTCCAACCAGACGGCCCAGCAGGCCCAGGTCGCCAACAGGTCGACTCCCCAGGTCAAACCCACGTCTGATATCGTCCGGTTCTCTGTCCTGGACATAAACGGAAAGCAGCGTAGGTCCGACGAATGGATCGGCCAACAGCCGGTGGTGATCAATGTCTGGGGAACCTGGTGCCCGCCGTGCCGTCGGGAGATTCCTGATCTCGTTCGGCTCTATGAAGAATACCACGGCAAGGGTATCGAGATGCTTGGACTGGCGGTCCGTGACAGTCCGCAACAGGTGGAGGGATTCGCCGCCAAGTACAATATGAAGTGGGTCATGATGATCGCCGAGCGCGATCTTCTCTATACTTTGGGCGCCACCAAAGGCGTGCCGACCACGATCTTCTACGACCGAAACGGCAAGGAGGTCAGTCGGTTCGTCGGGGGCCGCGACTACGGAACGCTCAAGAAAGCCTTCGAGTCGATACTATAGGCCACGAGATGATCGCCGGATTACATCAACGCTAGTATTTCCGTGGTCGGCGTGATAGTAGTGGTCGGGTGGCCCATCCCCGCCTGGGCGGGGTGGGTTTCTTTGGATCATGTTCAATACCCTAATGCCGTCTCAAAGTACCGTAAGGAACCCAAAACAACGACTGGAAACCCGGCCCCGGGCCACCCGACCGTGCGCCGACAGTGGAACTTCGCGGCAGACTGGGATGTTCGCCGCGCACAGAAAAAAAGCCAAGTTTGACTCAACCGCAATTCTTTCGATTATCTAGATGTTATTCTGATAATATTTTGAAATATCCAAGGATTTCATTGTAATCGGAGTGATTCTTGCCATATTTTGAAAACTCCTGATAATGATATTTTGCTTTTTCAGTTTGATTTGATTTGCTCAATAATAACATCATTATCAAGTGTCCTGTTGGGGAATTTGAATTTTGGGTAAACAAAGTTCTTGCTACAGACTGAGCCTTGTCAAGCTGATTCATACTTATGTAAGCTGAACCGAGGCTTTCGGTAATGTCCTCACGATCGGGAGCAAGTGTAACAAGTTCTTCAAATATATCTACTGCCTCTGAAGGTTTGTTGTTTTGAAGATGCAGTCGTCCCATGTTATTCTTGATAGAAATACTATAAGGATTCATGAGCAGGGCTTTGGCAAACATATCTTCTGCTTTGTCAAATTGTCTGTAACCGATGTGAACATTACCCATCAATTGGAAAAATCTGAAATTGTTAGGATATTGGATTAAAAGAGATCGGGCAATTTGGTTTGCTTTTGTGTAATTTCCAGAGTCTATCAGTTTGTATGCTTGGTCGAGTAAGATATAGTGTGGGAACCTGCGGTTCATCTCAGCGATTATTGTTTGGGCTTGTTCATTTCCACTATTCTCATAATAACTCGCGAGTATCAACCAACCTGTGCGACTTCTGTTGTCGTTGTCGTTTGTCAGGAGTGTATAGTATCGCTTCACGGATGAATCTTTGTTCACATTTACTGTAATAAATGAACCGGTAATAATTGTACAGATAAGACCGTAAACAAAGATTGTCTGTTTTGATATTTGGAATCTACTGATCTCTATTAAATACAAAAGGAGGAAAATCGGAAAAAGCAAAGTTAGAGACATTAAATCCCAGTCTCGAGCCATGCCGATATATGGTTCAACCAATAATAAAAATAGGACTGATCCGGCAGAAGACATAACGAAAAACCAAAACTTCCAATCACCTTTCCAGTTTAGATCTTTGTTGCTGAATATTACTTTTGCAATCAAAATCAGGATACCTGGGAACATCAGAAGAATCAGATTTGAAATATCAAAAAGGTGTTCAACGCTAAACACGGCATAGCCTGGTGTTCTCGAACGTCCTTCAAAAAGTGGTAGAAAGAGAAGAGCTATTTCGAAGTGCGTGATAATATTATAGAGAAGAAATCCCAATCCTACACTGAATAAAAACCCCAAGATGATATAAGTATTAGATGGCAGTTTAGTTATCTGCTTATTGGGATGAAATCTGAAAAGTACTAAAACAGCAAACCCACCTATTAGATAGAAAGCTTGCAAGTGCATTCCAAGTGATAGTATGAAACAGATTATGACCCACGTAAGACCTTTGCCGGATTCTAATAATCGTAATGCAAAGAATAAATACAGAGAAACAAAAACCCATAAAATCGGATAAAATTCTACATAGCCAAAATACAATAGAATTGAACCACTGAATACTAAAGTGAATAACGATAAGATACGCACAGAACTTTTTTTGAATAGAATAGCTATTATGCGGATCGTTATAAAGACAGTCAAGAATCCTGAGAAGAATGATAGAAATCTAAAAGAGAGAAGTGATGTTTCTTTTGAATATTCTCCAACAATCGATTGAATGCTTCTAATGAAGTAGGTTGACAAGTATTCGGTGAATTTGAGAATGAACCCTTGTTCATGTTCAAAAATGCTAATACACGTGTAACCGTCTCCTAAGAAATAGGTCTCAACTCTGAACCAGAAAAATAACAAGGTCAAAATGGCTGATATAGATAATGCTGTTACGACATTCTTATCAAAGAGGATGCTATTGGTTTTTGAAAATATGATTTCAATAGTATTAGAATCTTTGATGAAAAGCAGTCCAATTGAGAGAGATAATAATATTAAGATAAGATATTTGGACGTGTCATCCAGGAAAATAGGATGGTTAAAACCCCACCATGGCTTTTGCGTAAACAACACAAAAGCGGAAAACAGTACGACAGTAAAAGTCGAACAGGCTTTTATAATAATCTCATTTTGGTTGCGCATGTATTCTCCAGAGTATAGTCCTTCTTAGTATTTAGCAGATACTTAATGATTAATACGTCGAATGTGAACCGTCAAGTAATCGGATAAATATTGTCTAATATTTCTGATGGAGTCGATTATATTCTTTAGATGTGACCATATACACCATCTCCTCGCCCAGTCCGAATTTTCTTGACAATGCCGCCAACAGAGGTTAATTAGGCCGATTATGCACGATCCGCACCAAGACTTTTTCGACCTGCTGGCTGCCGAGTGGGATCTCATGTTCACCGCCGAGGATTTGGAGCGACTCTCTCACATTGTCGATCAACTGGACGTTCAACCAGGTCATGACGTGGTCGATCTGGGCTGCGGCACCGGCATCATGTTCGACATGATGCGCCGGAAGGTCGGGTCCTCAGGCTCGGTGACGGGTGTTGACTTCTCTTTGCAGATGGTGCTCAAGGCCCATCGCAATTTCCCTTTTTCCAACGTCACGGTGGTTGACGCCGACGTGCTCGCTCTTCCGTTCTGCGATGACAGCTTTGACCTGGGGGTGGCCTTTGCCGCCTTCCCGCATTTCTCCGACAAGCAGCAAGCAGCCGATGAAGTGCATAGAGTGCTCAAAGACGGCGCCAAGTTCTATATTATTCATCTCACTTCATCCAAAGAACTCTCGGCTATCCATCATCAAATCGGGGGTGTGGTAGCAAACGACGAGATTCCACCGGAAGACGGGCTCATTCAGATATTCCACAACAGCAAGTTCACCGACGTTTCTATCGCCGACCACCCCGGCCTCTACCTGGCCACGGCTGTCACCGAAAAGTAGTTTTCCCCAACGGACGAAGACCAAGCCTCTCCCGTCAGCCAGACATTGCGTCTCCAAGACCAAACTACCGCAGGTGGTCCGCTATTTATTCGTGAGTGGTGTTGGGCGTCGGGTGGTACCCTCAAAGTCGCTTTGGGGGTGAGCTATTTCCACGCCGCCGAGGAAATCCGACTGCGGTCCGTTAGAGGAATAGAGATAAGGCGCGCGAAGCGCAAAAAACGGGCTTGCCCGCCGCCCTAAACAAGGTTTGAGACGGCCACCCGTCGGCATGTCCAATTATTGCACAAATGCTATCTTCTTCATCTTACTGACTCTGCAGATTCCGATAAGTAGACTGAGGGGAAACTGGGGGTGTCAGGGTGTCTAACGAGCCATGAACTTCCCCTGGTTTAGCAACGAACTTGCAGGAGGGTAGGCGATGTTGAATCCCACGGAAGAACTGGCGCAGAAGAGTATTACCGACATTCTATCGAGAATAGAGAACGGAGGGTTTGGCTGCAGAGAGCGCAAATCAAAAGGTCGTTCCTCAATTAATAAGCCAGCGGATCTGGAAGTTTACTTCATAGGTGATCCTGGTCGTGTGGCCGTTGCTGTAGAGGTTGCTAACGTAAATACAACGCAGCTCGTTGGAGAGGTTACAAGGCTCTATTGCGATTGTTGCCCGGCAAAACTACTAATCTTGTTCCATGATAACGCAACAAAAGGTGTTAAGAAGCAATGTGAGAAGTTGTTCTGCGTGCTGTATGGGCAAGAAGACATCCGTCACACACCTGCCCGCGTAGAATGGTACAATGAGGAAGACCAAATAGAAAACTCCCTTGAAGAATTATTACAGAGGTGACTTTCAGGAGATTACCGATATTCTAATACAGTGCACTGATACCTCATAAATGGGGGAATTCCCTATGTCCAGAAACATAATATCCATTATCCTCATTTCAATTGCCGTTTTATCCCAGAATTTTTTGGGATGTTCAGAGGAGACAGTTACAAATCCAACCACATATTTGCACGACACAACCCTCGTGACCGCATATGACACAGTGTACCTCGTGGATACGGTAGTGGTTGTTGACACGGTAGAGATAGGGATTGTCCTCGAGGGCGAGTGGTTGAAGTTCTCGGCCTACGAAGCATCGAAGGCATTCGTCAAAGAGAATTATCCTGAGAGAGCAAATGATCGTTTCTCAAGAATGGGTACGCTCTGCAATTACAGTGCCGGCACACCAGCAGGTCGAGCAGGCTTCAATTTCGTTGATAACGGCGATGGCACTTACGTGACGGAAGGCTATACGTACGAATACTTGTTTGGTGCTGTTGGCTTCGTGTGGGGTGCTGCTCAGGGGCAACCAACCGAGAATACCTACAACTACGGTTGCACGTTGCAACTCGACGAAAACAATGACTGGATATTACTCAATATCAGTATGGGGCCTTGCGGTGATTATATCCGAGATACACGACACGACTGATTACGCAAAATGAAGAGGGGCTTCGGCCCCTCTTTGTCGTCTATAGCAGCAGTTCCTCTGAGATCAATATCAAGCCACACACGCTCGCCTCAGTATCACCGAATGCGATTAGTAAGTTTGGTATGACCACAGACCGAACATTCTGACCTCTCTCTAACTATGTCTTCCTTGATTCTGAGCCGACATATCTGGTTGACCTGCTGACGTGGACGTATCTTCAGTCTTGCAGATAAGCAGTCATCACAGTACTGAGACCCACTATTGCGCCTCAAGAAATCCCTGATTTTGTCTTGATTATTCATTGACAACACTTCCTGTATTCGCAGATGGTCTTATGTTTACTGTCGGCGCACGAGGACGTACACCGACCACATAATAGGGCAGATGTGGGCATCTGCCGCTCACAACGGCTACTCTGCCATCAGTCTTTGACCACTGTCACTTCGCCGCTCGACACCGAGATGGTGCCCTGTTCCGTTTCGAGGATCAGGCTGCCGTCGGCGCCGATATCAAGAGCGACCCCTTCTATGATTCTCCGACCGTGGGCTAGTTTGACACGGTTTCCTATCAGTGACAAGTACCAGCGCATTCTGGTCCGACTCGTACTCAGGCCCCGCTTTTGATATCGGGTATACTCTTTTTCCAGACGAACCAGAAACTTCCTGAGAAGCTCTACGCGGGACTGCTTGCGACGAGTGACACGGCGCACCGAGGTTGCGATTGAACTCAACTCGGGTGGGAAATCGTCGGTGCGATGATTGACGTTAACACCGACGCCGATGATTACGTACTCGATTCGTCGTCCCTCGGCCGTTAGTTCGGTGAGAATTCCGGCCACTTTGCGACCGGATATGAGAATGTCGTTGGGCCACTTGATGCGCGTGCGATCGGGGCAGTATGATTCGATCGTGTCAGCTAACGCCAGCGCCGTCATGATCGACATGCCCGGCGCGCGCTCGGCGGGAAACGGGGGGCGCAAGATGATTGAGACATAGATACCCGCATGGGGCGGCGAATGCCAGGTTCGGCTCAAGCGACCGCGACCTTTGGTCTGAATTTCGGCTGTGACGATGGTTCCCTCCGGCGCGCCGGAAGCAGCCAGTTGGGCCGCGATATCGTTGGTTGATTTGACCGAATGGTAGGCGTGGATTGTCTGACCGATTGTCTTGGTCTTGAGTTTGTAACCAATCTCGGTCGCGGTCAAGAGATCCGGCGCCTCCAGGAAGGTCACCTCCTCTTTAACCAAAAGAAGTCGATAGCCCCACGCAGTAATAATGCCCAGAGCTTCAGTGAAATCTTGTGCGCTAACCTTGAACCGACGGGACAGCGCTGACACCGACTGTGCCCGCCCGGGCCTGCGGCGGATCGAGAGCAGGATTTCATCAGCCAGGGTTTCGAGTGGAACCGGGTCGGTCATGTCATGAGAGCAGCTTCATAGAGAAATCACAGGCCGGAGCCGAGTGGGTAAGCGCCCCGACTGAAACGTAGTCGACGCCGGTGGCCGCCACCGCCGCGACATTGTCCAGGGTTACATTGCCGGAGGCTTCGAGTTTGACGTCAGGATTCACTTGTCGAGCCAACCGGACTAACTCCCGCAAACTGTCCAACGATTGATTGTCCAGAAGCAAGCGCTTCACACCGGCCTTGATCGCCTCGGTCAACTCCTCGGCGCTCTTGATCTCGACTTCGATTGCGACGTCATCTCCCTGCCGGTCGAACTGGATGCGATAGTCTGCAGAGGCCAGCCAGTCGCGGGTTCGGTCGACAGCGGCAGAGATGGAGCCGGCAGCGGCGATATGGTTATCTTTGATGAGCACCATATCAAAAAGACCTATGCGATGGTTCTCGCCGCCCCCGTGCTGCACCGCTGCTTTCTCCAAATGACGAAACCCCGGCATAGTCTTGCGGGTATCGAGAATGCGACAGTCGGTGCCACTGATCTCATCGACATAGCGGCGGGTAAGCGTGGCCACGCCGCTCAGGTGAGCCATGAAATTCAGGGCCGTACGCTCGGCGGTCAAGAGCGTCCGGTTCAAACCTTCGAGTTCGATAATGGTGTCGCCCGGTCGGAACGGGTCACCGTCGTTCAGGAGCGGGGTCAGTTTGTTGGCCGAGTCCACTTTCTGAAACGAAATAACGGCCGGCGCCAACCCACTCAGGACGCCCTCGGACTTGGCTACTATTATGCCCTTCACCAGCTCAGGCTCAAGAGCGGCCAGCGAAGTCACATCGCCGCGGCCGATATCTTCATCCAGCGCTGATCGGACCAGGTTCAGTACGGAGGGGTCCAGTCGTTTCATACCTGATAATCAACGCCGCTGTTGGCAAATGTCAATTGCCAATTTATATTGGCTTTATGTCAAAGCGGAAAACTCATGACCAGATTATCGCCGTGATCGGTTACGGTTCGCAGGGGCGGGCGCTGGCGCTCAACCTGCACGATTCAGGTTATGATGTTATTGTTGGTCTGAGAGCACGATCCAGATCGCGCCGACGGGCTACTGACGACGGTCTGAAAAAGATCGAGACAGTCCGCACCGCCGTGACCAGGGCCGAGGTGGTCTGCTTTGCTTTTCCGGATCATCTGCACGGGCGCGTCTATGAGCGCGACATCAAAGGCCGTCTCAAGGGTGGGACGACTCTTCTGTTTCTGGCCGGGATGTCAGTGCATTTTTCATTTGTGGCACCACCGAACGACTGCGACGTGATTATGATCGCCCCCCACGCTCCCGGCGTAGCGGTTCGCGAACAGTTTTTGACAGACCGTTCCCTGTCGGCGTTTTACGCGATACACCAGGATGCCACCGGGCGGGCTGCCCGTACGGCGCAAAAGTTGGCCGAGGCGGTCGGCTTTCTCAAGAGTCGATTGGTCCGAACAACCTTTGAGCATGAGGCCCTGGGCGATCTGTTCGGCGAGCAGGCGGTTCTTTGCGGCGGCCTGGCTATGTTGCTCAAACTTGGTTTCGAGACCCTTCTCAAGAAAGGTTTGCCACCGGAGAACGCTTATCTGGAGGTGGTTCATCAGATGGACCTGCTGGTCGACCTGGTCAGGAAGCACGGCATCGAGGGAATGCTGAGCCGCATCTCGGTGGCGGCGCGATATGGTTCCGTTCAAGCCGGTCCGGAGATTTTCGATGAGGCGGTCAAGAAACGAATGGAGAATATCTACGACCGCATCGCTTCGGGGGAGTTTCCGGAGAAACTAAATGGTCTCACCCCTCGTGACATCTCGGCGCTCAAGAAGCAGCTCAAGAAGTTGAGTCATCCGCTGCTGGAGAAGTACAGCCGGAAGTACTCAGAGTGACCTACCTCCTCCTTCGACTCCGCTCAGGATGAGGTTTTGGGCGTATGCAGCACGAAGCACGCGCTTGCCTGCCACCCAGAGCGTCCAGTTGTCCGGTAGGTTCTTCCAATAACAAATAAACCCCCTGTCGCATCGATATCGGTGGGGTACCAGTGTAACCTCTAATGTGAGGCAACGTATCATACCGCAACAAAACCTTCGGTAACATCTTTCAATGAGGCAACGCGGATGGGCCGCCCGGGCCTCTTACATCAATTGCTCTCTTACAAATTCAGCCTTCAGGATTCCACTGGTTGTAAATAATCTTTGAAGACCGTCAGCGCCTAAAGACGTTAAAATGGGATCACGCAATTTGGCATCGACCATTGCTACAATAGCATCGGCTTCGACAAGAATGACTTCGTTGACGTCGGTTTCCATTTTCAAGGACCGGATTGCATCATCATAATCATCTACAAAACCACTGGAAATAATCACGTAGTATAGGTTCCTAACTCTGCCTTTGCGTTTTTGTTCTTTGCTCTGCAAACCTATATATTCCCGGATCGTTCTGTCATCTGTACCCATACTATATCCAGTTGCTCTTATTTTCGCATCCCATATAATCGTATAATTGTCATCTATTGCATGAGCGAGGCCGTCTGGAACACGGCCTTTCCCTTGTCCAAGGAGTCTCGAGTCATATCCAAGCATAGTAAATGCAGCATTGATATATTTCTCAAAAGCTCTCTCTATCGAAGTTCCTGATCTTTTCGCTGCCTCAGTTAGATTAGGTTCGTGCAACCCAATTCTTGGTAATACCGCTATTATGGGTGGAACATAGCTTTCAGGAAGTTTCTGGCCGCCCCCGACATCTAAAGGTATCTCCGGCTTTACCGCAGTTGATGTTGTGCCTTTGCCTGACACCGCCCGCTTATAAGGATCACCGCCCTTATACCAAAAGACATGTTCAACCATATAGAAATTATACTTTTCGCAAGTTTCTTCTGAATAGATGCCACATAATTCCTCATGGATGTGTTTATAATCCAAATAGTCCTTAGGCAACTCTTCTGATGGCAGCCATAAATTTGAATCTAACATCGTCTGAACACTATTTGTGTAGTATACAGGCCATGTATCGCGAGGTCATGTCAAGAGTTGTGTAAATTGTTTTTTCAAGCAGCGTGCTTTTCAGTCTGATTGTTCTTCGTTTTCCTGACCTCAATGCCATCTTCAAACT
>SDBU01000907.1_pt1 | contig 43229 bp, 39 predicted proteins | sample 2277071 | NCBI WGS metagenome assembly SDBU01 (sample SAMN10397929, study PRJNA504765) | marine sediment metagenome | isolation source: marine sediment core GS08_GC12, 126 cmbsf | place: Arctic Ocean: Gakkel Ridge, Loki's castle | collected 2008
ACCCTGGCTTTCATCAGCATTGGCTATCTGGCCTCTGCCCGGGTAAAGACCGTTGAAGGCGCTATGCCCATCATTAACCTGATAACATTCCCTATGATGTTCCTTTCGGGCATATTCTTTCCCATCGAGATGATGCCTGACTTCATACGCCCGGTCGTAGAAGCCCTGCCCCTTACCTATCTGGGAGACGCCTTCCGCCAGATTATGGTTGAATCACCGCCATTGCATCCCCTATCGCTTGATGTAGCCGTTCTCGGCGCATGGCTGGTGGTATCCATGATACTGGCTATCAAGCTCTTCCGCTGGGAGTAAATTCGAAAACCGTTCCTCTATACCAGAATATCAGATCTATATACTTTATATACGCCTGCTACCTACCCCAATTTGTTCTTCCCCGTTTTCTGGTGGGGAGCGAAGCGGCAAGAGAAGTATAACAGCCATAGCCACCAGCAAGAGATTCCTCACCGCCAGTAAAACTACGAGATGCGGGACAACAGACTCAAACTCCAGATAGTGGTGGGGGTAGATATACTGTGTTATGCCGCCAATAACCAGGAAGAGCACCAGCAAAGCATAACGCCATCGCACTACAATCAGCGACAGCAAAGGGCAAAGCCATATAATAAATTGCGGCGAGAACAGCTTACCACCGAGCAACATTATCAGTATTGCCAGCAGTGAATAGCGAAGCAACGATTCCGCCGCCCTACCGGTCATTTCCGGGGGTGCTACGGCGTTCGACTCTCGCCACAGCCGACGTGCGTACAGGGCATAAGCAAACAGGAGGAGGCCAATGGTAATGTATGGCGATGCTCGAGCCAGGCTATCCGCCATCGGCGAGCTTAGGTTCCAGGAGCCATAGCTGAACTCCCCCGTCGTCTGGGTCAGCCCCAGGATTTGTCCCACCAGCAGCACCGAGCCATAACTGCTCTCGGAGTGAAGCCCCCGCTCCAGGTGGTAGCTTATAGACTGCCAGTAACCATCGGCATCGATTGCCAGCCAGGGAAGGCTGATAACCAGAGCTACCGCCAGGAAGATTATAATACCATGCGCCAGCCGCCGGTACTGCCGGTAACGCAAAAGGTAGAGGACAAAGAACGGCGCTATAATGACGGGGTATACCTTAGCCATAACTCCCAGCGCCAGCACCGCCCAGGCTATCTTATTTCTTCCGCATATAAAAGCATAAAGGGCTAACAGCACCAGGGTAACCGGCAATAGATCGTAGCGTCCGGTTATTATAGGCCCTATAGCCAGCAGGCACAGGGTATAGATACTAAAGACTTTCCATACTTTTATATTTAGACGGGAAGCAAGCTTCGCCAGAAGGAAAAGCACCGCCAGGTCTAAAAGGAATATCTCCAGAGCAAATAAGAAGCCATATGCAGGCTGGGTGGCAGAAAACAAGGCTGGCAGCAGAAAACTGAGAATAGCCAGCGGTGGATACTCACTGAAGAAATCGCTATACGGCACCTGGCCATCCAGTATCTTAACGGCTAGCTGTCGCTCTACGCCGCAGTTGCCGACGCTCTGGTCCAGGTTGGCGGAAACAGCCAGGAAAAGTATGGCATGCAGAAGGGCGAAGAAGATAAACGGCCTTTCCCGCACCTTCTGTATAACCCAGACGACTTTCTTATAATACATAAGCTTAATCCGACAGTGAACCCGTCCAGCCCAGAGAGAGGGCTATCCTGCTTTATAAGATAAACATGGCGTCACCGAAGCTATAAAAGCGATAGCCCTTTTCTATCGCCTCACTGTAAGCCTGCTTGATTATATCTATGCCGGCAAAGGCGCTGACCATCATTAGCAGCGTCGACCGGGGCAGGTGAAAATTGGTAATCATTGCATCTACCAAGTGGAACTTATATCCGGGTAAAATGAATAAATCCACCCATCCTTCAAACGGCTCTAATTCTTCGCCTGAAACCTTTGCCACATGCTCTAAAAGCCTTGCCGTGGTCGTGCCGACGCAGACTATCCGCCGCCCCTCACGCTTAGCCTTGACTAATTCGCCGGCCACTTCTTCACCGAGCAAGCCGTATTCACAATAAACAGGGTGATTCTCCGGGTCCTCCTCCTTTACCGGACGGAAGGTATCCAGCCCTATGTGCAGTGTGACGAAGCGGCAGGCTATCCCCTTCCTTTCCAGCTCATCGAGCAGCCCCGTGGTAAAGTGAAGCCCGGCGGTGGGTGCGGCGACGCTGCCATTCTTAACGGCGTAGATTGTCTGGTATCGCCCGGCATCGGTTAACGGCGTGTGGATATACGGCGGTAGCGGCGTCTTGCCCGCATCAGACAGAAGGCTCTCATCGGAAAATCGCACCAGCTTCACCCCACCCTCCACTACCCCAACTATCTCTGCTAGCAACGTAATAGCCTGAGCGTTATCGGCTTCGGGGCTGGTGTTTATTTCAATCCTGGTACCGGTATTCACCCGCTTCCCCGGCTTCAGCAGCGCCTGCCACAGGCCGTTACCGGAGCGGCGTAGAAGCAGTATCTCTACTTTACCGCCGGTATCGACCTTCCTGCCGTTGAGGCGGGCGGGCATTACCCGGCTATCGTTGAATACCAGAACGTCGCCGGGGTGCAGGTAATCGGTAATCTCGGAAAAAATACAGTTCTCTATTGAGCCATCACCCCGATTGAGAACCATAAGCCGGGAGCTATCCCTGGGCTCAACCGGGGTCTGAGCAATAAGCTCTACAGGAAGGTTGTAATCGAAATCGCTGGTCTTCACCGGTACTATTATAGAACAGCCCTACCCGGTATATCTAACGCCTTACCCTAGCCAGTATCTCTCTCACTGGCTCCAGCTTGTTCAGGGCATAGAAATGCAGTCCTGGCGCTCCGCCGTCAAGCAAGCCGTTGCACTGCTCGACGACGAACTCGACACCGGCTTTATAGGTTGCCTCTTCATCACCGTCAATCGGCTTGAAGATATCGTGTACCTTCTGGGGTATGGTCGCCCCACACCCCTCGCAGAACCTTATTAACTTCTTGTAATCCGTTATCGGAAGAATCCCGGGGATTATTTTGACGGCAACGCCTGCATCTCTCACCCTCTTTATATAATCGAAATAGTCCCTGTTGTCGAAGAAGATCTGTGTTATCACGAATTCACCACCGGCATCTATCTTCATCTTCAGGTGTTTGGAATCGGTCTTTTTGTCGGGGCAATCAATATGCCCTTCAGGAAAGCCGGCAACGCCGATGCTAAAGAAATCGCCGTGCGTCCGGATGAGCTCGATTAGCTGATAGCTATATTCCAGACCGTCAGGAGCCGGCTCCCAGTGCTCCACGCCCGCCGGCGGGTCGCCCCGCAGAGCCAAGATATTACTGATGTTCCTCTTCTTCATCTCGTCGATTACCTTCGCCAGCTCAGCTTTACTATGGCCAACACAGGTGAAATGGTGCATCGTCGGTACATCAAAACACTTCTGAGACCGGTCGACAATTTCCATGGTAAGCCCTCTGGTCGACCCTCCAGCCCCATAGGTCACCGAAAACCAGTCCGGTTGCAAATCCTTATACACCTCAGCAACCTCAAAAAGCTTCTCCATCCCCTTTTCGGTTTTTGGCGGGAAAAACTCGAATGAGTAGGTCAGCTTTTTCTCCACCAGAATATCCGATATCTTTCTTATCAACTAATCCCTCCTTTTTAATATATAAGCGAGATTATCAAGCTGGTGCGACATATTACCATATAGCCGCCGGCCCATCAAGCAGACCGTTAGAATCATCTGCTATTTGTCGCGTCTACCTATATCGTGTTAAACTCCAATTTTGGACAAAGAAGTTCCCTATGAAGATATTGGTAACCAATGATGACGGCATAGCCTCTGCCGAGCTATGGGCACTGGTAAGGGAGTTAAAGAGCATCGCCCAGGTAGTCGTCGTCGCCCCCGACCGGGAGCAGAGCGCCACTGGCACCGCTGTTACTTTACGCCAACCACTGAGAGTCCAAAAAATAAATCCGGTAGTTCCGGATGTGGAAGCCTACTCTGTTGATGGCACTGCCTCCGATAGCGTCATTCTGGCTCTGGGCAAGCTGGTCAGCGGTGGTGTAGACCTGGTCGTTTCGGGCATAAACCAGGGGCTCAATCTGGGCGACGACGTCCTTATCTCGGGAACGGTAGGCGCCTCCTTACAGGGCCACCTGCGTGGTATACCTGCCATCGCTGTCTCAATTGCTACCGCCAACAGCCCCTATCTGGGCAATGCCACCAGGCTAACCGCACTGCTGGCTCAAAAAATCAATAGCCGTGCTCTGCCATCAGACGTCTTCCTTAACATCAACCTGCCCGACCTGCCACTGTTCGAGATAAAAGGTATAAAAGCTACCGAGCGCGCCCACCAGACACATATTGATACTGTAAAAGAGGGGCACGACGGTCGGCGGGAATACTACTGGCTGTTTCGCCAGAAGCTCAGCGTGGATGTAGATGAAAACACCGACATCCGGGCGCTGGAGCAGGGCTACATTTCCATTACCCCCCTGCACGCCACCTTGTTCCATAAGTCCCCGCCAGCTATCACCGAAAGCCTGTGCCGCCAACTGTTCCAGGAGCTTCGCCATAAATAGATTGTTGACACACTGGCACTATACCCATTAAAATTACCCTGTAGCCCAAGCCACCGACCCAACAGGCGGTGAGCCGGTAATCATATTATAAAATTAAAGGTCGCTTGGATCGGAGACGACCGAGACGGCAGTAGTTTTGATAACCTTCTCTGCTGTGTCGGGGGAGGTTCTTAATTTTATGGAGGCTGATATGCCCAGGATTGGTTTCATCGGTGCCGGAACAGTAGCTACCGCTCTAGCCATCAGTCTGAGCGGCAAAGGTTATCCGGTAGTAGCTGTATCCAGCCGCACTACAGACTCAGCCAGAAAACTGTCCGGGCTTATAAACGGCTGCCGCGCCTGTGGTGATAACCAGGGGGTTGCTGATAATGCCCAGCTCGTCTTTATCACCACCCCCGATGACGCCATTGCCTCTGTTGCCGCTCAGGTGGAGTGGCATCCGGGGCACAGTGTAGTCCACTGCAGTGGCGCCGATTCAGCCGATATTCTTGAGCCAGCCAGGAAAGCGGGGGCGCTCGTCGGTGCCTTTCACCCTCTGCAGACCTTCGCCATTGCCCGGCAGGCTATGGATAATATACCGGGAACTACCTTTGCCATTGAGGCTAAAGAGCCCCTGCTGGGCATACTCAAGGATATGGCGACCGCCATGGAAGGACACTGCGTGGAGATAAAGTCAGGCGATAAAGTGGTCTATCATGCGGCAGCGGTCTTCGCCTGTAACTACCTGGTTACCCTGGTCAAGCTCGCCGCCGACCTATGGCAGACCTTCGGTATCCCCCAGGAGCAGGCTACCAGAGCACTAATGCCACTGCTACGGGGGACAATCAACAATATTGATACCATCGGCATCCCGCAGTGCCTTACCGGACCCATCGCCCGGGGTGACACCGGGACTATCAACAAGCACCTCGTGGCGCTACAGAGAGTAGCCCCAGAGCTGGTTTCTACCTACCGGGAGCTGGGGCTCAAGACCATCCCCATCGCCCGGGCAAAGGGAAAAATAATCGATAAACAGGCTAAAGAGCTTGAAGCTATGCTGAGCAAGTAATACAAACAGGAGATATGGATATGAGAACAATGCTTAAGAGTAAAATCCACCGTGCCCGCGTCACCAGCCTCAACCTTGATTATGAGGGCAGTATTACCATCGACAAGAGACTGATGGCAGAGGCTGACATCCTCCCCTACGAGCAGGTGCAGGTACTCAACCTAAACAACGGCGCCCGCTTCACCACCTACGCCATCGAGGGCAAGAGGGAAAGCGGACAGGTCTGCCTCAACGGCGCTTCCGCCCGTCTGGCAAAGAAGGGGGATATCATCCTCATCCTCGCCTACTGCCAGGTGGAAGATAGCGAGGCTATCAACTTTCTACCCAGACTGGTTTATGTCAACAACCAGAACATGATTGTCGAAACCAGACGGGCTATAGAAACAATGCACTTCTAAAGGAGTCTTAAATGCGTGTAACCATCAATCAGATAAAAGAAATGAAACAAAAGGGTGAGAAAATCGCCATGCTCACCGCCTATGACTACACCACCGCCAAGATAATCGATGAGGCAGGTATACCTCTGATTCTGGTCGGGGACAGCCTGGGGATGGTAGTCCTGGGCTACGATTCCACTATACCGGTAACGATGGAGGAGATGCTGCACCATACCAAGGCTGTCGCCAGAGGCGTAAAGAGCGCCCTGGTTATCGGCGATATGCCCTTTATGACCTACCATGTTAGCACCGAGGATGCCCTGCGCAACGCCGCCCACTTTATCCAGGAAGGCGGTGCTCAGGCGGTAAAACTGGAGGGCGGCGTCAGTGTTGCCGATAAGGTAGCAAGCATTGTCAACTGCGGCATACCGGTTATGGGACACATCGGGCTTACACCCCAATCCATCCATCAGCTCGGCGGTCATAGAAGGCAGGGTAAAAGCCTGGAGGCAGCTAGAAAACTGTTAGAAGATGCCCAGGCGTTGGAAGAAGCCGGAGCTTTCGCCATTGTATTAGAGACCCTCCCCGCCCCGCTAGCCAGCCTTATCAGCCAGAGAATAAGCATTCCCACAATAGGCATCGGTGCCGGCGCCGGTTGCGATGGTCAGGTATTGGTGATAAGCGATATGTTAGGGCTGTTTACCGACTTCGTCCCTAAACACGTCAAGCAATATGCCAAGCTGGCTGACGTTATGTCAAAAGCCATCACCGACTACCGGTACGAGGTCAAAAACGGCAGTTTCCCCACCAAAGCGCAGAGCTTCTCAATGGACGAAAGCATCATCGCCGAACTAAAGAAATAGACTTGCTTTATATATCGGGAATCTATAATTCCTTTATTGATTGCACATCATCTGCAAAGGGAGTTAAAGAGGGGCTTCGCCCCTCTTATAATCATCTCCCCCTCTCCTTTGAAGGAGAGGGGGACTAAGGTCGAAGACTCTTCGAGGGGTGGGGTAGATATAAATGGAAGTTGTCAAGACCATCGCTGAGCTCAGAAGGCTCAGGGCATCGCTACCCGAGCCGCTGGGCTTTGTGCCTACCATGGGCTACCTTCACGAAGGGCATCTATCCCTTGTCCGCCAGGCCAGAGCCGATAACGCCTCGGTGGCAGTCAGTATCTTCGTCAACCCCACCCAGTTCGCCCCCAACGATGACCTGGATAGATACCCCCGCGACCTGGATGGAGACCTTTCCCTGCTGGAAAAAGAGGGTGTTGATATTGTCTTTGCGCCCTCAGTGGATGAGATGTACCCGCCCCGCTTCGACAGCCGCGTGGAGGTCGATAAGCTGACCCGTCGGCTGGAAGGGGCTTCCCGCCCGGGGCACTTTGCCGGTGTCACCACGGTGGTCGCCAAGCTGTTCAACATCGTCCAGCCGACGAGGGCTTACTTCGGGCAGAAGGACGCCCAGCAGGCAATCGTTATAAAGAAAATGGTTGCTGACATGAATATGAACCTTGAGGTGATTACCCTGCCCACGGTGCGCCAGCCGGACGGGCTGGCGATGAGCAGCCGCAACAGCTACCTCAGCGCTGATGAAAGGCAGGCGGCGCTCGTTATATACCGGTCGCTGATGCTGGCACAGGGGCTCTGGTTCAATGGCGAAAAAGACGCCGAAAAACTGCGTAACGAGATGGCAAGGCTCATCGGCAAAGAGCCACTGGCAACCATTGACTACATCTCCATCGCCGATAACGATACCCTTGAAGAGCTAAAAGAAGTACAAACGCCGGCGCTCGTTTCACTGGCGGTGAAGATTGGCGAGACAAGGCTTATTGATAATGTGGTACTTGGGGTGAGATTTATTATTTCTTAACCAGCGATGCCCTTTTACTGGTTCTTGGCTTAGTTACATCCACCGCGCAACCAACTGATTGAGCTAAAGCTGCTGTCATATATTGATTAAGGCTTACCCCTTCAATAACCGCCCTATAAGCTATAACCTTGTGGAGTGATGGTGGAATTCTTAGTCTGATTTGTCCACTATGCTTGCGTATTACTGGCCCGGGTATCTTTAGTCCTCTTTCTAAGTTAGACCTTATCCAATCCTTCTTTACTTCTTCAATCTCTACAACAGCTTCCTCAGGGGTATCGCCATGTATCAAGCAGTGTGGAAGTTCTATAACTCTAGCAACCCAATAAGGTTCCTCTCCATCATCCCACATTTCAAGAATAATACTATAAGGCAATGTCATATAATAATTTAATTCTTTTTCTATATTTTTTATCTTCATCGTTTACCCTTATCTTTTTATGGTATTATCCATTTTTTTGACTATCTATAATATCAAGTAAGTCTTGAACATAACAGGATTTCATTCGCTTTTCCCTCTTATAGGGCATGGTGTAATTTCCAATAATAGCTTTAGGGTGTTTTCTTCCCTCTTCAATATGCCCATACATATTTATCAATGCTTCAAAATCTACCAATGAGGTGTTTCTTTTATTTCCCCTCACCTTCTCCAGAAGCTTTTGCTTTCTCGCCATAACATAACAACCTCCCGTTCATATTCGCTACGCCTCCTTTTTATTTTTCTAGCCTCCTCAGGTTAGAATTATGGTATCATATATGATACCATTTGTCAACTTATTCTCTTTTCTTTAACCAGCCCCATAAGCCCCAGCATCGCTAAAAATGCTAAGCCGGCGCCGAGGTAGAAAGGTGCTGCCGGGTTGACCGCATCCCACAGCCAGCCGGCGATGAGGCTTGCCGGCAGCAGCGCCACCCCGACCACGCCGTGATAGAAGCCGTAGGCGGTGCCTCTCTTCTCGGCAGGCACCATGTCGGCGACAAAAGCCCTCGCCACCCCCTCCACGATGCCGTAGTAGATGCCGTAGGCGGCAAAGAGCAGCCATATCTGCCACAGGCTGGTGGACAGGGCAAAGCCGAGGTAGACCAGGGCATAGATAGCCCAACCGATGGCGATAATACGCTTCCTGCCCAGCCTGTCCGACAGCCTGCCCGCCGGCCAGGAGACGGCGGCATAGGTAACATTGAACAGAACCAGCATCAGGGTGACCTGGACGAGGGGTGCTTCTAAGTCCTGCGCCCGCAGGATGACGAAGAAATCACTGGAATTGCCCAGTGTAAAGACAGCCATCACCGCCAGAAAGATCTTGAACCGAATGTCAAAGCCAGCCTTATCACTGCCCTGCTTTATTTCTACCCGAGCATCATCCTTGGGTTGGTCTTTTCTTCTCCTTTCGCGGACGAAGAATATGAGCACCAGCACCGCCAGCACCGCCGGCACGATGCCGACCAGCACCAGCCAGTGGTAGGTCTCCAGCCCCAGCTCCAGCCCTCCACCCTGCACCTGATATATGATGACGGCGGCTATTATCAACCCCAGGGCGGCACCAACGGTATCCATAGCCCGATGCAATCCAAAGCCCCGCCCCCTTTCCCCAGCGGCAACAGAATCAGCCACCAGTGCGTCACGCGGCGAACTGCGCAAGCCCTTACCCAGCCGGTCACCGAACCTTATCGCCAGCACGGCACCCCAGCTACTAGCCAGGTACATAAAGGGCTTGGCCAAAGTAGAAACGCCATAACCCAGCAGTGCCAGGGGTTTCCTTTTGCCCATGCGGTCGCTTATCCAGCCGCTGAAAATCCTGATGATGGCATCGGCACTCTCCGATAGGCCGCCGATGAAACCGATAACGGTGGTCGCCGCACCCAGCACATTGGACAGTAAAAGGGGGATGAGGGTAAAAATCATCTCACTGCTGATGTCGGTCAGCAGGCTGACCAACCCCAGGAAAAAGACGTTGGGGTTAAGCCCGAAGACCTTCCCCCGCTTAGAGCGTTCGCTGTTATTGATAGAGCTATTCACCAATGCACATCAAATATATACTGCACTCGCCTGCCAGGGAAGCGCTAGGTGAAGTTTTCCATAACCGCCTTAACCTGAGGCTCTTTCAATGCTTTTTTCTCCAAGTCTTTCAAGCCTGTAACTATGGAAAGCATCTTGTAGCCATCTTCCAGGATGCCATACACCATTATCGGCACAAATGCCAGAACGACGCCGTCAATCTCCTTATAATAAAAGGTTTTATCAATTACGGCAGAGGTCTGACTTTGATATATTTTGGGCTTATTCGGATTTGAGGGGTTGCACCACTCAGGCAGAGTAGAAGCAACCGTACCAACGCATGTAAACGGACGAACCTCGTATATCAAACACAGGTTATTATGCAGAAAAGGGCAAGGGATATTCTGCCCTTGATACCGCTTCGTCTCCTCCACAAAAGCCCAAAACTCTTCTGCGCCAGCTCCAGGGGCATTTTTATCAAGCCATGACTGGGCGCACTTCTTAAATATGTCCCCATTTCTTCTCAACCTCTTTCTCCAATCCCGATAATTATCAAGGAAAGTGGCAAGGACAGATTCATTGTGGTAGAGGTGATAGACTATCGCCTCACATTCCTGTACGCTAGCCTGCATATACAATAAACAGCAGTATGTGCATCCTTTTGGACAGGTAATCGTTTCGCCATCCTTTGCCGCCGCCTGAGCCTGGTCAGCCTGTATTTCCTTAATTATTCCCTTCTTCTTCTCTATATAGTCGATACAGAAATCCTGTCGCCTCTTTCCGATGTCACCTTTGTAGGCTATTTCCCTATTCAGCCTTATGGAGTCCATTCCTTTAGCTCTCTGAGCATTTCTTCGCATATGTACCTCGTCTTCTCCGGCTGCATCGTAGATTCTTAGCTGTCTTGGCCAACAATCCTGCTATTGCCACCCATAGATTACTACGCACCAGAGACAAATTCAAACACTTTCTTGTAAAACGCTCCTATTGCTGGGAAGAAGTTTGCTTGACACTACTCTCTAGCAAAAGCTAAAATATCTCCCGTGCCGAGGTAGCTCAGTCGGTAGAGCAGCGGACTGAAAATCCGCGTGTCCCCAGTTCGATTCTGGGCCTCGGCACCAGCCCACCAATAAGCGGCGACAAACCCGTCCCAGCCGAAGTGGCGGAATAGGTAGACGCGACAGTCTCAAAAACTGTTGAGGGGCAACTCTCGTGTCGGTTCGAGCCCGACCTTCGGCACCAACCTCAAAGCATTCTTAGAAACTATATGATATACTAAATCCGATGCCGAGTTGTGTAGTGGTAGCACGGGGGACTTTGAATCCTCTAGCCCTGGTTCGAATCCAGGCTCGGCAGCCAGTATGCTCCCCGATAGCTCAATGGTAGAGCGAGCGGCTGTTAACCGCTAGGTTGTAGGTTCGAGTCCTACTCGGGGAGCCAATCTTTCTCAATATACTAACATCGTTACTTGCGAACTCTGTAATATCTCCTTTAGCTTTGTTAAAAGATTCATTTTGAGCATAGAAATTATCTACCCCATTGTTGCCTTATCATTATTTCGTAGAACTCGTCTGGATTCTTATCTATTGATAAAGCTTCCATAGGACACATCTCCGCTGAATGCCGCTGCTGTATATATGGCACTATTTGGGTGAAGTGATATTTAATACTATATTTATCTAATGTTTTGATAGCCATCCGGCTTACCAATGGACTGTAAACCTCTAAGCAAGTTGCCTTAGCGCATAGTAAAGCAGCAGCATTACCTATTATTTTGTCAAATGCCATCACCCGTTTGTAGCGAGGAGCAAACTTATTGATGTATTCATATAGAGGTAGTAACCCGCCTCTATTGGACGTAAAGAGCAGTTTACTACCTCTATATACCCACAAGCTGTCACCACTCATCAAGAATTTTTTAAATAGACGAGTATACGTAATCTAATCACCCCCCTCCTTCTTTTTCGCGAGCTTCGTCAATATCCAGATAGCGTACGGAATTAAAACCAACTGCATGGCTATACCGGGCCAACCCTGTCTAATTACCGTCCAAAGCGAAAGGATGGGGCTTGTCTCTACCCCTAGAGGGCCGTAGCTCTCCCCAACAACAAGGTATATTATTATACTAAGTAAAAATAGCGCTAAACGCCCAGCTATCATCGCACCTAGTAATGACCATATTACTCGTAGGTTAAATTTTTCACATAGCACGCCGGCTACAAGACCATAGGTTGAAAGTTCAACTACAATCTGCGGCAGAATATGCAAGACAGGCATCCCCGAAATAACATTGCTAGCCAACGGAGTAAGCAAACCGACGATCAAGCCTGCCCGCCAGCCAAATAGTAGTCCAGCTAGCAACACAAAGATATGCATCGGGAGAAAGGCGGCTCCAGCTAGGTGGAATTGGTGGAAAGCCCAAGGTACCAATATGCTTAAAAAGACGAAGACAAGTGTAAAAACGTAACTACGGATGTCACTGTACCTTAATACTATAGGAAACGGTTGAGGCTTGGAAATAACAACTTTATCGATCATTTATTTTCCCTCCTTTTGGGACTCGACTTTGTTTTCATGCCATTACCTAAACCGTCTGAAACAGCTTAAAATATGGCCATTTCAATTATCTTATCTGATAAAGATCTTAAAGTATAACCCTCTCATAAGAGCTGGTGAAGCCGATCTCCTGGACATATTGAACTTGCTTCATAGGATCAACCTTATTTATTTCCTCAAGGATTCCAGGCTTTACCTCTTTTATAAGTTCTAGCGACGCTCTGTCTATAGCTGCTAGCTCATTGGATGCTAGATAACCTATATCCGGGCAGATTATAGGGTCGGGGTGGGCTTCGCAATCACAACTACGGGTTATGTTCACCAGGGCATTTATGTAGATTACCCTCTTCCCCCAGATGCATGCCTTAGCGGCTAAGGCCAGCCCTTTTTGAAAATCCATGATTTTATAGCTCAAGGCCCCAGTAGGGCAAACGGATACACATTTACCACAACCTTCGCAAGCAATGCTATTATATCTCCAGTTTGAATCTATGGTTATGGCGTGAGAAGGGCAGACTTCCGCGCATGAACCACAGAGGTCACACTTCTCAGCCCAAAACCTGGGCATGCTCATGCGGTGGATTGTCCGCTTCGTACCTTTAGTCACCCCACCCATTCCCAGGTTCTTTATAGCCCCTCCGAATCCGGCTTGGATATGTCCTTTAACGTGAGACATGACTACAAGATGAGTGCTTTTATGTACCTCCTTCGCTACCTCAAAGCTATAGCCACCTTCAATCACCTCTACTCCCTCCTCTCCAATAACTACTTCGCAACCCATCTTGTCCTTACTAAAGCCGTGTTTGTAAGCAACTATCTTGTAGCCATGCCTTGTAGACCTGGGTCCGCGGTAAGCCACGGTTGTATCAAACAGAAACGGTGCTGCACCCACATCCTTTAGCTTTTCTACTACCAACTTAACAATAGAGGGTGAAATATAGTACCTATTACCCAGCTCTCCCATATGAAGCTTTATTAGAACCTCTACCCCCCTAAAGTCCTCGATACCAAGGAGGTCAAGAGCACCCAGGAGCTTCTCCGCCTCGGTGAAAAAGTAAACCTTGGCCATTTAAGTAATATTATAAACTGACTTGTCTCCCAAAAACCAGTCCAGTTATAATGTTAGTCCACATATTACAAAGGTGGATATATGGTAAGACGAGCATAAATATAGCTCTTTGCCACCTTCTAGTTAGGTATATCAGATTACGATGTTATTGCCTCCAGACTTTAGTATGAGCGTGGTGATATTTAAATATAGGTATTTCGAATATCGCCTGAAAAGTTTGTTTATTGATCCGCTCGGAGCCAGCTTTTTTATGATCTTAGTAAGATACTGTTCATCTCATACTGCAAGCGTTTTATGGAATAAGATAGAAAGTACCTCGCTAACAACCACTTAGCCTGCTTTAAAACGGCATACCCGCGTTTATACCCCCACTCCCCTTCTTGACAAGTGGCAAAGTGCGGACTAGAATGTATTAATATGAATATGGTTTGGATATGAGCAATTGATATACCCGTGGGTGTAATTCAATTACTGCTTTCTTCTTGTGCCCCAAGCATTCCCCATATCATCTGTTTCCATACCCCCCTACCAGCATAGATTCTTAGCCCACATTTCAACCCCTCACTATTTATCGCAAGGAGCTATTCCAGCCATATTGAAATCGCAGGAGGTATATGTTTATGACTAGAAAGCAAAAACTAGGCACTAAGATTCTTATGGTTGCCCTTGGTGTGCTACTCATCCTGTCATCTTTCATCGGTTGTGTGACTGATGAATCAGAAAAAGGGACCCTGGTCTTTGCCGACCTTTTATGGGACAGTGCCCTTTTTCATAACCGTGTCGCCGGTTTCATCCTGGAGCATGGCTATGGCTATGATATAGAGTACACTCCTGGTTCCACCATCCCGTTGTTTGCCGGTTTAGCCGCCGGTGACATAGATATCAGTATGGAAATCTGGGTGGAAAACCAGCTGAAGGCCTATCTAGATGCCGTTGCCGCTGGTTCCATAGTCGACCTGGGTATGAATTTCCCGGACAGCACACAGGGATGGTTTGTACCGACCTACATGATTGAGAATGGTGATTTGCCAGAAGGGGTATCTGTTTCTGATATGGCCGATTACTGGGAGCTCTTTAAAGACCCCGAGGACCCGGCCAAAGGAGTCTTCTACGCTGGTGCCCCCGGCTGGGAGTGCACCGGGATTGATGTGGAGAAGATGGCGGCCTACGGACTGGATGAGTACTATAACTACTTTATCACCGGCTCCGGCGATACTCTGGCAGCCTCTATGGTGGCCGCCTACGCCAAAGAGGAGTCCTGGTTTGGTTACTACTGGAAACCGACCTTCCTCATGGGCCAGCTTGATATGACCCAGGTTGTGGAGCCGCCCTATGATGAAGAGGCATGGGCCACCTACAAGGGTATGGCCTACCCCGCTGACCGTATTGATATCGTGGTCAATGCCAGTCTTCTGGACAGGGCCCCTGAGGTGGTGGCATTTCTGCGTAACTACGAGACCATGGCAGTCATGATTGCCAGGGCTCTAGTCTATATGGAAGAGAACGATGTAGCCCACGAAGAGGCTGCCATCTGGTTCCTACAAGAATACGAGTCGGTGTGGACTCAGTGGGTGCCTTCCGATATAGAAGCCAAGGTTAAAACAGCCTTGCCCTAGTTTTTTTAGGACTGGATAGTAAAAGGAGTAAACCTTGGCCAGCAATGCTAACTCACAGAATGGCGAGGTCTGCATTGAGGTTGACGGGCTGTGGAAAATCTTTGGCCCCAACGCTGAGCAGATTTTAAGCTCTGTAAAGCGCACCGCCACCAGGGAAGCCATACATGAGGAAACCGGCTGTGTGGTGGCGGTGCGGGATGTATCCTTTACTGTCAATCAGGGTGAGCTCTTTGTCATCATGGGCCTTTCCGGCAGCGGCAAGTCCACCCTGATTCGCTGTATTCTTCGCCTCGTTGAGCCAACGGCGGGTAAAATCATCATAAACGATGAAGACGTATGCAGCTTTGACAATAAACAGCTTATAGCTCTGCGCCGCAATACGGTGAGCATGATTTTTCAGCATTTCGGCCTGTTCCCTCACCGCAGTGTCATTGACAATGTAGCCTATGGCTTAAAGGTCAGAGGTGTAGCTAAAAGAGAGCGCTATAAACGGGCACGGGAAGTTATTGGGCAAGTAGGTCTCAAGGAGTGGGAAGACTACTACCCCGATGCCCTTAGCGGCGGCATGCAGCAGCGAGTCGGTATAGCTAGAGCCCTGGCCAATGACCCCGAGATACTGCTCATGGACGAGCCCTTCAGCGGCTTAGACCCGCTAATTCGCCGCCAGATGCAGGACGAGCTTATAGATATACAGGCTGAGCTTCATAAAACAATCCTGTTCGTAACCCATGACCTGGATGAAGCACTGAAGCTGGGCAGTCGCATCGCCATAATGAGGGACGGCGAGATTATCCAGACAGGCGTTCCCGAAGAAGTGATAACCAGCCCTATTGATGACTATGTGCGAGAATTTGTCCAGGATGCTTCGCCAGCCAAGGTGCTCACCGCCAGCAGTATAATGACGGAACCGGAAACTATAGTCTATGAATGGCAGGGGCCAAAGGCGGCACTCCACCGGCTCACAACTGCTAAAAGCGACCATGCTTTCCTGGTAAGCAGGGGGCGCAAGTTTCTCGGCCTGTTAACTGCCAAGCGCATGGCAAAGTTAATCAAAAATAAAAATAATGCCATTAAAGAAGCCATGGAGCCCGACATTCCCACTTGCACTCCTGATATGTTAATGGAGGACCTGTTCTGTTTGGCTGTTGCCACTGAGTATCCTATCCCCGTGGTCAATGAAGAAGGGAAGCTTATTGGGGAAATAGACAATGACATTATTCTCAGCAGCATGGTTCAATACAAAGAGACCGAGGCTGATGAGTTAAAAGTCAAGGAGACAGAGACCGATGCTTGAATTCCCTGAGTTTCTTACCATTCCACTGGCGGACTGGATTGACAGCATTATGGACTGGGTTTTGCAAAACTGGGGCGGTTTTTTTGACGCTGTTGGCAATGTCATTCTCCAGATGCTTCTAGGTATTGAGAGGTTCCTGCTGTGGCTACCATGGGTAGTAATAGTGCTGCTGGTTTTTGCCATTGGCTGGTGGGCTATGCGACGCTGGTGGGCAGGCTTAATCCTAGCTGGCATGCTGGCTCTAATCGGCAGCTTTGGCCTCTGGGACCTTTCTATGATGACGCTGGCTATTATTATTACCTCGGTAATTATCTCTTTAGTCATGGGTATTCCCACCGGCATCTTTATGGCTCGTAGCGACCGCTTTGAATCCATACTAAAACCACAACTGGATGCCATGCAGACCATGCCCAGCTTCGTCTATCTGATTCCAGCCCTGATGCTCTTCGGCATGGGCAAGGTTCCGGCGGTATTTGCCACTGTCATATACGCTGTGCCGCCAGTCATTAGGTTGACCAATGTCGGCATACGCCAAGTTTCACAGAATGTCATTGAAGCGGCTAGAGCCTTTGGCTCCAGTTCCCGGCAGATACTATTTGATGTTCAGTTACCTTTGGCCATTCCCTCAATAATGGTAGGTATCAACCAGACAACGATGATGGCACTGGCTATGGTAGTCATTGCATCTATGATTGGTGCCCGGGGCGTAGGCTTAGAGGTGCTTTTGGCCATAAATCGCATTGATGTCGGACGCGGCTTTGAGGCGGGACTCAGTATAGTCCTGCTGGCAATTATCATTGACCGGATAACTAATGCCATGGCCGCCCGGCAGCAGCGCGTAGTAAAAACCTAGGCTAAATCTCTGGTTAAGGCGTTCATCTCAGGCGTTCTTGACTAACCGGAATAGCCAGTGTATCCTGTCACTTAAAAACATATAATCAGGTTATCTATAAAAGTTTAAGCTCTCTGGGCAACATTCAATAAAATGGCAAACAATAAGCCCGACGGTATAGCCGTTAGAATAGATAAGGCGTCATTCCACTTCAAGAAGCTGAAAGCGGTTGATGAGCTATCACTGGATGTTCCCGCCGGCATCAGCTTCGGCCTGCTCGGTCCCAATGGCGCCGGCAAGACAACGCTTATCAGACTTCTAGCCGGGCTCTTAAAGCCGAAATCAGGTAGTATCGAGGTCTTAGGGCAGCCCCCTTCTCGAAAAACCGCTCACCTTACTGGCTATATGCCCCAGCTACACTCACTGTACTCAGAGCTGTCCGTGATACAGAATGTGAACTTCTTCGCCCAGATATACGGGATGAGGAACAGGAAGCAACGGTCACGGCAGGTAGAAGAGGTCATCAGACTGGTTGACCTTTGGCAACGCCGTAGAGACTCGGTGCTGAACCTGAGCGGCGGCATGAAGCAGAGGGTTAGCCTGGCCTGTGCCATCGTCCACAACCCGCCACTGCTCCTCCTCGACGAGCCCACCGTTGGCCTTGACCCCGAGCTCAGGGTCACCTTCTGGGACTACTTTACCTCCCTTACCCAGCAGGGTACTACGCTTTTTATATCCAGCCATACCATGGACGATGCCGCTCATTGTGACCTCCTTGCCTTTATGCGACAGGGCAAGGTTATCGCCCAGGGAACTCCGGCTGAATTAAGGCAGGCTACCAGACAACCAGAAGCCACACTGGAGGATGCCTTTCTTTACTTTATCCGCCGTGAGGACAAAGAAAATGATTCCAGGTAAAGCCTTTATTATTGCCGGTCGGGTTATCCGCCAACTAATACGGGACCGCAGAACAATGGCATTTATCGTGGCGGTGCCAATAGTGGTGATGAGTCTCATCGGTCTCAGCTTCCCTGAAGGTGGCGTTCTGGATTACATTGCCCCGGCACTGTTGGCGACAATGGTCCTGTTCTTCAGCTTCTTGCTTACCGGAATTAGCTTCCTCAGGGAACGTTCCCAGGGCACTATGGAGCGCCTGATGGCATCACCATTATCACGCCTGGATATGGTGGTCGGCTACCTGTTTGGCTTTTTTATCTTTGCCCTGACCCAGACCCTTATTGTAGTCCTGTTTACCATCTATGTGCTGGATGTCAATTACTACGGGGATCTGTGGCAGATTTTCGTCTTTCTAATCGTGGTCATAGTGGCAGCGGTTAACCTGGGCATCTTCTTATCAAACTTTGCCCGAAATGAATTCCAGATGGTTCAGTTCATTCCCCTGGTCATCATCCCCCAGGTATTCCTCTGCGGGGTTATCTGGCCAGTGGAGCAGATGCCCGACTACCTCCAGTGGCTATCAGCGGTTCTGCCTCTGACCTACGCTGTAGACGGACTAAGGGGCATTATGCTTGCTGGCAAAAGCTTGCTCGACGTCGGCTTCGAGCTGGCGGTGTTAGCCGGGTTTACCGTCGCCACCTCAATCCTGGCTGCTATTACCCTCAGGAGAGGCGCTGCCGGCTAATTCATCGCAGTCTTATGCCTGACCAAAGCCTAACGTATCCCAGCCAAGTTTTTTTATGGCTTCAACCCATCCCTGGGGACCGACACCTTCAACCCGGTAAAGGTTTGTTAACTCTATCTCCTCCCAGCAACCGCCCGGCTTCTGCACCAGCACCGGCAAATCAACCTCAGCCAGCATCGGCTCGTCGTTGGGGCTATCGCCGACGCCGATGGTCTTAATCCTGCCCAGCTTCTTTTTATAAAGACCTTTTAGAACCCTGACGGCGATACCCTTGTCGCTACCGCCGGCAACACTGTAGAGCCGGCTCCCCCGGCTCCAGTTGAGCCCGGCATCTTTAATCTTAGCCAGTATATGCTTGATATCTCTCTCCGAACCGGTAAGGTCAAGGGTTTCCCCGTATTCCCGCTGGCGTGCCCGCCCAGCTGATGCCATATCCAGGCCGGTTAGAGCGGCTACCCGTGCCGAATCCATATCGCCGAAGCCCTGGAAGGACAGGTTATTCTCCCGTCTCACCTCTTCAAGTATCCGCCTTACCTCCCCGTAGGCTATACCCAGCTCGATAACCCGGTAGTTACCGATTGCCCGGTGGTGCTCGTAGGGGAAGGGGAAGTAGCCCCTGTCGATGAATATAGCCCCGCCGTTCTCAACTATAAAGGGTGTGCCTAGGCCCAGCCTCTTACGATAAACCTCTATCTCCGCCCTCGTCTTAGAGGAGCAAAGGATGATTTCTATACCCGCCCTTTTCAGCCTCTCTACCAGGGGCATCACGACTTCACAGGAATAGGTGTAATAGTCGAGCAGGGTTCCGTCCAGGTCGGTAAAGATTACCACCCCGCCGTCTTCAAGGCTTGGCTGGCTGGCGTCACAGCGCATATTAGAACATCTCCCTTAGTCTACTGTTCTTGCCGGAAGCGTCAATTTGCTTACTGGCTTACAGGTGGTATAATGATACCACAGCGTGTAAATCAACTCCTACTACCGTATCAGCCTGGAATGGGATAAAAGTTATACCGATACCAACCTGCACTTACGGTTCCGTTGCTGGTATAGCTGGAAGGTTTCTAAAGGAGGCTTTAGCCAACAGAGATGGATAAGAAAAACCTGTTAGAGGTAAAGGAGCTATCCGTCAGAGTAGACGGCCGGCATATCTTGCACGATATCAACCTGTGCATACAGCCCGGTGAGACACAGGCCATGTTTGGCCCCAATGGCGGTGGCAAGACCACTCTCCTGATGACGATTATGGGCTTCCCCCGTTACCGGGTAACCAAGGGTGCAATCTTCTTTAAGGGAAAAGACATAACTAGCCTGTTGCTGGATGAGCGAGCCCGTCTAGGAATCGGCATGTCTTTTCAACGACCACCTGTAGTTAGGGGTGTAAAAACACGTGATATGGTTACCGCCTGTCTCAAAGAGCCGGACAATATAAAGGCTGCGGAACAGTTGGCTGAGAAAGCCAACCTCACCGACTTCCTGGACAGGGATATTAACTACGGCTTTTCCGGGGGTGAGATTAAACGCTCGGAGATACTACAGTTACTGGCTCAAGGACCAGAGCTAGCTCTTTTGGATGAGCCTGAGTCTGGCGTTGACCTGGAGAACATTGCCCTCATCGGCCAGCTAATAAATGACCTGCTTGAAAAAATCCACCCGATTCATATGCGGACGCACGGCGGTCTGATCATCTCCCACACCGGTCATATCCTGGACTATGTCAATGCCCGCACCGGCTATGTTATGTATGATGGCAGGATAATCTGTGAGGGAGACCCCCATGACATCCTGGCCACCATTAAAGAAAAGGGCTACCAGGAGTGTGCCTCATGTCTAAGAAGATAAATTTGTCCCATACAGAAAAAGCCAGAGCGGCAGCAGGTAAACGAGCAGCTATTGGTGATGATATAGATTTAGCCGGTTATGAGAGCCAGGTTGCAGAAGAGCCGTCCAATGTTGACCCGTCAACAATCTCTAGTAAGGATAAGGAGCGGATGCTGGAGGTTGGGTTTATCTTAGATGGGCAAGGCCAGAGGTCAGGAACCTTCATTCAGGTGGATAACGCTCCAATTCATAGCTCGGTAAGGCAAGAAGGGATAGAAGTGATGGCTACCAGCCAGGCCATGGCCAAATATGACTGGCTTAAGGATTACTTTTGGCAGGCAGTAGCTGTGGACGCTGACAAGTACACTGCCCACGTTGAGCTTCATCAGTCTGACGGCTATTTTGTTAGAGCTTTACCCGGCGCCAAGACTGTCTATCCCGTTCAGGCCTGCCTTTACCTGGCTAAAACTCGGCTAATCCAGGATGTCCATAACATTATTATCGCTGAAGAAGGTTCTGAACTACATATTATTACTGGCTGTACCACTGCTTTCGGAAAGGAGCCGGGGATACACCTAGGGGTTTCCGAGTTCTATATCAAGAAGGGGGCCAAGGTTACCTTCACCATGATACATAGCTGGACGCCAGCCATGGGGGTCCGTCCCCGCACGGCGGCTATCATTGAAGAGAACGGCCTTTTTCTCAGTAACTATGTTATTATGAAGCCAGTTGAGTCACTGCAGTTATATCCGGCGGCTAAGTGTGTTGGTCAAAATGCCACTGTCAGATTTAATAGCATTATGGTTGCCCCACCCGGTTCAAAAATGGACGTAGGCTCCAGGGTGTTGCTTAACGCCAAAGGGGCCAGAACAGAGATAGTATCCCGGGCCATTACTACCGGCGGTGACATTATTGCCCGGGGTTTTATCGGTGGTAATGCACCCAATGTCAAGGGGCATTTTGAATGCCGGGGACTGATTATGAAGGGAGAAGGCACCATTCACGCTATCCCTGAACTCAAAGGTATACTGGCTGGTGTTGACCTATCCCATGAGGCAGCCATAGGCAAGATAGCTGAAGAAGAAGTAGAGTATCTGATGGCACGAGGGCTCACTCGAGATGAGGCGACGGCGGCTATAGTCCGTGGTTTCCTCAAGGTTGATATCAAGGGATTGCCCTCCATGCTCCACGCCGAAATGCGGAAGGCTATCGAAACCAGCGCGAAGGACCTCTTCTAGCTCACGGGGATATGCCCTGTCGACCTTAATTGACTGAGCCCTATCGCTATTGTATTATTCAGTTATCCGGTCGCAAGATAGCCGTCTCATCGTAGTTTAAGCCTATGGTCAGAGCATTACGCTGTCCCATAATAGAAGAGGTAGACACAGAGCTATCGCCTGACGAAGCCTTCGAACTCCTGGAGGATAAACCGTTCAGCTTCTTCCTGGACAGCGGTATGGACCCTCACAAACTGGGGCGCTATTCCTTCATCGGCTGTCAGCCCTTCCTGGTTCTAAGCTCCTATGGTAATGAGGCCACTATCACCCAGGGTACGAAAAAGAGCCGCCGCAAGGGTAACCCCTTCGACATACTTAACCACTTCCTGGAGCTATATCGCCTTGACTATCGTTCCCCACCGGTTCCACTCATTGGCGGTGCCGTGGGCTACTTCAGCTACGACCTGTGCCATTTTACCGAACGCTTGCCCGTCACCACCATAGACGACCTAGAGCTACCAGAGTGCTACTTCGGCTTCTATGACCTGATTATCGCCTTCGACAATCTTTACGGCAAGGTCTACATCGTCTCCACCGGTTTCCCTGAACTGGAAGAGAGCAAAAGAATAGAAAGGGCAACCAGGCGCCTGGCTGAGGCCAAACGCCAGCTAGCCGATGCACCGACCTCCGTAAACAGAGAAAAGCCACCACCCCCACCTGCAGAGCCGTTAGCTCTTAAAGGTAACTTTACCCAGGAAGAATACACAAACACCGTCGAGAAAGCCCGTCAGTATATCATCGCCGGTGATATCTTTGAAGTGAACCTGTCCCAGCGCTTTGAGGCTGATCTTGCCGGCACCCCCTACCAGCTATACCAGCGACTGAGACAGATAAACCCGGCACCCTTTGCCTGCTATCTCGGTTTCGAGCAGGTCTCGGTGGTAAGCGCCTCACCGGAGAGGTTCCTCCGTCTCCGGGGAGACCTGGTGGAGACCCGCCCCATCAAGGGCACTCGACCGCGTGGTAACAGCCAAAGGGAGGATGAGGCACTGGCTAACGAGCTACTGTCCAGCGACAAGGACCGGGCGGAGAATATTATGATAGTCGATCTGGAGAGGAACGACCTGGGTCGTGTCTGCCGTTATGGCACTGTCAGGGTTACCGAACTGGCTATACTGGAGGTCTTTCCTACCGTCTTCCACCTCACCTCCACAGTGGTGGGCAGGCTCAGGGAGGGAAAAAACGGCATCGACTTACTCAAAGCCTCATTTCCCGGCGGCTCTATAACCGGAGCCCCCAAGGTACGGGCTATGGAGATTATCGACGAACTGGAGCCGACCAGGAGGGGCGTGTATACCGGCAGTATCGGCTATTTGAGCTTTAACGGCGACCTTGACCTCAACATCGTCATTCGCACCTTTCTGGTCAAAGGGAAAAAGGCTTATTTCCAGGTGGGCGGCGCCGTTACCTATGATTCCGATCCCGAAGCCGAGTACCGGGAGACGCTGGACAAGGCACAGGCTCTTATGGATGCTCTCAATATAACAGTAACCCGGGCAAGGTAGACATGGTCATAGTCATTGATAACTACGATTCCTTCGTCTATAACATCGCCCAGTACCTGGGGGAACTGGGCTGGGAACCGGCGGTCTATCGCAATGACCGGGTAACCCCACCCGAAATCGAGAAGCTGGCGCCATCCCACATCATTATATCCCCGGGCCCCTGCACCCCGCTTGAAGCCGGTGCCTCCAACGATATCATTCGTTTCTTTGCCGGCAGTGTCCCCATCCTCGGTGTCTGTCTCGGGCACCAGTGTATCGGCTATGTCTATGGCGGTAATATAGTCCCCGCCGCCGTACCCACACATGGCAAGCGTTCCCTCGTCTATCACAATGGTAGGACTATATATAAAGGGATTCCCAGCCCGTTCGGCGGCGGCCGTTACCACTCCTTAGTTATAGAAAGTAGCACTCTGCCTCCATCACTGGAGCTATCGGCTACAACCAGCGATGGTGTAGTAATGGGTGTGCGTCACAAAGACTACCCGGTCGAGGGGGTGCAGTTTCACCCAGAGTCGATAATGACCGAAGTCGGCCACGATGTGCTGAAGAACTTCCTCGGTCTCACATAGCCCAAGAGGCTTTAAGGAGTAGTTTATGAAACAAATCGTCTATCTTAACGGCAACCTAGTACCCTTCAGCCAGGCTAGTATATCCCCCCTGGACTACGGCTTTCTCTATGGCTACGGTCTCTTTGAGACTACGCGTGCCTACGGAGGTCGTGTTTTTCGCCTGGATAAACACCTGAGCCGGCTGGCAGGCTCAGCCGAGATACTGGGGATACCGACCATAACAGCAGATTTAAAAGAAGCGGTAACGGCTACCCTGCAGGCTAACAAGCTCAGCGACGCCCGCATCCGCATCACTGTCTCTATCGGCGAGGGCGGTATAGCCCCCGACCCGGACCAGTGCCAAAAACCTACCGTGCTGATAATAGCGGAGCACTATAAGCCCCACCCGGAGTATGTTTATAACACAGGATTCAGGGCAATAGTTTCGTCACTCGTCCGTTACAGCCGGTCACCCCTGTCCAGTATTAAATCAGCCAACTACCTGGAGAACATGCTGGCTAAACAGGAAGCCATAACCGCCGGTGCCGATGAAGCCATCCGCCTTAACGAGAATGGTTTTCTTACCGAAGCCAGTATGAGCAATATATTCCTGATAACCGACGATAAACTGATGACTCCGCCTCTGGAGAGCGGTATCCTCCCCGGAATTACCAGGGAAGCGGTCATTGAGCTGGCTGACTGGCTGGGCATCAGCACCATTGAGAGGGATATTACTATAGAAGAGCTTTTTCGGGTACGGGAAGCCTTTTTAACCAATTCGCTTATTGAGATTATGCCTCTTATCGAGATAGACGGCAAACCGGTTGCCTCCGGCAAGCCCGGGCTTCTAACCAGAAGGCTCAGGACAGAATATTCGAGGCTGGTCCTCGATGAAACGGGAGCCGCTTGAACCTTTTATGCAACGCAACGACAGGAATCGTTATGTTATATAGCTTCTTCCAGCCAGCAGTATGAAGCTGTTACCCCCGGCTCTTTAGCTCTTTCACCGCCTTTTCTAGAAAGGTTGTCTTTCCTGCTTTTGAACTGCCCACAACCGAGACAACTGGAATCATCTTACCCTCCTCTTTCCCTACCGCCTTAGAATGCATCGTCATCCCAGTCAAGCATCATCACCTTAAGCACATCCCCCTTCTCCACCTTCTCTTTATCCTCGGGGATAATCGCCAGTCCGTTGGCTTTGCTCATAGAGGTTAGTATTCCCGTTCCCTGAGGCCCGGTTAATCTGGCATAATAGCGACCGTCACGCTTGCTGACGATAGCCCGGTTAAAGACTCGCGTCCTGGTAGGGTTATCCTTGGCGTCTTCCATCACCGCTTCTACGGTCGGCCTGGCCAGATTCTTCCTGCCCAGCATCTTTAGGATAGCCGGCCTGAGAAACAGCTCGCTGGTGACCATACAGCTTACCGGATTACCCGGCAGACCGAGGTGGGGTATTCTCCTGGCAACGCCGTCCTTATCCAGGCTCTCGATAGTGCCGAAGGCTAACGGTTTCCCCGGCTTCATCCGAACTGTATTAAAAACAATATCACCTTTCTTTGCCAGAATGTCCTTTACCATATCATAGTCCCCGGCAGAGACGCCGGCGCTGGTTACCAGTATATCGGCATCCAGCCTCTGCTGCAGTTTTTCCAGCAGTGAAGCCTCGTTATCCCGGGCTATCCCCAGTACCTCGGGGATGCCTCCGTAACTCAATACCGAAGCGGCTACGCCATAGCTGTTGCTATTATATATCCTGCCCGGCGGTAGTGGCTGTCCGATTTCGACCAGCTCGTCCCCGGTAGCCAGTATGGCCACCTTCGGGCGGCGGATAACCTTTACCTTATCATATCCCAACGAAGCCAGGACACCGACCTCTGAAGGCCTGATAACCTTCCCCGCACCCAGTGCTTTTGACCCCTTGGCGATGTCCTCGCCCGCCCGACGAATGAAATTGCCCAGCTTAACCTCTTTTAGAATACCTATCCCGGTATTACCATTTTTACGGCAAGCCTCATCTGTATCCTCGAATCTGACCACACTGTCGGCACCTTCAGGTATCGGCGCCCCGGTCATAATCCGAACCGCCGTCCCCGACACCACCCGGCAATCAGCTTTTGAGCCAGCCGCCACCGTGCCGACAACACGTAGTAAACGGGGCGATTCCCGGCTGGCACCCTCGGTGTCCCTGGATTGAACCGCATACCCATCCATAACCGAATTGTCCAGAGATGGAACATCTATCCCGGCATATACGTCCACAGCCAGAACCTGTCCCAGGCTATCCAGAATGGGGCGCTCCTCACCTTCCAGGACATCCACATAGCCGAGAACCCTCTCCAGCGCCTGCTCAACACTTAACATTGCCACTCCATAGCAGTAATTCTATTTGATAAAAAAATACCCTCTATCATAAATTGTATCCACAGGTAGATGTAAGGTTGGGGCATATTACTTACTGCTCGATAGTAATCCAACCCTTTTTTATTGCCTTAACCACCGCTTCGGTTCTGGCGTTGGCGTTCAGCTTACCTAAAATAGAGGTAACATGGTTCTTTATCGTCTGCTCGCTGATATTCAGTTTAGCCGCAATCTGCTTGTTGGCATAGCCCTTAGCCATGTAGTTGACTATCTCTATCTCCCGTGAGGTAAGCGGTGAAATCAGCTCTTTCACCTCTTGCTTTCGCGATAATTCGTTAAACTGGCTCAGAATCTGTGCCGCTAGCTTAGGTCGGTTATTCATACTATCCTTTATAGGTTGTTCGCCTTTAGCCACGCGTTTTACGATATTACACAGCTCGCTACTGCTGATATCCTTACCCAGATACGCCGCAGCCTGTACCTTGATAGCCTTAAACAAATGGTCATCACTAACACCTGACGACAGTATAATTACAGCGGTGCTGGGGGTCACCTGCTTTATCCTGTAAGCCAGGTTAAGGCCGCTATCAAAGGCTTCGTCAACATCCACGATGGCTACCTCGGGAGGCATAATCTCAATGGTTTGCGACATCTTATCGGTAACCTTCGCCTCCCCGGCAACCTCTATGTTCTGGCTGGTGAGTGATTGACGTATTCCCTGTTGAAACAGGGGTTGCTGACTGAATATCCAGACCCTTATCTTTGGCTCAAACATTTTTCTGATCTAAGCCTAGCACACAAACTGGCCGACTTTAATTTAGATGAAATGGAGCTCTATCTATCAATCGAGCTGTTGTTATCCCGCCTTCTTGGCTGACCATTTCTCCGCCAGGTCGCCGACCACGGGTAGTTTATACATCGTCCCCTGGTACGCCTTGACCATCAAGGCTATCCACAGGGCAAAGCTGATCAAACCAACTATCGGGCCCATAACCGTACCAATATAGTACATCCAGCCAAAAACGATGCCGATTATATTAAGGAAGCCGAAAACGATTATTGACTGTACGGCATGAAAACGGACGAACTTGTTATCCGTCTCTATCAGGTAAAATATCAGTCCGCTGACCCAGAACAGAACATAGCACAGGAGTCCGGCAACATTTTCCTGCAATCCGCTGGCAGTTTTCTCCATTTTCCAAACCTCCCGATTAGTTGTCGCTGGCATAAGATTATACCCGTTGCCAGAAAGATGTCAACATTCATTATCCACTTTTTTGTTTCATGTTCTATGTGTTGCATTACCAGCGCCCGACCTTTTCAATCCGGTAGCGCAGTGTGCCCGCCGGCACCGTTATCTCTATTACTTCACCCCTGCCCCGCCCAACAATAGCCCTGCCCAGCGGCGACGTATTGGAAATCCTGCCCCGGGCTGGGTCTACCTCTTTGGTGCTTACGATGGTATAGTTCATTTCTTCACCGGAATCAAGACCTATAAGCAACACACAGTCACCGATATCAGCCCGATGCGTCACCGCTGCCCTGTCGTCAATTACGGAAGCCAGCTTTAGTGTTTCTTCAAGTTCTCTAATGCGCCTTTCGAGGTGACTCAATTGCTCCCGGGCGGCATCCAGCGGGGCGTTCTCGCGAAAGTCTTTGTCCGCCGCCGCCCGCCGAATGTCTTCAACAGTCTCTATCCGCCTTTCCTTTAGAGCTGACAGCTCCAGATTCATCTCATCATGGCCTTGTCGTGTTATGGAAATGGTCTTCAGCGAACCCTGTCTGTTTTCGGCTACCTGCCGGGATTTCCCCTTTTTAGCCTTGAGGTGAACCGACAGATTATTATCAGTCCAGCCCTTCTTTTTGGCTCCCGTCAGGAAGTCGCGTATTATATCCAGCTTCTTGGCATGGCCGGCATCCGTTGCCGGTATCCTACCGGAATAGTTTGCTACCTCCGGAGCTCTGATGTCGGCCAGGCATCGCTCTCGCCCGAACCAACGAACGAACTGGTACAGCACCCGCTGACTTACCTTGGCTTTCTCTGGCGGCAGACCACTAAGAAAACGGCTGACAGCTTCACCCAGGTTCATTTTATGACCGCTACTATCCATTCTATTTCTGCTTATTCGGCACTAACCCAAGAAGGCAACCCTATCATTCTGAAGATCCGGGACATCGCCCTTTGCCCGGCTAATTTAACTATCGCCCTGCCGTGCCAGTCAAAAGACAAGCCATCGGCCTTCAGCAGAGCCTCATCAATGCCGTCCGCTTTTATTACGTCAAATATTCGGTCTATCTTTTTATCGCTTAGCTTCTCGTAGAACCTCCGCGCCCAATAGCATATCTTCAACTCCTGTCCCAGTATCTTCCTCCATTCCCGCTCATATCCCGCCAGTCTCCCTGGCGACAGGTCGTCATCCTCCAGCGCCCGCCTCAGGTGATTGGCGGCTATATCGGCAGACAACAAGCCGAAGTATATACCCCCGCCAGTTGTCGGCTTTACCTGTCCTGCAGCATCGCCGACCACAATTGCCCGTTTGCCATAGGTTCTTCTCGGCGGCTTGAGAGTAATCCCGCGATAGTTCGGCTCTACCTCATCTGATATAACCTTCCCCTGCTCCCTGAGTGACGATATCAGCTTTCTCATATAGAAGTCGGCTCGGCGTCTCGATAAGAGACCGGCCAGAGCCCTTTTCGGGGTGGTAGGTACCAGCCAGCCGAAAAAGCCGGGTGCCACCTCCCGACCCATATACACCTCTATCTCGTCTACGTTCGCTGTCGCCACCTCAGCCTGGGCTCCCACCACACAATCTCCAGCTTTACCCAACCCCAATACGGCAGGCAATCTCGAGCCGAATCCGTTGGCGACAACCACCAACCTGGCTTCAAACTCAAGCCCTGTTCCGTTCCGAGCAACCTCAGCTATTACCCTATCATCTTTGACCTTTATACCCCTCACCGAGCTGTTAAAAAGATACTCAGCCCCGGCATCTATAGCCCTTTCAGCCATTGATAAATCAAATGCCGCCCGGTCAATAATACAGGCTTGCTCTTCCCCCCGCCATAGCCTTATCATCCGACCCGAGGGTGAGAATATCCGGGCGCTGTTTACTCGCCTCAAGACCACACCATCATCAGTGGCAAAAGCACTCAAGCACTCCGGGCTGATAATGCCTGCACAACAGACGCCCCCTCCCAGCCTCTCCTTCTGCTCCAGCACCGCTACCTCATACCCCATCCCGGCCAGTCTAAAGGCTACGCGGCTACCTATCGGACCGCCGCCGACAACCAAGATATCCCTCAAATCTCAGCCCTCCGCCAATCTCGATGAGTGTTTATAGCAGTATAGCATAATCATTACCGACCATGCTCCATGGTCTACGGCTTGACAATCAGTTGTATTTTGGCTATAGTTCAATCTAATTAAATATGCTAGAGGCTGTGAACAAGACTAGTAGGCTTCCAGCGAGGCACAGAGAGTCGGGTAAGGTGTGAGCCGATGCTGGCGCAGGGGTTGAATGGGCTTGTAAGCCGCAAGCCGAACTGCCGTACCGGTTTAAGTAGGTTCTGCCGCCGGGGGAGCGTTATCATACCCCAGGGTATACAGTAATTTTTGTTACTTTGTACCTGACAGAGATGGTCACTTCATTTTTTGATTGACTAAGAAGGGTGGTACCGCAGAGGTAAAACCCCTGCCCCTTCAGGGCAGGGGTTTTTCTTTTACGGGGTACAATATTAATAACCGGGCTACACCACCGGCTTCTCTATCAGGAGCCAGGGTAGATTAATAAATCCTAAGAAAGGAAGGAGAGAAAATTGGAAAAAACGATGTTTTTCCTCGACCAGAAGGATATGCCAACCCACTGGTATAATATCCTGCCTGACCTGCCCGAACCGCTACCGCCCCTGGTTCATCCCGGTACCAAGGAGCCCTGCCCTATGGATATGCCCCTGCCCCCTCCCCTGTTCCCCGATGCCATCAACAAGCAGGAGTTCAGCCAGGAACGCTGGATAGAAATACCGGATGAGGTACAGGCTATCTACCGCACCTGGAGGCCTACGGTTCTACACAGAGCCTACCGGTTGGAGAAAGCCCTGGACACCCCTGCCAAAATATTCTTTAAATACGAGGGCACAAGCCCGGCCGGCAGCCACAAGCCCAATACCGCAGTGGCTCAAGCCTACTATGCCAAGAAAGAGGGCTTCAAACGCCTGGCTACCGAGACCGGCGCCGGGCAATGGGGCAGTGCTCTTTCTATGGCGGCCGCCTTCTTCGGTCTTGAATTAAAGGTCTATATGGTCAAGGTAAGCTACGACCAGAAGCCATACCGCCGCATCCTGATGGAGACCTGGGGAGCCAAGTGCGTGCCCAGCCCCAGCCCTGATACCGAGATAGGACGCCGCATCCTGGCGGAAGACCCTGACTCGCCCGGCAGCCTTGGTATCGCCATCAGCGAAGCCTGTGAGGACGCCTTCGCCCACGACGATACCAAGTACTCCATAGGCAGTGTTGTCAACCACGTCCTCCTCCACCAGACAGTAAACGGCCTGGAGGCAAGGAAACTGATGATGGAGCAAGCCGACGCCTATCCCGACATCATAGTCGGCTGCATCGGCGGCGGCTCCAACTTCGCCGGGCTGTACCTGCCCTTTGTCAAGGACAAGATTGACGGCTCCAAGCCAGACCTGCGCATTATTAATGTCGAACCAACCAGCTGCCCCACGATAACCAAGGGTCTCTATGCCTGGGATTACGGCGATGTCGCCGGGCTGGCTCCTATAGTCATGATGTACACCCTGGGTCATACCTTTATCCCATCACCCATCCACGCCGGTGGCTTGCGTTATCATGGCATGGCACCTATCATCTGCCACCTTCACAGGTTGGGGTTGGTTGAAGCCAGGGCTGTGCCTCAGCTGGCTACCTTTGAAGCCGGTATCAAGTTTGCCCGCACCGAGGGCATCATCGGCGCCCCGGAAACCAACCACGCCATCAAGGTAACTATTGACGAAGCCCTCAAATGCAAGGAGTCAGGCGAATCAAAAACTATCCTGTTGGCTCATAGTGGACACGGGCACTTTGACATGGCAGCTTACGATGCCTATCTATCAGGCAAGCTGGAGGACTACGACTATCCCGAGGAAAAGGTCAAGGAAGCTTTAAGCCACTTGCCACAGGTGCCCAAGTTCTAGGCTATAAAACTAAGGGGGCGGGTATAATAACCCGCCCCCATTTTCATACTAACGTCTTATTTCAGCCTAGCCGGGCAACGGCTAGCAGTATTTCTTTGCCAGCTAATTTATAGCTTTCACTAAATACGCCATCAATCGGTACTCCCTTAACCAGCTCATCTGACAAAGTCTCTCGCCTGATATAGTCGGCAAATGTCTCCATCACCTGCTCTATATATTCCTCACCCTGGTAGTAGGTGGTGATATGGTCGGCGATATCGAAGCCGGCTGAACGGCGCATCGTCTGCAGGCGGTGTACTATTTCTCGCGCCAACCCTTCCATCTGCAATTTATCAGATACCTCGGTAGGAATAGCCACAAAATAAACTCCTCCGCTCATAGGAACTTTTATACCTTTTTTCCTATCGAGTTCCAGTCCACTAACCACATAACCATGACCATCAAGCTTCAATACTTCTGCAACACTATCAATTTTCAATTCTTTTACATTAAGTTCTTCCAAAATCTGGGGCTTTAGGCGCTCTAAAGTTGCACGTTCCGTGTTACTGGTTACGCTAACCACAACATGAGCCAAAGGCTGGCGCACCTTGATGCTGGCTTTGCTCCTTGCCGCCCTCCCCAGACTGGAAACCTTCATCACCAAACGGGTGTCAGCCGACAGCTTCTCGTCTATTTTAGCCCTATCCGCCACCGGAAAATCGTCCAGGTGCACACTATCCGGTGCATCGGGGAAAGCCGGGCAAACCAGGTTCTGATACATTTCCTCGGCCAGGAATGGGGTGAAAGGTGCCAGCAGGCGGGACAGTGTAACCAGGCACTGATACAGCGTGGCGTATGCCGATAGCTTATCGGCATCGTTCTCGCTCTTCCAGAAGCGGCGCCGACTGCGGCGTACGTACCAGTTGGACAGGTTGTCGGTAAAGCTCTCTATCTTTCTGCCGGCATCGGTGGGGTTATAGCCGTCCAGGGCGGTGCCAACATCGGCTATCACCTGATTGAGCTCGGAGATAATCCAGCGGTCAAGCTCGGATGGCTCAACCCGGCTATCTTCGGCACCGGGGCTGAACCTGTCTATGTTGGCATAAGTAACGAAGAAGGAGTATACATTCCACAGGGTTAGCAGGAACTTCCTGGTCACCTCGGAGACCAGTTGCTCGGAGAAGCGTCGGGCATTGCCCGGCGGTGAAGCGGTGAAGAAATACCACCGCAGGGCGTCAGCCCCGTATTTATCGATTACTGCCGACGGCTCGACCACGTTCCCCTTAGCCTTGCTCATCTTATCGCCCCTGGCATCCAGGATATGCCCCAGGCAGATAACATTCTCGAAGCAGGGACGGTCAAAAAGCAGAGTGGATATGGCGTGCAGGCTATAGAACCAGCCCCGCGTCTGGTCGACAGCCTCGCAGATATAGTCGGCCGGGAAGCGCCCATCGTCGAGCAAGGTATCGTTCTCAAAGGGGTAGTGCCATTGGGCGATAGGCATAGCCCCGGAGTCAAACCAGCAGTCGATAACCTCGGTAACCCGCTTCATCTGTCCGCCACACTTAGAACAGTCAAACGTTATCTCATCAACATAGGGACGGTGTAAATCCAGCGGCTCCTTCAGTCCGCTGAAGCCTGGCTTAACTTTAAGCTCTTCCAACCCGCCGATACACTCACAGCCACCGCAGGATTCACAACGCCACACCGGCAGCGGCGTGCCCCAGTAGCGCTCCCGGGAGAAAGCCCAGTCTACATTATTCTCCAGCCAGTCGCCGAAGCGGCCATGCTTGATGTGCTCCGGATACCAGTTTATTTCGCTGTTGCCGGAAATCAGCCTGTCTTTTACCGCCGTTGTCCTTATATACCAGGTCTCCTTGGCATAATATAGCAGTGGCGACTCACATCGCCAGCAGAAAGGATAGGTATGGTGAATGGTCTCACTGCGGTAGAGCAAGCCTCTGGATTTCAGGTCGGCGATAATGTCCTCGTCAGCGTCTTTAACGAACTTGCCTGCTCCTGGCAAAGTGCCGATAATCTTGCCCTGTAAATCTACATGGTGGACAAAATCCAGGCAATAATCTGGATGCATTCCAGTCTCAAAGTCAACTATACCAAAGTCTGGGGCGACATGGACTATACCGGTTCCCTCCTCCATAGAAACAAAATCGGCAGCTATTACTTTATATGTTAACTTCTCTTTATGCTTCTGTAATATTAGCCGAGGTGCTCCCGATACGCCAGCTTCATTAATATACTCTAAGCGCCTCCGCTCCACACCAAAATTATGAGGGTTATATAGCGGTTCATAATTTACGCCAGTTATTGTAGCCAAATCGCTTCCCTTTAATTTCAACATTACCTTACAATCACCGAGCCCTACTTGCTCCAATCGAGTCAAAGCCAAAGCTATGTACTCGTCATTTACCGCCACTACCACATACTCTGCTTCAGGAGCCACAGCTAGTGCCGTATTGCCCGGCAGCGTCCACGGCGTAGTTGTCCAAGCGAGTAAATAAGTTGCCTTATCTCGTGAGAGTTGGTAGAGTCTCTTTTGCTTATCAGTTTCTGATATTGGTGATGGCACAACCTTAAACTTTATATACACCGACGGGTCTTCGGTATCGTCCTTGTAGCCCAGTGCGACCTCGTGGGAGCTGAGGGAGGTGACACAGCGGGGGCAGTGGGGGGTTACCTTGTACCCCTGATAGACCAGCCCTTTATCCCACATCTGTTTTATCGCCCACCAGACACTTTCAATATAGGTATTATCCATAGTAATATACGGGTGTTCCAGGTCTAGCCAGAAGCCGATGCGCTCGGTCAGGCTGTTCCACTCCTTGAGGTAACGGAATACGCTCTGCCGACAGCGGTCGTTGAACTTATCAATGCCGTATTTCTCGATGTCGGCCTTGCTGGAGAAGCCCAGTTCCTTTTCCACCTCCAGCTCTACCGGCAAGCCGTGGGTATCCCAGCCGGCGATACGCGGCGCATAATAGCCCTTCATCGTTTTATAGCGTGGTATGACATCCTTGAACACCCGCGACAGCACGTGGTGGATGCCCGGGCTGCCATTAGCCGTCGGCGGTCCTTCGTAGAGGTTAAAACGTTTCCCGTCTCGACGGGCTTCCAGGCTACGCTGAAAGACGTTCTTCTCCCGCCACAGTTCCAGTATTCCCTTTTCCAGCTGTGGGAAATCTACCCTGCTTGCCACCGGCTTAAACATTGCTCCAGGCCCTTTCAAAAATAGTTAGTCCCGTCCTTTGGGGACGGGACTTTTATACCCGCGGTACCACCCCGCTTCCCCCGCCAGTAATGCGAGGGCACTCGTTAAGGCACATTCATGCCCTATCACTATAACGGCTGACACGACCGACCAAGCCTACTCAGTGGCTTCCGGTCACCTTTTGGTTGGTAGCTCGGGAGCGATTTTCAGAGGGACTGGTCTATCTGCTCTCACCATACCAGACTCGCTGGCTACCGACTGCTCCCCTTACTCGTCTCCGTCTCCGCCTTTTCCTGATAAAGGCTATCATACACTTAATAATAAATCAAGAAAGTTTGCTTCTTCAGCCACTTGGTTGCTACCATTTCCCGGATGCAGCTACTGCTCGCGGGGCATAATGACCACCTTGCGGGCTTCGCCAACACCGGTGCTCTGGGTGGTAACACTGGGGTGTTCCGCCAGGGCCAGGTGGATAATACGCCTCTCATAGGCTGGCATCGGCTCCAGAGCAAACGGCTCGCCGTTAGCCTCAACCTCCTCCGCCATACGCTGTGCCAGCTCCTGTAATGATTGGTAGCGTCGCTGCTTGTAACCATTGACATCAATAACTATCGGCGGCGTCACGGTCTTCATCCGGTTGCCTACTATAAGCCGGACAATATATTGCAGGCAGGCTAGCGTTTGCCCCCGCCTCCCGATTAATATGCCCAGGTCTTCACCCTCGACATCAAAGACGATTGGAGGCGGCGTTCTCTCGGCTTCCTGAACAGCGGTATCAACCCGATAGGTAGTTGTAGCCGTTACCCCTGCCTTTTCCAGAACCGTCTCCAGTATATCCCGGGCAACCTCGGCTACATCATCCGGCGATAGCTCGGCGGCTTCCTCGGTTACCACCGGTTCAACCAGCCTTACCTTTACCCTGGCTTCCTCAGCCCCTATACCAAAGACACCGTGGCTACCTTCGCTTAGGACGTCTACCTCTACTTCCCTTCGGTCGGCGCCTAATTCTTCTAAGGCTATCTCGATAGCCTCCGCCACTGTCTTGGCGCTTTTCTCCACCTCTTTCATCGCCTACCCCTTCTTCCTGTTCATTTTCGGTCTCTACAATATCAGCCTGCAGAGCCTCGCTCGCCGGAGCCACCTGCTCTACCTCAGCGATACGTTTCTTTAGCTTTTTATCCCTGCCGCCTGCTTTCTTAAACCTGGCCGGAATCAGCCCTGCCAGTCCTCCCCAGTTACCGGTGACAAAATACTGCATGGCGATGGTTATCAGGTTGGACACTACCCAGTATAGTGCCAGGCCACTGGGGAACGACAGGGAGAGGAAGGTAAACATAAGCGGCATCATAATCAGCATTGTCCGGCCCTGTGCCTGCTGCTTGGGGTCGGTGGTGACCGGTGTGGTCATCTTCTGCGACGCCCACATAGAAGCACCGACCAGTATTGCCAGGAAGAAATCAGAGTCTGCCAGGTTCATCCACAGGAAATGCTGCTGTAATGGCAATGCCGAATAGACTATCGGCCAGTCGTACAGATATCGGGATAGGTTCAAGAAGCTCTGCGGGTCTACGGCTAATATTCGTATAATCGCCTGGTAAAGGGCTATCCAGATGGGCATCTGAATCAGCATCGGCACCAGGCAACCGGTGGGGCTCACCCCCGACTCCTTATACAGCTTCATCTGCTCCTGCGCCAGCTTCTGCTTGTCCTTACCGTGTTTCTTCTGCAGTTCGGCTATTTTCGGCTGGAGGCTCTGCATAGCCTTGGTGGCATTAAGCTGTTTTCGGGTGAGTGGAAACATCACCCCGCGAATAACAATAGTCAGGGCAATAATGGTCAGTCCGAAGCTACTGAAGAGGATATCGGACAGCCCGATGGCGACGTTTATCATCGGCTGTAGAATAATCAGGTCCCATATGGCTCCGATATCCAACTAAGCTACCTCACTCACTATCCAACGGGGTATCCCAGATTATCGTCCCCGTCTCGATATTCAGGGCGTATATTGCTTCTTCTTCCTGGGTATGGACATAGATAATGCCATCACCGGCGGCTAGAGGAGCCAGTGTTCTTAACCCCAGGTCTCGCACCACTTCTTCTCGATGGCTGGTGGTATCTATGGAAAATATCTTGCCCTCTTCGGTGGCGACAAAAACCTCGTCGCCGACCACTACCGGCGTCGAGGATATGGCATTACCCAGGTCAATTGCGGTTATAAAACTACCACTGCCAGCATCCAGGACATAGACCTTGCCGTCCATATTGGCGGCATAGATGTTACCGTTATGAATCACCGGGCTTGCCCAGAACCACTTCTCAGGCCCGTCTTCGCCCCCATCCGCCCCGGTATATTGCCAAAGCAGCTCGCCATTTTCCTCGTTAAGGGCATATATATGCCTATCGAAGGAGGCAACATAGACGGTGTTATCATAGACCACCGATGTCGATATAATGGGCCCTCCGGTCTCGAAAGGCTGTTGCCACTTCTCTTCGCCTGTATTAATATCTATAGCGTAAAGCTTCTTATCGAAAGTGCCGATATAGAGGGTATCGCCGTTAATAGCCGGTGTCGCCCAGATGTCTTCCCCGATATCATAGTCCCATATATAATCGCCGTTAACGGCGTCCAGGGCATATACCACCCCCTTAGCCGTGCTGAAATAGAGTCTGCCCTGGCTTACCACCGTCCCGCCAATAATAACAGAGTCGAGATTACCGCTCCGGGGATAGATCCATCGCGAAGCCCCATCATCAACGGTGTAGGCATAGACCTTACCGTCATAGCCGCCGGCATATACCAGTTCCCCGGCAACTGCCGTATTGCCATATATGGCGACTGACATAGCCGGCACGGCACAGCCAAAACCACCGGACGAGCCTTCAGTCTCGATGGTCTCTTCCCATAAAGAATCACCATCTAAGGTCTCGAGGGCTACCATCTTCCCCAGAGAACCGACATAAATATTGCCGTAAGCTATGGTCGCCCCCGACCAGGCTACCTGCCCGGTGCCGCCAACACAGCCGGTAATCGCCAGCCCGCCAACAAGCAAGGCGAGTAGTATCAGTATCTTCCCTGTTAATATTCTGCTATGTCTTTTCATATTACTGCCAATAAAACCTATTCAGGTCAGGATTGACCGGGGACGGGGTCATAACCGCCACTGCGCATAGGGTGGCAGCGAGCCAGCCGCTTCGCTCCCAGCCATATCCCCTTAAAAATTCCGAACCGTGAGATAGCTTCGTAGGTGTACTGTGAACAGGTCGGGGTAAAACGGCAGGACGGCGGTATAACCTGCGATATCGTTAACTGGTACAGCCTAATTAGGGCTAAGACAATTTTCTTCATAATTCTCCGCAAGCAATTTAGCTTTAGATACCAATCTCCAGACCAGGCTCTTGAGCTCGGCAAAGTCGGATTTTTCCGCCTCAGGGCGAGCGATAAAAACAATATCCCAACCCGGCCTAATGGGCATTTGCCGCACAACTTCACGCAACAAACGCTTTACCCTGTTTCTCGCTACCGCCTTACCGACTTTCTTGCTGACAACAAAGCCACATCTATAATAGTCGAGCCCGCTAGGCAGTGCCTTCATCACCAGCAGATTACTGCTCCAGGAACTACCCCGGCTGTGAACCAGGGCATACTGGCTGGGTTTGGTAAGGTACTTCTTTTTCTCCGTTGACATCCTAATATTACTGGCATAGGAATCTTTTATCAAGGATGACCTGACAGGGTGGTAATCAGACATAAGACAGCCGATGCCGTTGAAATTTATCGCTGGCATCACACTACAGTCAATCGCTTCCGCCCCTTGAGACGCCTGGCTTTTAATACAGCCCGACCGCCGCGCGAACTCATCCTGGCTAAAAAGCCGTGCTCCCGCTTTCTGGGGATACTCTTCGGTTGATAGGTCCTTTTCGGCACTATAGACTCCTAGTATATTGAATATCTTCTTCTATTACAGCTTCATCGCCTCTCGTACGTTTGCTTGAGAGGCGATTTTAAGAAACCCGACCGGTTCTGCCATCCCGGTGTCTCTTACCGCTTTTAGTCTTACTAACCCCGAATCACCTCTACCCAGCCAGGTCATTCAGGAACTTTCTGTCTCTGCTACTGGTTCGGCAGTCTCAACTGCCTTCGGCTCAGGCCCTTGCTCGGCCTTAATGTTGGAATAGCTTAGTGCAGTAATGTCTCCCATCTTATGAATGTGTTCCGGGGCAAAGGGCAGCATTGCCAGGTGCCGCGCCCTCTTTATGGCTACCGCCAGAGCGCGTTGGTGCTTGGCACAGGTACCGGTTCTACGGCGCGGCTCAATCTTGCCTCTATCTGAAATATATCTACCGAACATAGAAGTATCCTTATAGTCTATTTCTTTAATCTTACCGGCACAAAAGGAACAAACCCGGCGCCTGGGTACATATTTACCCCCACCCCTCCATGTTCTCGTTTTGCTCTTTGTTTTGGTAGCCGTTCGTCTAGCCACTTGTTATCTATCTCCTACTCCATAATATCGTCAGGCGCCACTTCCTCGGCTTCAGTATCAACAACCTTCTCCCCGGCTTCAGTATCATCAACCTTCTCCCCGGGAAGTGATGCCGATGCCTGTCGGTCAAGGAAGGTCACCCTGTTAGCCACTACCTCGGTCCGGTAATGCTTTTGCCCATCCTGGCCCTCCCAGCTACGGTTGTGCATCCTGCCCTCGACGTAGACCAGTCTGCCTTTACCCAGAAACTGATTACACTGCTCAGCCAGTTTATTCCAGGCAACCACCGTAAACCAGTCCGTTTCCTGCTTTCGTTCACCTTCAGAGGTAGTGTAGATTCTGTTGGTAGCAACCCGGAATGAGGTTACCGGGTTGCCATTAGGGGTAAAGCGCATTTCGGGTTCATTGCCAACATTGCCGATAATCATCACTTTATTCAGGCTTGCCATTCCTCCAAATCTCCTTTGTCTCTGCCAGACAGGTACAAATACTCAGCTACCCAATCTCACCAACAGATGTCTTGCCACATCCTCGGAAATTTTAAGCTTTGCTTCCAGTTCCCTGTTTCGGGATGGCTCCATCTTAAAACGCGTTAACACATAGTTGCCCTCCGCCAAGCCTTTTATAGGGTAAGCCAGTTTTCTTTTACCCCACTGCTCAACATCGGAAACCTCGCCGCCCAGACCGGTAATAAGCTGGTTTATATTATCCAATATAGAGTCAAACTTCTCCCCATCAGCCTCGGGGTTGATTACCAGCACCATTTCAAAATCGCGCTGTTTCTTGTCTTCCTTCGCCGTCGGTGCTTTCTCAGTCGTCTTTTTTCTTGTCTTTGATTCCTTTACGCTTCCGGTTGCCACTTATTACCTCTTCTACTTTATTGGCTATTATACCACACAATAAAAGATAGCGACAACGCTTGCTCTGCTGTATACTCTATACACATTACACACCCCTTTCACCGGGTCATGGGTCAAACAACCATAACGGATGCCAGTTTGACACAACCCTTTATCATTGCTAGACTTATCTTGTCTGAAGGGCAGACTATAAGCCATAAGACTGACTTATCATGGCCCCGTGGTGTAGCGGTCTAACATGCCACCCTGTCACGGTGGAGATCGGGGGTTCAAATCCCCCCGGGGTCGTTCTAATCCCTTCTGGGGGGAGGGGGAGCGGGGGAGAAAGGGAGATGCCACCATTCAAGACAAGGAGAAAGGCTCCAAAGGGGGAGCAACTCACCGGCGAGCTTCATGGCGAACTTGGGACATACCAGAGGTTCGGATTCTACCAGCGCTCTCTGTGCAAGCATAGCATCTACCGCTATACCGGGGTACTGCTGTTGTACCAGAGGATACTTGACGGGCAGGAGCCTACCCTTCAGCTATCAAACCAATTCCTGGCGCACCTGAGACAACAGGAGGTCGACCCCAACACCCTGAAGGTATATCGGGCCGCCCTCAAGGGTTTTCACCAGTGGCGGGGAGAGGAATTGAAATTTGCAATCAAAGTCCCGCATAGGCAGCCGAAGTATATAGAGCCTGGAATAGTGGACAGGGTACTCCAACTGGCAAAAGACGATCCTAGGGCCTACTTAATGCTTTCACTTATGGCCCAGGCTGGCTTGCGTAGGGGAGAAGTGGTCAGCCTCAAGGTCGGTGACGTGGGGGAGACGGCCATACGGCTAAAAGGTAAGGGAGGCCGGGAGCGAACAATCCCGCTAAGTGAGACATTGTCCGCCATTCTAAAGCCTTATTGTGCCGGCAAGGATAAGGCCGCCCCGGCAGTCGGAGCCTCACGGAAAGCTGTCTACTGGGCGGTCAAGAAGTACGGGAAACTGGCAGGCGCGCCAGAACTAAAGCCCCACGACTTGAGGCACGCCTTTGCAGAGCGGATGGTCGAGAGGGGAGCCAACTTGAGAGCAGTACAGGAGCTACTTGGACACTCAAGTCTGGCGACTACTGAGGTTTATATCGGTGTCACTGGCAATCATCTAAAAGAGGCAATACACTTACTGGACGACCATCCTCAACCAAAACAGCCTACCGACAAAGAGCCACTGAGGTATGTTACCAAAGTGGTATTCCCGGAGGATGAGGAAAGGCTTCGCAAAATGGAGTTTGATCTTTTCGGGATATAATAAACAGGGTATGCGATATATCAAACAGAGGGCAGTTTTAGAGACTGCCCTCCTTCTCTTTATCCCCAATAAGACCTAACCCCTGTAAAAAGCTCGGAAAGGGGCTAGATTTTGATTTTAGAGGCTCTCCTAATTCGCCTGGGAGAGCCTCTCTCCTTGTATCTAATCACACTTAATAAGCGATTGTTGCTAGGGTTAGATCTTTTTCACCTCTTCATATAACACAATCTGAGGTGTTGCTTGCAAGTTGCTAACTCGCTTGAGCGCCAAGCTTTACCATGACAGCAACGTTGCGGAAAACACCAGACCTAATTTTGCAAAACGATTTCGACACCTAGTGGTTACTCATCGTTGGGATGAACAGGCCCCCGTAGGCGTTTACTATCAGCGCCGCGACGCTTACTCGTTAACCGACGTATCTTTGATGTCAATGTCGGTCTTGTCTTGCGACGGATTTTTGGTCTTTGTGCAGCATTGCGGATCAACTCCACAAGCCGTTCGGTTGCATTTTCACGATTCCGTCCCCGAGTACGGAATCGTCGAGCGTCGATAATAAGTATGCCATCTTCGGTAATCCGGTTACCAGCCAGCGAGATGAGGCGTATCCGAACTTCCTCGGGCAAGGAGCGTGAGTTAGCCACGTCAAAACGAAGCTGCACAGCGGTGGCGACTTTGTTGACGTTCTGCCCACCAGGCCCTGAGGCACGAACAAAGTACTCTTGGATCTCGCTTTCGTCAATCGTGATGGCGTGGGTTACGTGAATCATGCCCCAAGTTTACACGCACGTCATTGTCTTAGGCAAGCTTGGAGAGAGGAGGCAACAACATCGCGTTGCCAGTGACGGATGTTATCGGAGCTAATCTCAACGCTTAAAGTGTCAGGCGCTTTGGCAATCCGTTCGAGGCTGGTTAAAGGCCAGAGAAGGGAGGGATCCAGAGAAAGTCTGGAGCCTAGTGATGTTCGCCATTCTTTGAGGTGCCTCAGGCGCTTGACCTCCTCTTTGCTGGTACGTACGAACTTGGTGGGAGGCGATCGTTGTATTGGTGGAGCAGTTATGCCGTTGTGCAGTGCCTGTTGGAGGCCCTGTCCGAACCGTTTCAACCCAGTCTGCCCAAGTCCTGGTACTTCTGAGAGGTCCGCTTGAAGATTAGTGGCAAGGAAGACAAGGGTAGCATCAGGTAGTACGAAGAATAATGGGCGATGCTGGCGTCGTGCCTCTTCTTCACGGAATATGACAAGGCTCTGGAGTACAGCAAGTTCGCGCCCATCTAGGTATTTGGATCCCTTGACGTAGAGGTATGCTGTCTCCAGATTTGGTGCCGTAAATCGTACCTCTTCAATTCTAGTGCATTCTTCGTCAACCCACGTTTCCCGTCCCAAGGTTCGGAGCTGTTGTTCTAAAATCTCTTTCAAGGCTATGAGGTGATGGACGTCGGTAGCGGCATACTCAAGGGCTTCGGCAGAGAGCGGACGCCGCCCCCAGTCAGCTCGCTGGAGTCGCTTGCTCTTATTAATGGTGATACCCAGCAAATCTCTGGTTAGGGCTTCCAAACTTAGCCGGGTGATGCCGGTGAAGCGAGCAGCTATGCTGGTATCGAATACGTTGCGGATATGAAGTCCAGAATGCCGGTCAAGACTACGCATATCGTAGTCTGCAGAGTGAATGACTTTCTTGATGGACACATCTGACAGAACGTCTCTAAGAGGGGCGAGATCATGAAGAGATATCGTATCGATGATGTATACTTTATGACGAGAGGCGATCTGAATGAGGCAGAGTTGCTCGGGGTAATGGTGGAAGCTGTTA
>SDBU01000908.1_pt1 | contig 43168 bp, 70 predicted proteins | sample 2277071 | NCBI WGS metagenome assembly SDBU01 (sample SAMN10397929, study PRJNA504765) | marine sediment metagenome | isolation source: marine sediment core GS08_GC12, 126 cmbsf | place: Arctic Ocean: Gakkel Ridge, Loki's castle | collected 2008
CACACCGCATGATGCGGCAGGTAATGGAAGAGACCGATATTCTGTATAAGACCAATAAATTTGGCGATGTTCAGAAGGTGTGGGTAGCAGCCAGAGAAGACTTGCTCAGGACTATGGATGATGTTACCGTTAGTCTAGAACGTGTCAAGGCCAAGATACTTGCCAACTCCGAGAAGCTCACTGCCAAACAACAGTCTGCAATGGAACTAGTCCTTGAACGTAGTGAGGCATCTAACATAATCAGGAAGGCTACCCTTCAAGCTGATGGAGAAATGCTTGATACATTCTGGGCACAGCAGAAGGTATTGCGTACTCCTGAGGCACATATCAAAATACGTGCCGATAGGAATGAACTATGGGCTAACTATGAACTCCAGTCTGCCATACCCAGTGCGGGTGAGTTTGTAACCCGACAATCAATGTCTGAGTTGTACCATAATTTGCCTAAGCCAAAACTAAAGCCTGCTGATGTCATCAATCGTGCTATGTCTGCCCAAGATGTGGCTCAGGTATTTGGCACCAACATTGATGGATTAGCTACTGGATTACTGGATAATGTGGCCATGAATGGTAAGCCATACTTTATCCAATTAGTTAAACAAACTGCGGATAAGAACCCCAACATATTTAAAGGATTCACCGAAGATAAGATCGGTGAGGTATATGACCAGTTATTGAGGCAGGCCAGCATGAATCCTGAGAATGATATCCTCACCCAAAAGATACTGCTTCAAGGTGAAGGTATGAAGAATGAGTTGACCAGTCTCAAGATGAAACATGTCCTTACTCCGAATGAGGAAAAGGCTTGGGGTAGTTGGATTGATGATATCGCTGAGGGTAGAGGCAAGATCATTGGCGATGAAGGGACTATATCTGTCAAGGAGTGGGATGTTTTTCGTCAGGAAGCTGCCAATGCTGCCAATGTGGATTACCTCAAAGCCTTTGCCGACTATACCAACGAACACATGTTAGGTGCAGTTGCAGGCATGATCTATCCGTATTGGAACTATCATCAATACCGCTGGTTCTCATTAGCCCGTCAAGCATTGCGACATCCAGGTGTACCTATCTCATGGGGCAAGTACCAAGATTATAGTGAGAATGGATTTATTCCAACCTGGTTCCCTGATATCGAGATGAATCCGTTTATAGGCAGCGCATTAGGTACAACCTTTACATTGACCAGATTCGATTTCATATCCTACTATGACCAGCTTGGATATGCAGGAGAGGTGTTAGATTATACACAGAGATGGGGTTATTTCCCCAACGCACCAATCACTGCACTGATATCCCTTACACCATTACTATCAGGTAGAGAGCCTGAGCTCGGTGCTATACTACCACCAATTGGGAAGTCTGGATTAAATCTCCTTGTTGCTTCCGATATACCAGGAGTGAAGGATGCCGCCACTTGGCTCAAGGATAAAATATTCCACGAGAATTTCCACAATTACTACACCGCTACCTTCTTTGATGATATGCAAATTGATGCGGAAGGAACATTAGTAGGTGGGCAGACTGGTGCGGATATTTGGTTCAAGATGCTGAGAGGTGATCCAATTACTTCTGAGGAACAGGCCTTATGGGATGAGGCATACAAGAAGGCCGCTGAGATAGGAATACTCCGAGCACAATTCCCACAGTTCAGACTCAGGACAGAGGAATACAAGGATGCATATGCCAAAGTCACGGCAATATTCGAGGAACAACTTGGTATGTCCGAGGAGTTTCAAAAGAACCTTTGGAAACATCATCAACGACCAACAGATGTAGTTGGAGGATTGCCACTTCCAATACAAGCCGCGTTTGATGAATTGTGGGAATGGAAAATCTACTTCGGTAGAGGTAACATACTTGTTGCTCCTGATGTAGCAGATTTGAAAGGTCTTATTGACAAATACTGGAATAAAATAGAGGGATACCAACTTGATCGACTCTCACTCCAAGCTGATGCCGATGAAGGATTTATTAGTCCCAGTGCAGAGTTACATTTCACAGGCAGAGAGTGGCGGGCACAGTTCTCCAATAACTGGGGCAACTATGCTACATTATCTGACACGCTGGAGAAGGATCCAGAATTTGCTGATGCTGTTGAGGCTATTACACCAGAAGGTCAAATCGCAATGGCCAGACGCTTAGGATTCACAGTAGCACCAACTACTCCATTACAAGAGGCTATTAACCTTTACTTTGACATTGAGTTGGATAAGATTACAGACCCATACACAGGAGAAATTTATGATGACTTTCTGAAGTTCTGGCTCCAACGTGAGGCAGTGAGAATGGCAATGAATGATGAGCAACGGGATGAGTTTGATACTAAGGTTCGTAAATACCAGACTCCGATGGAGTTGACATTCCACTTTGCCTACAACACATATATCAGAGGATTCAAGGCCACTGATCGTATCATATTTGAGACCAAGACTACGGAAGAGCAAGTACTCATCAAGGAATTCTATGTCACTGATACCACATTGATTCGTAAGGAAGAGATCAAACTTACCAAAGACTCTGAAGGTAGAGGTGTTATAGCCCATTATGATGCAGAGCGTTCAGATTCCCGATCCGCTTTGAGAGAGGCAATACCTACACTAGACTTCTGGTTATTTGTATTCGGGTACATAACAAAGCCTAAGACTGATGAGGCCAGGATGATGATAGATAACTGGGAAGCTGATAGGTCAAGTATTCTGATTACCCGAGAATCTGATAAATAGAGGTGATCGTGAAAGTGAAGTATATCATTATTGTGGCTTGACAGATGTGACCAAATAGAATATAATTAAACTATAGGGAGGTACTATGTTAGAAGTACAGGCAAGCGAAATGAATCAGGATGGAACTATCACCCTCAAAGTAGGTGGTACTGAAATCCAGTTCGCAAAGCAGTCTGACCTAGGAGCGGTGAAGGCGGCTCAAACTAAGGCTGAGACAGATGTGGCACAACTCAGAACCGACCTTGCTACATCCAACACATCTAAGGATGAGTCACACCAAAACTACTTAAAGGAAAAGGCCGCAAAAGAAACGCTTGAAACTGGCGTGGCAGAACATACTACAACCAAGACGGCACTAGCCGACATGGAGACCAAGATGGCTGATCTTACGAAGGTCAGTGGTGAATCTTCGACAGAACTCACCGACAGAATCCGCAAAGTTCTGACTGATGGCTGGAAGATCGATGCGGAGAAGATCAAGGACATGCCTCTAGCGGACCTGAAACAAACAGAGGCAACCCTCATCCTGACGGGTAAGTTACCTGCACCTGCTAATTACGATATCGCACCTGGTAACGGTGGCTCACCCGCAAAACTTGAGGGGAAATCTCCATTCCAACTGGCGCAGATAGGCTATGAGGAAGGTGGTAAGTCCAAATAACGTAAAGGAGAGATAGAAATGGCCGGTGAGTTTACCTTGGTCGAATTATCCAAGATCGAAACCGATCCCCTGAGGAAGGGTGTTATTGATGGCCTGTTGATGGATGCTATCGTATTGCAGGTGGTACCGTGGGAGTCCGTTGGTGCCCTCACAACTACGCTAGTTAGAATGGGCACACTGCCTAGCGTTGGTTTCCGCAAAATCAATGAAGGCTATGCATCCGGTAAAGGTGCGTTCGAGCAGAAGGTAGAGAGTATCTCCCTGATGGGTGGATATTTTGATACCGATAAAGCCATCGCCCGAGCGAAGAACACCATTGCCAATGCCAGAGCCATCACACAGGTGATGATGCTCAAATCAATGGCCTATAAGTTCAATGACAAGTTCATTAATGGCAATCCTGAGTCTGATCCCGAGGAATTTAAAGGAGTCAAAGAGCGGGTCGATGATAACGTAGCAGGTGGTTACACCGCGCAGAAAGTGGACTTTGCCTGCGACGGAGTAGGAATACTCAATACATCGAAAGAATCACATGACTTCCTGAACAACCTCGACACCCTGTTTTATCAAATTCCAGGGCACAATCCTGACTTTGCCTTCATGGCCTCCAAACTCCTGCTTGCCATCAAAGCATTGATGAGAAAAGAGAAACTCCTGGATACCACCAAAGACTTCTTTGATCGTGTAATTGATACCTACGGTCAGACGATGTTGGTCGATATAGGGGTGAAAGCTGACCAGATCACAGAGATCATACCCATTGTCGAGACCGCAGCTGGTGCATCATCCGGAGGCGAGAGCACTTCCATTCACTGTATGAAATTTGGTATCGGCGATATGTTCTGGGGCATTCAAGAGTATCCACTTGAGGTTGAAGACCTTGGTAGACTTGAAAGTGCGCCCATATTCAGAACAGAAGTGGACTGGCCTCTCGGTCTTGCTCAGATCAATCCTTACGCAATCGCCCGAGGAATCGACATTATACCTGATAGCTCAGATTAAGGAGGTTAACCATGCCATACGATGCTGAATTAGTTTTAAGGGATGGCTCTGTTGACCTCGAGAACTCCGAGTCAGTAGCGACATCCGTAGATGCCAATGACGATGGTGCCAAATGTGTTGATCTTGGATGGACCACAAGACCCCGAGGTGATGCTGAAGGTTCCATGCGACTATCGGCGGTTCTGATACTGCCTTCTGCTCCTACCACATACACCGATACCTTGACAGTGGTAATCCAACAATCAGACAGCCTGGGCTTTGGATGGGAGACCATAGCAGATTTCTCAACCATGTACGCATTCACTCGACTGGTTACCATTGCGGTGACTACTGCATTTGTTGCGGGAGACATTAGCAAGGTGTTGACTGGTGATAGCACAGGTGACACAGGCGAAATCCGTTGGATGCATCCTGACTTGCTGATCGTAGGCAAAACGGCAAGAGCCATTGTAACCATGCAAGGTAGCGATGACGTGTTTGATAATGCGACTGAAGGTCTCACTGTTGCAGGTGGTGGAGCTGGAATTGGTACCATGTCAGGAGTTGCCATAGTAGAAGGCAGGCCACAACTCGGTGGACCAAATACCCATATTAGGAGCTTCGATATCCGCAAGCGATATATTCGAGGTCAACTCACCGCAAGCGGAAGTAGTAACTTTGGAAAGGCAAGCCTGTTCCTTACACCATATCCATTCAGACGACCATAGAGGAGGGATAACATGACCTTTGATGCTAACTTAGTCCTAGCCGATGCTACACTGGACTGGACTTATGCCAATCTAGTTACCAATAATTACGGTACACCGACCAGCCTTGCCCGAAATGCTGGAGGCTTCGTAGTTGTTGATTTGTTGGCGATCAGTAAAGGACCTGCAAAGGGCTTGTCCTGTGTGTTCATTGCCGATGAAGTAGCCGCAGCCAATGATGATGCCCTGACCCTTGTACTCCAAGGAAGTGACAGCCTTACATTTGCCAGCGGTGTCGTGACCCTGGCGGTGTTCGATATCCTGGGAGCTACTCAAGGTATCATAATCGGTAGTGAGTTACCTGCCACAGTAATCCGCAGGTTTGCCACTATCAAGCGATACATCCGAGTTGATGCATCCTGTGTGTCCGGTGACAACTTCAAGACCTGTCGAGTGTTGCTGACCAATCATGCATTCCATATTCTATAGAGGTAAATCATGGGAGGAGTGCAATCAATACGAGCAGAGGCAGGATATCTGATCATAGACCCTGGATCGGGTCCTGAGATATCGCTTCCTATAGCTGACATACTAAGGGCTGCCGATATTCCAGCTCTGACTTCGGAGCAGGTAGATGGCATACGATTATTGGCCAACCTAAACGTGTTCATTATCCGTACCCTGATTGAGCGGGAGATACTGGATGAGACCTTTGCCGATCAACTTGGGTTGGATATGGACCTTGACCATATCATCTATGCCATAGAGCAACTCGGTGGATCATATGCCGAACCTGACTTTGACGATGTGGAGGATGCATAATGCCTCATCCTGAAATCGAGCGACTGGAGCCGACAAGTTCCACGCAGACAAAGGGTGCTGCCGTGTCAGCTTGTGTTGCCACTGAGGTCAGGAATGGTATGCCACAGGATCAGGCAGTAGCCATGTGTAGTCAATTGGCAGCAGATAAAACGGGGGTGACCAATGGCGCGTAAAACAACACAGGAACCATTAATAACCGTAACAGAAGTGATGCCAATATCAATCGAGTCTACCTTCGATACCACAATAGAGGAACTTCGTACTGATGTGGTGGGTGTGCTAGATGAATCCTTGATAGAGACCAAACGCATTCGTACCATTAATGAGTATATTCTAGGACAGGAGGTGGAATCACCAGAATAGCATAATTGATTGGGATTAAGTTCTGAGTCAAGAAACCAAATAAAAAAGGAGACAAAACCAAAATGCAAACTTTAATGAAAATGATCGCCCGATACACGGGCGGCGCTGATTCTGAGGTATCCGCAAGTGCGGATAAGCAGAGAAATCTGTTGGTGGCACAAGGGAACCCTGGCTATGCCGAGACTCGGCGCAGGGGTGATGGCTGGACTGTCTTACTTGCTACGGCATCGGAAGCTCTAGTCGTATTTCCGAGCACGCTTGCTCATCTGGAAATGCATAACAATGGCACCAGACTTGCGGTGGTAAGTGACCTGCACCTTTGGCGTGTGCTTGGCACCGCGGTAGCTGTGGGTGAACACCTGTGGGTCCAAGTCACCACCAAAGCAATTCCTTCCCTTGGTGCCCTGGTTCTGTACAGCATGAGCGGGAAGACTTCCATCACCCCAACCGTAACCAGCGAAATGGTCACTGGCATTGACACCACAGTGGTTGCTGATGGCTGGATGCCTTACGGCCCCGGTGCAGCGTATCTGGCCGCTGCCACTCCCGGTACTGGCTTCAACTTACCAATTGATGGTAAGCTCGTCATTCCTCCCGGTTGCTCCCTGTGCGTCTCAATAGGAGCCTCCGTGAACACCGCTACTGCCTTCCACTGCGGAGTAACCTTTGATTGGGTTGACGCAACCGTAGAAGCCTAAGCCAAACTGATCTAGCAACCAAGATGGGGGAGTTGGGAGTATTCCCTTCTCCCCTATCTTCATATAAGGAGGAGCCATGTTAGAAGAAATTGCCCGCACTCTCAAGGGAATATTAACAGTATTCCGTAAACGCCGACCACTTCATTGGTATGATACTGGAGTCACGGCAACAATTAAGACATTTATCCCAGGTGTGGCATGTAAACTATTGGAAATTCGGTTCAAGACCGCAGCACTTGCTGCTGGTGAAGACCTTACCATAACCAAAACTAATGCCAATCCATTAGGAGATACTAATCGTAGCACATACCATGATGTTATCCTATTCTTTGAGGAACTAGGAGATACAGGCACACTAGATATTGCCATGCCATTTGGTCCAGATGAAGGATTCATGACAAAGGATGATTCCATAGTATCCGCTCTTAGTGCCAACACTGGTAGTGATCGTTGGGGCATGGAAATCATATATGAGTTGGTGTAACCATGCAGACTATTAGAGATGGTCAGCACATAGATAGGTTCATACCTAGAGAATTGCGTGGTATGTTCTATCGCAATCCAAATCCACAGGCTCAGTATGCTCAACGTAATGGGTATGATCCTTATGGATTTAAAACTAATGGGCTTGTATTGTACCTACCACTATGGGCATTAAAGAATAGTGGGTTCCATTCAGTAGATGCCTATAAATATGTTTGTGCAATCACTGGTGCGTTATGGCGTCCGTATGGTAGATTGTTTGATGGGGATGATCTTGTAACTGTTACAGGAGTAACTTCTAATAGAAACATATTCAATACTCCGGGTGGTACATTGCTGGCATGGATAAATCCTACCAGTGATGGTGGAGCTGACCAAGGAAGAATATTTGAGTGGGGAGTGACCCACTTTAGGGTTGGTAATGAACTTGGCGGGTTTATCAAACTAATATTAAGGCATAACTTTGATGTTGCCTTAGGTGTGTGGAGTACCACAACTGCTTTGGTACCTATAGGTTCTACAAGTTTTGTGGGTATTACATATGATAATAGTAATGTTGCCAATAATCCAATATTCTACTTGAATGGTGCAGTTATAGCCACTACCGAAGATATCACTCCTGCTGATGTTAAAGTTGATGAAACCACAGATTTATATGTAGGTAATTCTGCTGCATTAACTAGAGGGTTTGTAGGTCGAATAAATGAGGGATGGGAATATAGCAAAATTTTACCTACTAGCGAAATATTGAGTATGTATAACATGACTAAATGGAGGTATCAGTAATGGCTGGATTTGGATATCTACGGTATCAAATTGATATAGCAATTCCTTACCTGGATAAGAATCAGAAATTGCCACCGGAATTTACCAACTTAAGGACTGCTATAGAAACCAATATTAAAACACTCAAGGGATTTGGCGGGAAGATAAATGAAGGGCTGTCTAATGAGGAAAGTACAATCATAGCCAGTTATCATGTATGTAAACATGATACTGGTAAACCATGCACTAATCATACGGAGATATAATGCGAACAGTGGCAGGTGGTGACATAACTCAGGCATTGATTGATACCCAAAACGATGCCAGTAAGACACCGTACATTAAAATCTTCATTAACAGTACGGACTATTCTGCACGTCTACTTTATTTGGAGCATCATGAGGAGCCTTACAGAGAACGGGCTGTGATTGGTTTATCCAACCGTGACAACTCACTGGACAATCTTGATCTTGACGGTGAGTCTTTTGAAATTGGTTACGGTTACGACTCATCAGGACATGGTGGCAGTAGTACAGATAAGGTAGACACTGCCACTCTCTGGGTTAAGTCTCACCAAATCATATCAGTAGGCGGTGAGCGTGTCTATCAGATTTATGCTGAGGGTATGTGGTCACGACTCAGGAAAGAGAAAGTCCTTCCCGGTGTCACAGCTTGGAAGGCATTCGTAACAGTTGTAGAAGGACAATCAACATCACCGACATTACCAAATGGCCATACATACATCTGTCTTATTGATGGTACTACAGGAGCATCTGAGCCCACATTTCCAACAGGCTCAGGTTTAACAGTTGCTGATAATACCACCATATGGCAGGAGAATGGACTCTCCAATCCATACTCTAATCTATTCAATGCCACCCATACCGTAGAGGCGTTGATAAAGGCAGTTGTTGAGGCCATGGGTTGGACATGGACAGTGGTGACGGATTCTGATGGTATCATAGATGTATTCAAGCCAGTGTTTGATATCGGTCAGGCAGGATTTGAACCTGGTGCTGCTATCATCTACCGCTTGATCTGGATGACTAAGAGTTATATTAGGACCAAGCCATCTACCACATTTGAAGTTGTATACCCACAAGAAGGTGATCTTGCCGATGAAACCTACTACTCGGATCAGGCTCCTTGGTTCCTTGAGTATGATGAACAGAGTAGATTATTGGAGCCAAACAGTATTTTAGTATTATGTAATCAAGACCCAAGTTTGGAATGGAATACTGATGAATACCCAACAATCTATGGTACCGCATCTGATACTAACCAGATAGCCAAGTATGTAGAGATAGTAGAATCATTTGTTGCCGGTAATATCCGCAATCAAGTGGATGCCGACAATCGAGCATCAGCCATCATTACCAGACTCAAGGCGGAAATTGCTGGAGGTAGATGTTTGTTACCATTCCACGATTGTAGGTTGGAGTTATATGATAAGGCAGTAGTAGTAGATACAAGGACATAGCTATGGCATTCGGAGATATAACATTTAAGGATTCTATAAACCGGTTGAATGTTGGTCCTACTCATACTTGGTGTAAGGCTTATGGTGACTACTGGGCATTGCTATATCGTAAGACTGGTACTAATGATCTTATCATTGAGACATATACCATTGATCCAGTTACCGGATTGATTGGTGATGCTGCTATTGATACCCATACATTTGCAGAGGCTACCATAAACGGAGCAGGATTATTCCACGCTACTTATATTGCTGATGGTGTCATTGCCATATGGTACAGACAACCAGAGGATACAGTAGGTGGGGATGGGAAGTTGGTCACTGTAGGCATCAGCTCTGTTGGAGTCATTAACCATTCAGTACTTGGTAACATCACATGGAAAGTTATATCCGCTACCGAAACCTTTGGTTCCATTGTAGATGCTATAGCGGTTATTGGTACTATTTGGGCATTTCCTTATAGTTTTGGAATAAATACAGGTGCCTGGGCATACTCAGCCCGACTAGCTACTGTATCCATCTCACTTGATGGTATCACACTATCCCTAGTAGATGATGAGGAACTTATTGCTGGTCCCACAGCAGACAGATATAATATTATCAAGGTAAGTCATGGTGTGTATGCTTCTTGCTGTCAAGGAGTAGTAATCACAAGCGCCATCAATTCAGTTGGTGCCATTACCACAGCAGCATTAGATTCCAATGATTTTACAGGTTCAAATTCATGGATAGTTAAACTGGATACTCATTGGTGGGTTATGACTTTCCGGAATGATTCTGATACTTCAGGTGATGCAGGATCATTCAAGATAACCAATGCTGGTATCATAGACAATGCGTTTACTGATATAGCAGGATTTGATAGTGCCGCCACTATCTATACCATATGTATGAGCTTAGGCCAGAACAATGGTATAGCATATCTTATTCTCAATAACAAAGGCGCGGCATCAGATAGTTTTATCCGCACCATGTCAGTCAGCATTACAGGTACGTTAGCATTGGTGGATTTATTTGAATGGTCTGCGGTTACATTATTCTCCCATATCATGCGGCGACTTGCATATGATATGTTCCTTATCAGTGCTAATAATTCATCCGGTGATGACATTTATACTTCATCCTTATTACTTGTTGCCGCCACTCCGGGTGGATTTAGGGTGACCAATATTGTCCATCGCTATGACAGGAAGAAGGAAATCTACAATCTGGAACTGGTCATTGGCGGTGTCACATCAGACTTTGGATTCCCTGAATGGTCATCAGAGCCACAAGCTGCTGTTAGACCTACTGAGGATGAGATCAACACCGCAGCTAGGGAGTACCTGTTCAAGACGGATGAGGAACGAGCAGCTTGGGAGGAACTAGCCAAGGCACTTAGACAAATGAGTGAAGGTTTATCTACTATATCAGGAATGTAAGATGGCGAACAGAGTATATTACACTTGGCTTGAAGATGATGGTACATATAACCAGCTATGGCATGGTGTATCCGATGCTGATGGTGGTAATCTTGCCATTGTCAAGTTGACCACTTCATCTTTTGATAAGGACATGTCAAGGATATTCTTGAGGATGGAAAAGGTATACTACATCTGGAGACAGATTGATGGTAGTAATAAGTGGCAATTATGGCTTGGTGAATCTGCATATGATGGGTCTAGCTTTAGTCAGCAGGTATTAACCAATACATCCTTTGATGTCAATGAACCTCAGATGTTTGTTTACAAGGATAAAATCTATTACGCATGGACAGAACTTGATGCTATTGCCGCTCAGGTTTGGTTTGCATATTCTGATTTGAATGGTGGTAACTTTGTCTCAGCTAAGATGACATCATTGATTAGGGATGCTGACGCTGTTTGTGTGGTGGTACTAGGTTCCAAAGTTTACTTTGTGTGGGATGAGTTTGATGTTAATGTTATAGATAAGCAAGTTTGGTTTGCCACATCCACATTAACAGGCGAGAATTTCACAACTACCAAACAGACATCTGGAGCATTAGGTAATCGTCTACCTGTTATAGCTATAGATGCAGGTACTATATACTATTCATATCTCGGAGAAGATACCGACAATTGGCAGATATATCATGCTATTAGTAACCTTGACGGCACCGGATTTACAGCCACCAAACTTACAACGGGTGCTTTTGATGAGATGCTAGTGGACCTGTCAGTAAGATATAATAAAGTATATTATGTATGGGAAGAAGAAGATGGACTTGGTGATTATCAAATCTGGACTGGTATCAGTGATCTTGATGGTACTAACTTTACTGCTACCAAGCAGACTACATCGGCAGGATCGAAGAATTATACCAGTATACAGAAGGCTGGGAGCAATCTGAGATATGCATGGGCATTTACAGACGGAGCATATATCCAAGTACACTTTGGATATTCGGATGATAACGGTGGTAACTTCACCGATGTTACTCTCACATCCTCCGCCGTGGATAGAACTACTCCGGCATTCATCGCACTGGTAACTGTACCATCAGAATCCGTGACTAGAGTCACCAACATCATTCACAGGTATGATAGATTAACTCAGTATTATGGTATGGAGATAATATTTGGTGGGGTACAGTCCGACTTTGAGGTGCCTAATTGGTTGACACCACCACAATCGGCAATCAAGCCTGATATAGCAGAGGAAGTCAGGAATGTGGTAAATGCATTAAAGGATATGGATGTGTTTGCAAAGGCCCAAGAACTATATTCGGATGTAGACTGGAGTAAGGTACATCTTGGAGGCATGCGGTGATATTTGTTGAGTTCTATCCTGAGAAACAAGGTAGACCAGCAATACGTCCTACCAAAGACCTTGAGACTGGACTTGCATCCGTGCCTCCGGGTAGTACCAGTGGTATAATTGTACGGTCTGTGTACTCAACCTTAGAAAAGTCTAATGACTACACTGCTGCTGGTTATACAGCCATACTGGTAGATGCATCAGGAGGAGCAGTTACCATAACATTACCCATCGCATCGCTTAATAGAGGTAAATTCTATTACATCAAGAATATAGGTAATGTTGGTAAAGTTGTTATATCCACTACAGAAAAGATTGATGGAGAAGTGAATATTGATTTGAACCTGCAATATCAATATATTAAGGTTATGTGTGACGCCACTACATGGCATATCATAGGAGGTGTTTGGGTGAAACTGGATAAATTAGTAGATGACAGGTTAAGTGAAATGATCCAGTTACTACAACAAATAATCTTAAAAACTGGTCAGTCCACACTCCATCTTGCCAGCATGTCTGATGAGCCTATAGATGAGGAGGATGTTGATGGGGGTTAAGATTGAATATTATCTGGATGGGGATGGTAAACCTCAATCTCTTAGCAAGTTAGTAGAACATAAGGACTTCTTATTTGATGTGGCTAGAGGTAAAGTCCCTGGTGCTGCTGCTATCCATGTCCTCGGTAATAATGATGCTACCAGTTCATCTTTAGAAGATCTGTGGGAAGGTCAAGGAGGTTCAGGATCAAATGCTATAATTCCTCACCCAGCTGCTGGCGGCATTCAGATGGAGATTGTTTCATCTTCGGTAGGTAATGAGGATTCTGTTGCTGGTGATGGTATACAACAGGTAGATATCCATTATCTTGATGAGGATTATATTGCTAGAACAGAAGTTATCGCCATGAATGGGACAACCCCTGTTAATACAATAGCCACTAATATACTAAGAATCCAGTCTATGCACGCCGAAAGAGTTGGTGTTGATGGAGTAGCTGCTGGCAACATAACACTAGAATCTACGGATAGTGCTACAGAGTACTGTAGAATAAGGGCTGGTATAAACGAGTCCTTGAAAGGTGAGTGGACAGTTCCATCAGGGCAAACATTGTATGTTAATCATTGGGGTGCAAGTGCTATAGCGACAAGTTCTAATAGAACCTCGGAGTTTATACTAAGAGCAACATCTAGCTATGAAGGAGTATTATTACCAGATATTTTTATCGCTAAAGGTATTATACACCTGCAAATTGGGGCTGATGAAATTGCTTATAGTGTACCGCTTGTAATACCAGCAACAGCAGACATCAAAATATCAGTTTTATCCAGTGCAGTCATGGAAACATCCTGCCATCTTGATGGATGGTACGAAGCAATCCAGTAAAGGGAGAGCTATTATGAAGGCGGCAGATAGAGATGAATTACTTATTAGGATAGATGAACGGGTTAAGGCCATTAAAGATGGCGATGAAGGTGATTTGCCCAATCTTGTCAGGCACGTTCAGAATATGAATGGACGACTCAATACTGTTGAGGACATGGCTATTGCTACTGCCGGTGATGTTACATGGATTAAGCGTATCGGTGCTTCATTTGGTGGAGTCATTAGTAGTATAATAGCCATGTTCCGAGGAGGTGTTTAATGGACTTAACTGAAATGTTGGATGAACTTGCACTTGATCTTAACATAACTTTGGGTACTGAGGTATCTATAGCTGAGGGTACCAGAGCCATTAACAAATCAGTTGACGCTCTCAGTAGGAAGATTCCACGTGAGAGAATATACGAATACACATGGGTGAAAGCTGTCACCGATAATAGCTTCACCACACCTGCTCTTGCTGATACCGACATGCTCGTAGATGCTATGGATTTACCTGATACAGTTGTTGATGGAAGTCTAGCCACCCTCACCGCAGCTATCTGGTTAGATGTTCCTCGCCCAGTTATAATGACACTTACTGACGCCAGCAATGCCGTCACTCGTATGACCCTTGTTGTGAAAGGTACAGACGTTGATGGTATATATGTAGAGGAGAGATTCTATCGCCGCAACGGGAAAATACAAATTGGTAAAGTTTATTTCTTCTCCATTTACGAAATTGAGTTTAGTGAGATAGCAAAAAACGTAACGGGTATTACACTTGATGTCGGTACCACTGATGGTACCAATACGTGGGTCAATCTCAGTAATCCTATTGAGCCTAAATCTGAGAGTATTTACTCAGCCACGGGTAAGGGAGGAACCAAGTATACAAGGGACACCGATTACTACATGGACTATGCCAATGGCAAGATTCAAATCATCAGTGGTGGTAGTATGGTAGAAGCCACTACCTACTATGCGAATTATAGCCGATCTGCCGTGAGCATTGACATATCGGATATTATACCTTATCTGCAAAGAATAATTAAGGTTATATATCCAGTAGATAAGGTGCCTCAGCAAGAAGTAACCCATACTATATGGGATAACTTGTTAACTATTACCACATTGAGACAAGGTGTAGGCCAAGAAGCATTTGGTGATAAGGAACATCTTGCCATATTCTATGAGGCCAGACAAGCACCACCTACATTAGTTGGATCAGGTAGTTATCCTGAGTTGTTGGATGAAATCGTATTGATTGGTGCTGCTGGCTATGCATTAGAATCGGAGGCATTACAGCATGAACATCTAGCGGTCGCTGACCTTGCAAGTATGAGGTTAGAGTTGACATTAACTACTGCCGTCCATGCATTGATCACTACGGCATTGGGCAAGGCCGCTGTGTTACTCACCGCTACCACAGGCAAGATTGATATAGCGTTATCCAAAGCTGCGGTAATTGTCACTGCATCCAGTGGTAAGATAGACCTTGCATTGACTAAGGTAGCCTTGTATCTTGAGACTAATGACACCACAGATAATGCTAAGGATGTGTTGGCCAATATCACCGATGATGTAGCGGACTTGAGGACAAAGGTCAATGCCGCCGTTGATGCTGTAGCCACAGCGTTGGGCTTGATAGATACCAAATCACTTGACAAGGCAACTACTGGTGCAGAAGGATATCTTGATACAGGTGATGGACTCATCAACCAACTCAATGATGGTGGTGAGCGAGTACCGGTTCACTACGCAGATTATTCCAAAACCAGAGTTCAGATCGCCGCTGTCCGTGCCCAGCAATCCCTAGCATATGTACAGGAAGCACAGACACGATTGAACAACCTACAAACCTATGTTACGGAATCAATGGCATGGATGCATATGGGTGAAGTGTTTACCGGAGAGGCACAAACACTCATTGCTGAGGTCAATGCGATAGTGGGAGAGGCAATGGCCTTGATAGCCCAGGTTAATGGTGCTGTCAGTGAGGCAGGTGCCAGACTCGGACAAATAGATCGCTATCTTGCCGAAGCCGAATCATTCAGAACAGCCTCAGAAGGTAGCATGTTACTATCTGATAGGTACAGATCAGAAGCAATATTGAGGCTTCAGGAATTTAACCGCTTACTAGATTCCAAGTCCGAGTATCGTAAGAGGATTATGTCAGCCGCTGTCAGGCAGCCAGCGTAATAAGTCTTCGAGAGAGTAGTGGACCGACATTCCTAAGGTTTCTGCCAGCCTAACTTCTTCGTCCGCTCCACTACTCTCACCCTTATTACTTGTTTCCTCCCGTTTACCTTGGGCGCAATAATCAACTACGGACTTTGGATTCTTTATTTTACAGTTTCCTTGATAATCCTCATACTTACATTTACCTGAGTAACACATTACTTCCTCCTATCTCCAAATCCAGAGAAGAACTTGTTGTGTCCTGTATAAACTCTGGGTAACTCACTATCATCCTGCCTGCTGCCATCCTCGTTCCACAAATCCCAAGGAGTGTAGATTGCGGGCATCGTCCAGACTCTCTCGGCTGGTTCATTACATATGGGACAATTCGCTACGTGTTCCATCATCATTGGCTGGTTTACTTCAAATGTATAATAACCTACAATAGGTAGTTTGTTCTCAAATGGCATATATAGTTTATCTATCTTTATACAGGTAGTACATTTAAATATGTATATCATCGTTACTCCTAGTGTGTTGCATGATGCTATATATAATATCATGGGATAGTACACTAGCGTATGTGCCGGTACTATATAACTGGTCTATGGTAGTACCGTGAATCTTTTCCAAATCACGTTTATTTGTTATACACATCACATTTTCACGAATCCACTGCTCGAATTGGTGTCTATTACCAGCCATTACTACTATCATGGCATCTTTCCATTAGCTAGGGCTTCACGAAGCCTATTGAGTCTCCATTCACTGAGGTAACCATCACTAAGATACTTTCCTACCTCTACACGTGTATCCTTACGTGTATCCTTCTCCTGGGCTCTGGCTATTTGCCATAGTATGCTTTTTATTCCGGAGATATCCATCTTGAAGTTGAATATCATTTCGGCATCCTCGGTTAGTATTTCATCACCTAACATGTTATCTCCTTATTCCCATCTACTACAATAACTTACATCATATGGTGTATCGAATGGTCCCACACTCCTCAATGCATGGAACTTATCATAGTGAGTATAGCCATCCATTAGGTACTGGTCATGCACCTGTAGAGCTAGGTCAATTCCCATCTTATCCAGCACAATCAATCCACGCTTCAACACATCGGCAGCAGTGGACTGACAAGGATAATCCACCGCACAACGCTTTACCCTTGCATCGCTCTCCTCATCAGGTATCCGCATTCTACGTCCAAACGCCGACTCCACAATGCGAGTGCGTAGTGTCTGTTTCTGTATTGAATCAATCCAGTCTATAGCCTGAGGAAACTTCTCACCCCACATCATACGGAGATCAGCCGCTCGTCTACGATCTTTGATACCAGCAGTCTCCATCAATGTTTCATCGGTAGCACCATATGTCATAGCTAGATTGATTACCTTACCTACCTTCCGAGGCACATTCATAAAGTTAGCTACCTGTGTATGGATACATGCATCCACATTCTTGGTACCATCCTCATTGAACTTGGGCAAGGAGAATATATGCTGCATCTCCTTATCGCCTGATAGATATGCAAGTGAGCGAGGTTCAACCTGAGAGAAATCAAGGTCAGTCCATATCTCATTGTCTGGTAATAACACTCCTCTACAATTATAATCATTCTCCTCACCAGTCTTGGAATACTTACCAGGAATATTCTGCATGTTACGGTCAGTGCTGGATGGCCTACCAGTAGCAGCTTCAAGGTGATACCGAGTTCTTGCACGCTCCTCACCAGCCCATGGTAGTATATATGTACCGAGGAGTTTTGTCTTCTGCCTATATAGTAATATCAGGGCAGCGAGTGGATCATCCATCGCACCCAAGACTTTAGCATCCGTGGATAATGTACTGGTAGGTCTACCAGATTTATCTCTGGTGTATGGTAGTCGTCCAAATATATCATACGCACCACGCTCTGCCAGTACATGACCAACTTGTTGTGTAGAACCAGGATTGAAGTCCTCCATCTCTCCGCATGATTCCCTGTATCTATCCACATCATCGGTAAGATTCTCCTCAAGTTCCTCACGCATCTCTTGGTCTATAAAGATACCTCTATCCGACATAGTCAGCATGATTGGTATTGTAGCCATCTCCGTATTATAATATTCAAGGTCAGTCCTTGGATAAAATAGATGATATAGCTGGAATGTGGCCATCGCATGTTTACAACAATGCAAGGCTACTATATGAGTAGGTATGTCCAACATAGCCTTGGTTTTATATTCCTTTAATAATTGTTTGGTACTTGGTGAGTCAATGCGATATAGTGGAGCCAAGTCCTCCAACGCATTGGACTTGTGACATAACAACCGTGCCATATACGATGTGTCCTCAATCTGTGCCTTAACACCATACTCAGTCAAACATCCCAAATCATAGATACCATTGTGATAGACATTGACTATATCAGGGTCCTTGAGCATATGCCAAGATACTGAGGCGGATTCATTAGGGAACAGTGGCCAGTAGAATGCACACGTAGGAGATGATGCAATGGATATGCCGATAGCTATCCGCTCCTTTAGTGATATACCTTCTATGTCAACACCAACAAGTTTATGTTCTGAGTCCTTCCATGTTTGGAATGTCTTGTCAGTGTATGGTTCCTCACCATAATAGTATAGGTTGAGTATTGGATCGTATTCAAAGTACATGTTATCCTTCCTTACTTATCATGTCATCGATGTCCTCAAGTGTATGTGATTGATAGGTGATTACCTCAGGTAATGATAATGTCACGGGTGAAGATTCCAGCATGTCTTTATGGAATTGCTCCGCTGCTTGTATCACAGCGGTCATTGCACCAGGCATAAATACATCCAAACCATACTTACTGAATGGTTGTAGTGCACCGCCAATGGATGACCGTAATTGTCTGCGTGCTTCTGGCTTATCCATTATTCATTATTCCTTAACTTAGTCTCTAACTCAACCAAGGCTATCCTCTGTAACCTGTCACATACCATCTTAGCGATTTTTTCCATGTCTGCTTCGGCTAGTAATATACGACCTGTCTCATCAATCTTTATGGGGTGTATTCTACCTCGTTCATCAATACCATATGCCTCTGCCTTCATAATGGCCTCCTTAATATAATTATGTCCTCATCATCCACCGTATCAAGACCCTTAGATCGTCTAATATCCTGCCACACTCCACCCTGCATACTGACCTTGAACCACGCATAGTCCTCAAACCCAATCTCATGACAGGTCTTAAGTATCCAATCACTGAAATATGTGCGCTTACCCTTCTCAATGATATCCTTGATGACTATGGACACAGTACCTCCAGGTCTGAGTGATTGGAAGTATAGCTTGTATACCTTCCTCATATCACGATTGTAAAGGAATGTATTGTGCATACCTACGTTACCAGTAGTCGAGGCATACCGAGCAAACTCCTCCTCATCCACCCTATACTTATCAGCCACAATCCCAGTCAATGTCTTGGAGGGTTTGAGTGCCTGACCATACGGTGGACTGGTAATGATGTGATCGCAGAAGATAGGTAAAAATATCTTGCAATTTCCATGAAGCTGGAAGCAAGATGATACATTAGAATTATTGGCCCTTAGGTATGTATAGACTTCCTTCTGCAATTCGTGATATCCTTCCTCAATATCTAATGTAATAACTATCCTGCCTTCAAGGGCTGCCATCATCAGTGTGCCTGTACCGCCCATAGGATCAAGCAATACCTCACCAGGCTCCGATACATAGTGATAGATGGATTGCTGAATGTGCATGTGGAGCTTGGCTAGATGCTTCATTACCGATGGAGGGAACACAGCCTTACGCCATGCCACATCATCAGGTACAATGATCCAGCCTTCCTCATTACGCTCGAAGTCTGGCGCAAATTGTTTGGTGCCATCTACTGGTGGATCACCATACTTCACTTATGTGCCTCCATGAAGTTCTCAATGGCCTTCTGCCCAGTTTCATCGGTGATACCTTCAAACAATGTGAGTGTTCCTTTAGGTGCCTTGATTATCATCACTATCCTAGTGGCTATTAATCTTTCTCCATCATCAATATGCTGGTGTGACATGGAATATTTTGGTAGTATAAGCTCGCAACCACAATCTGATAAGGCAAATCTCATATTGGCCTCCCAAAAGCTTTCACTAACTTCTCCGCTCTGCATATACCCATTCGCTTCTGCACACCATCATCATCACCCACCATAGTTTCGGCGAGATCGGATATGTCCTGCTTCATGGTATAGTGTGCGGTACCATATCGACTAATCAATGACTTGGCTATCTCCTCACCGATGCCGCCACCTTTAATACCCATCAACGTGAGGACATGAGGATTCTTGGACTTAATAATAATCTTATCCTTCACGTACCTGCGAAGTGTCTTGTGCTTTGGGTCCTGCGAACTCTCATACATGGCTACAAGTGCCGATGCCGAGCCAATCCAATGATTGGTAGTTACAATAGTCACACCAGCCTTATCCAACTGATAGAACCAGGCCATCAATCCCTTATAACTAGTTTGGTACTTGTGACTTGGGACCATGATCTTACCGCCCTTAGCTGATTTCCACGTTTGCGTGAAGTTCTTTACTCCAGGCACAGGCTCACATCCACCCTCACACAACAGGACAGTTTCTTCAATGCCGTTATCCAACTCACGACTTAGTAGTTCCTCAACTCCATCCATATCAGATAGGATTTCATCGAATTGTTTACGCTCTACCTGTACACGATGGCCATCACAAGTGAACCAGAGATAATCAGCTATACCGAGGGCATGATTGAGATTCTTCTTCTGTATTGGCACTGACTGTGCTATCAAGTCCTCTATATTTTTTGGCTCAAAGGTATCACGGAACATCATGGCAGTTGTCCAATTATTTCTCTGATTATGTCTGATAAGGGCCTTTCCATTATCCGTATGTTATACTTATCCTCAAACTCAATAACAGTAATTCCCACATCATTGTCATAATCAGGATCATTTAGGTTAATGCCCCAATCATCGATAATACCTAATATAAATTCCACCTTATTCATCTGTTTCCTTCTCATCAGGCGCAATATTCCAGCCTATAAACATTATATCAGGTTGTTTGAGTCTACCTGACATCATATCCAACTGTTCCTTAGTTGGACCTGTGTATTCTATATCATCCATTCTGTCTGTTATCTCCTCATTTTATCTCATTTTGTGCTCTAGTTTGAGACTAAGAAGCTCTCAGATCGTCACTACGCAACGTTTCAAATTCTCAAGTACGATCTATCATTATCACATATTACCGCAGCGTGACAAGCTATCTGATGACACGAAATTTACCAGTTCAGACGAACAGGTAGAATCTGGTCATATTTTGTTTATGTGGTAGTGCCTTAGTGCAGTGTGATTCACTGTTTCAGGTATCAGCGTCTCAATTTGCCAGAGTCCTACTGTCTCTTGAATTCCAATGCCAATCAGGCTATTTACAATTATAAATGACTTACACAGGAAATGACTCGCCTTTGGATGTGGATACACAAAACAGGAATGTCCATTGTAAAATGGATGCCAGATACCTATAACCCCGCCATGATTACACGCCTCCCTGAAATCATTAGTCCTTGTAAGAGGTGTCTTCATATATTTTATGACACCTTTTTCATTTATGGTACCACCTGTTCTGCAACATGCTATGTCCTTTGCACGCTCCAAATCAGGTATATGCAGGCCAAGATATACATTGCAATTGGCCACTGCATACACGAAACAACAGGTATCATGCTTACCATTTCGGTAATATGTTTTCATTAACCATTCCTGTAAACATCGATGAGTCCTTGTATTTTCTCATACGAAGGCTGTTCAAATGTCATACCTTCTAGCTCCTTGATCTCCGCAAGCTCAACAGTGAACATGGATGTACCTGTGCTATCTTTGCCGCCCTTCGGGTTCCAGTATGTATGGCCAATTACATCAGCACTATCACCCCATTGCTTCCATCCATGCATTTCACGTTTACCTGTCTTGCCCTCAACCAGTGTACCACCTGTACCTGGTACCAATCCATATTCATCCGATGCATGGTGTGTGATGATAAGGTGTTTATTGTGAGCCTTGGCTTGATACGCAAACCCTCTCATGCGGATATATGGCTCACGGTACTCAATGGGTAGTAGCTGTGTACGAAGAGGCTTACCATCACTACCCATACCATTGGATGTGAGAGGTAGTTGCTTCTCCTGAAGTTCTTGGATATAGCCCTGAATGGTCATGTCATATAGGAGGGTGCCTGTATCAATCATAATGCTGGCTATCTCAGGATCACGAAGATGCCCGATGAACTTACCCGCAAACTCATAGAACAGTTCCTTCATACCGATTATGCCTTTAGTGGGACGAACAGCTTTGATATCCGCTGAATCCATTTGAAAGGGTATGATGAACCTCTCCACTCTAATCTGTCCCTCATCATACCACTTCTTGATAGGCAGGTGTGGTAGATTACGGCATGACCGTTCAAACCCGCCGATGTCCAGTTCCATATCCACGAGTGGCTTGGGAAATGTCAGAGCCAAAGTATTTTTACAACTCTTATCCTCACCCCACAAACAAAAAATCATGTGATCACTCCTTTAGCTTTTGCATAATTGCACGGATCAACTCAATTATACCACAACCATCCTTAGTCTCAAATATACAGTAGACATGGCATTTATCTTTTATCAATGGACAAAACATTAGCCATCTCCTACTATATATACTTCTTCATCAAGGACATCATTAAGATGTAGGGTTGCGGTCTTGCTATTGTCACTATCATGGCGATCTTTAGTTACTGTGGTTATCACATCTACACCATCATCACGCTGTACCAATGTCACCGTTCGTACAATGTTAGCCTTTAGAATCTTCTCGCCAAAGTTAGCTATGTCCTTGTTCTTGACAGTAGGTATCGGTAGGCCACAGTATATACAGTTACCTGTTGAGTTCTGCCACTCCGTGCACTGACATTTTTTGTCTCCCATCAGTTACCTCCCATTATCATTCCTTTGGGACAATGCCTTGACACAGGACAATAATCTCTGCATCTGTTACCATCCCAAGATTCGTGCATGTTACAGGGCTCAGACCATTGACCAGTTTCTATGGCCTGAACCAATTGCTCCTGTTTGATGTCGAAGTATTCCCGCACATGATCGTCATCCAATCGCTTGATTGGTATCATGTATGTATTGCGGATCACGCCTCTATCCCGTGCAGCACGTAACCCACCATCACGAACAGTGGTATGGACAGTCATCTTGCTGGCATCTATACCTTGGTCATGTAACAGGATACGGTAGCGATTGAGCTGGAGTTCGGTATCAACATTATCCTGCTTTGCAAGGTTCATACTAAATACAGCTACCATCTTAGGATCACCTTTATTGCCATACTTGCTATTGGTCTTGTACACTTCACCTGATGGATCAGGCTTCTTGCCTGTCTGAGTTATGCCCATTGCCTTAGCTACCTTGAATGAACCCCAAGTCTTCTCATCGATAAGTTGGAGTTCACCATTCTCATAGTGTAAAAGGTCTATAGCATTACGACCATCATCAGTGGTGGATATTTCAGATGGGAGACCAAGTGCTTTGGCTTTAGTCTCAAGGTTAGTATGGACTTTGGTACCATGAATTGCAAACGCCATCTCATCAGGGTCTATGGCATAGGATTTGGCTATTCGCAGAAAGGAATACATGGTACCATTGAGTAGCTGGGTGGTGCTACCTTCTCCTGTCCATTCACGCTCATCGGCGGCGAGGTGGAGATATGGTATTGTCTGACACCTGTCATTGAGTCGGCAGCCTCCTGATTTAATGCAATCTGGTACAGGGATTTCCATTCCGTCGGTGCATCGAAAGTGACTTAACATACTATTCTCCTATTCTCATTTGTTATTGTGGCATGTTCAGATGCCGTGACCAGCTGTAAATTGTTTGAATCATCATTCTGTCTGTTATTATCCTTGTGATGTATATGATAACCTTTCGGTACATATTGGTCATGGTATTGTTCCCATGCTAAGTGTGATCTTTTCACCTTCTGTAGGTCACTACATTCAAACATTGCTTTCATATGGAGCCTTTCTTACCACATGACCAAGTGGTGGTGAGTGTGTCTATGTTGGGTGGCTGTATCCACATACAATTGATTTTACAATCCACTTGATTAGGTTCACACCACCAACCTGGAAATAGCTCAGGCGCAAATTCAGATTGGACCTTGAATAGTCGCAATTCACGGACCTCAATAGACAATTGTATGTTCTTATCCCTTGCTTCATCCCTCTCATCTATTATTTTTTGGTAATAGTATTTATGTACCTTAATCATATCTGTCATTTGATTCTCCTTTTATTTATTGGGGCTGGCAGGAATCGAACCTGCTTGATTACTCTCGGATGCTGCGTAGTTTAGGAACTTAACACGTTCCACACTTGCAAATGTTTTCCGTGTCTACCCCGGCTATACTAATTATTCACCACCTAGCCCAATGTGGTGCGCCCTAGCGTCTACCATTTCGCATCAGCCCCATGTTACCGATATCACGGTTGTCAACCCGCTTGTCTGAATCTTTCAAGATGCGTACCATCGACAAATCATATCGGCTACTTCGGGAAGAAGTTAGAAAGGCAATTCTTCTGATACGGTATCATGGAGATTTACGTGATACACTTCCTCCTCATCCTTGGTAACCACGCCACTTGCTATGTAGGGTGGCAAGAACTCTCGGCTTATGATGCTGTTGACCAGTGCGGTATCAGGCTTCACAGTTGGATCAATGAATACGGCCTGATGCCATCGCGCTTCGGTCTTACCATCAAGGAGTCTCAGTGCGACTTGGATTGCACTCTCTCCTGTTGGTGCCGCCACTGCCGGAGTCACTGCTCCTGCTACTGCCGGTGATGTACCCTCACCCTTAACCTCTTGTAATGTCCAGCAGTTGGTAGGTTTATCCTTCCACTGCCCAGTAGCATCATCTTTGCTGGATATGGCATGACCAGGTGTGAACTCCATTAGACACATCTTGCCAATCAGATAGTCCTGATTCTTGCACTGGCCTTGTGGTATATCAAGTGCAACACCCACATTGATGATCTTATCCACCGAGTCACCGAAATATCCACTCGCAGATTTGGCTCTATCCGAATGCCGAATCTCAATTTGTGCAATGGGTGCGGTGTATGGCTCAGTAGATTCCAATGGCTCAACCTCGGCGAAGTTGTACTGGACCACTAGGAAGTCACCGAAGTTTCCTCCCCTCATAATCCCGGTATAGGATTCAAGTTTACCCCAGAATTTCCGAAGCGGGGTTGCGGCAAAGCCTTCCTCAAATCCTCTGGTCTTGAGTTGTTCGAGTACCTGTTCCTGTGTTAAGATTTGTCCCTCAGTCATGGTTTGTCTTCCTCCTCCAATAGTTTATTTACTTCCTTCCATGCGGCTACGGTACCGGCGAGGTTATCACTGAATCCATCTTCTTGTGGACATGTATTCGCCGATATGGATACTTGGGTCTTACCTTTTTCGTCCTTATAGATTGAGATATGCATCTCTGCCTCCTTCCTAATTATTATTACCGACCTGTCACTATGTCATAATATCCTCCAACAGTTCTATCAATATATATATATTATAACAAATATGGAGTGCATAGTCAAGTCGATGTTATATCCGATACTATATCATTTTAGTATCACCGAGCCTACGACTGAACACCAAGTTACGTCTGTCAACTTGAATATCGATAGGTAGTAGCTTGGTCTCAGCATGTCGGGTCTTCTCAAAGGTGAGTCTCAAGTCCACGATAGGATCAGCGTCATTGGTCAACTCAATGTATATGATGGTGTCTACCCACTTCTTGATACGTGTGCCAAACATGTCATCCGTACCATAGTGGTATGATGTACCTTCTTTAGTCTCCTCTTGTCTGTTATGATGGATGAGTACCACAGCACAGAAGTATGCCTGTCTCCATTGATTGAACCTATCCAACATCTTACCCACCTCATAATCATCTACTAGTTTAGCTGAGGTTGAATTGTTCAATGGGTCAATGATTACTACGCCAGGTGTGGTACGTGCAAGCTCTTGTTCCATACGTGTAGCACCCCAATCCTTGTCAATCTTGGTATAAAGGTCAGTGGCCATCCAACAGTTACTTGTTACCATTGCGTTACCAAACCTATACTTATCCGACCTAGTTTGTAGTAGGTGCTGCGGTATCTCAGACTGGAAGTAATATGTAGGAGTTATTGCAGTCGTGAATCCAAACCAGTCTTTACCAGTCGCAATGTGATACATCAAGTCAAGTGCTATCATGGACTTAAATCTACCCTCAGCGCCATAGATAACCATTGCTCCTTGACTAGGTAGTACGTTGTTGGATATAATATTCTTTACGTATGGTGCCTTCCATGCCGATAGCTCATCGGGGGTTAGACCTTTAAATCCTGATTCACTCATCTAACATTTCCTCTTTCTTCATAGGGAGCAGGTCATATAACTCAGCTTCGATCAGGATGTAGCAGACACCTGAGTCACAGGCTGGACCATAACTATGACAGTCCTTGCATGTGGGTAAGTTGTCTGCCGTATATCTCAACTTGAATCGTTTGATCCATTTACTGATGGTACTCGGATCAGTGTTAAGTCGGTTGGCTACCACAGACAATGAGCCGGATAGGAGAATAGACTCAATGGGTTCACCCTCTACCAACTCTATGTACTTCATGAGTGGTGTCTTGGGTATGATGGCTGGTGTGGGTATAGGCCTTAGCTTACGTTGCTTCTTGGCTTCTTTGTATGTGGTTATGCCAAGATCAGTCATGGCTTTCTTGCGTAGATCAGTCTTGGCCATATATTACTCCTGCGATGATTCGGGCAACTTTCCGGGCGTACCACATACAGCACAGTATACTGTTTTTATACCGGTGACCTTATCATACCAAATAACCCATCGGTGTTTTATACATTTCATAACATCTCCTCAATCACAATCGCACAGGTCAAAGAACACCTCACGTGTCTCAGCCTGTGTGAACGCCATCTCACAATCATAACATATATTCCACAGGTCATCACCATCCTCACGTACATAATCAGTATTGGTATCATCACATGCAGGACAGCGATGATGTGTACCGGATAGTAGCTCGGCATCGTTCAATCTCCGTATCTTACGATGGTATATCTCCTGCTCGATTGGTTCACCTGTATGTATACCTAGTATGTAGATGGTGCCACCTTTAAACTCTTTGGTGTATGGCAAGTCTTCAATGATGTAGATAGGTTCAATCATATTATTCCTCTCTTTTCAAATGATATACTATTTCGTGACAGTCGACCAATTACACTATATAGTATATATCTATATCTAATACATCTATTGTATCATCATAATTAATATGTACCGAGAATGTACTTCCAACGTTAAAACACTTCTCCTCCAAATCTGATAACGTTATGTATCTGTATGTGGTATGGCCATATATCTTCGTAGTGAATATGATAGCCTTTATCAAATCAGTTTCGTATTTATTCCAGTGTTCTATGTTTCTAGTGGTAGTCCAGAATCTTTCATTTATGTATGCAAATCCTTGGTATTTAATATCCACAATGTATTGATTATCTATTATGATATCGAATGGAGAGTACCGCCCATCTGGCATTGTATCCATGCTAATATCTTTGATTGTATGGCCTAGGGATTCTAGGTGTTGGATTACATCCTGTTCATACTTCTTACCGAGAGCTAACATGGCTTGGAATTCTTCTTCGCCTTGTATTGGCATGTATTTATTTCTCCTTGGATAATTCAGCATGAGTATTTGCGCTATAATTTTACGTTGATTATGGTCTATGATATTGATACATAGGTCTGTGTATGGTTTATAATATTTCCAATTTGTAAATTGTTTATTGGTTATGATACGTAAACAATTGATACATATCCATAGTCCGTGATGATCCTGTATGTAGTGGTATACTAGACGTCTAGGTAGTCCTATGATATTTTTGGGTATCTCTGGTTTGTCACATATTTCGCAATATGATGGGCTAGATCGTTTAACTATACCGTCGAGTCTATTAGCCCTTCGTTTTAGGTACCGATCTCTATCATATATGTTAGGCTTACTGTCATGGTAATGGTTACGTTTCTTGATCCTACGCTGTGTGTAGGTGTCGGTAGGACCATGCTCAAGATTGAATTGGTCCATGATGTTAGCTACTTTATCTGTTATGGCTTGACGGTCTTGGTGATTCATATTATTTCCTTTGGTTTGTTATGATATATAAATAAACACTATTATACGACTGTCATTAAAAGTATATCACTCCTCAGCTACCCAATATACACGATAACCATTTCCTATATGCCCAATAAATATGCTATGTAGGTAGTTTTGGCTTACCAATTTTGTGATGTCACTTGCAAGGGTGAATGTGTCACGTGGTATGATCGCTTCAATCTCTGCTCTGGTACTGCGTGGATTGTCCATCACCTCAGTCATAATAAGGGAGCGGCGTTGGTGTATGTCCGCCATCTTCTCAGGATTTTTATTGGCGTGAAATTCTATCGTTGGATCATGGTGTTTACAATATACAATATCGTTATGCCATATAACTCCAAGCTTACGACATTGTTTACCTGACCGTACTGCTATACTACTACAATTGGTCATTATCATCCTCATTCAAGGCGCAGTGTTCAGCTAGTTGTCTCCACTCCTTGCATTGTGTGTGTTGTGGTTTGGTACATGCTTGGCAGAGTGGTGGCATGTTGTACCATGTGTGGATGGAGTGATGCCATGTACCACATGCTACGTGTCTACCCTTATGCCCTTTGCGTCTGGTACATATCATATAGGATGGTAATGGTTGTTCATCATAGCACATTGACACTCCAATTTTCATGGCTTTACTATAATACATACATTTCATTTCCTTACCTCCGGTCGTTGATTGGCATTTTTAATCCGTTGGTGTCTAGCCCACCATATACATCCTTGAGAGTGTGATCCCTTGTTGCGTAGGTCATAGGATATATGACGGCATGATGGACAGCGTATCAAGATTGCCTCGGGTTATGGAACTTAATTCGGTGCTCGTTGTACATCTCGGTATAGATACGCTCCTGTGTGATGAGTGGTAGGTCATAAAAGCTACCGTGATATAGTCGCCAGGATTTCAGGTCACACTCACCGTGTATCCACTCTAGGTGGGTTGATAGTTCTGCGTCTTGTAGTTCAGTTGCCATTAGGCCCCTCCTTAACCGTTTCACACGTTACCATTTTAATGCTCATGTATTGATAGCATGTATCTCTACACCAACCAACTATTATTGGATAAGGATTATATACACAGTATCCATATCCACGATCAATGGTTTTATAGTGAGCACACTCCGCACATACCCCAAATTTGGTAGTGGTACAATCTCTACAGAAGTCTAACCACTCACACCCTACTGTTTTATCTTTTCTTCTAAACCAACTCATGTGTCCCTCCTAATGTTGGTGTCTTAGACATTTGCGGCATAGACCTTTAGATGTTCCAGCCTTACCTGGAGATTTCTTTGTGAATGTACCCTTGCATCGGGTACAGATAATGGTTCGCTTACTCATCGTCTCTTTTCTCCTCTATATCAGCATGTGCATTACTTAACCAGATGATATTATGTTTTGAGTATGACTCCACTATGAATGCTCCATGTCCATCCTCATGTGATAGGGATAGGTTATATTTCATACACAGAGCGTGGATGTCCCCAAGGAATGCATCTATTAGTGGGTTATCCGTATCACAATTATTCATGATGTCCCATCTCTCCATCGGTATCCCTCCTCTTTCTTAGTTTATAGATTAGATCACGTGCTTCCCACCTGTTGATGGGTTGGTGTGGGAAGGTACTGTCTTTGTTTAGTTCAGCCAGTTGTATGACTAGTTTATTGATACGGTTGGTTTGCGTGATGGTAGGTGGCATCAGCCATGTCAGATTCTTTGCTCCGCCTCTGCTACTTGGCAATGTACTTCTCCTTCACATGGTATATTTGGGCAAGAAATGCTTGCGCTGCCTCAGTAGTTTCTTCATGTCGCCACTTATGGTATGGTCCTTTACCACATGGACCATATACCACACGGTAAGGACATTTACTACAGCTAATAGGTCTAATCCTTGAGACGTACTGACATAGTGGACATCCTGCTATGTAATCACCGAATAGCTCCATGCATATACTATGCTTATCCGTTATGCCAGTTTCTCCTCGCTCTATCATGGTCTCCCATAGTTGGATGGTTTCATCTATTGATTGCATTGCTTCCATGATACCTCCTTATACACCGTTGTTTATCTTATCCAAGTCCTGTTGTGTGATGATGTGTCCAATGAGTGGTATTTTGGTAGTACCTGACACATATGGACATATTTCTTTGATGTACTCCACAATCTTGGTACGCTCTGCATCCAATACATCAGACAGTAATAGCCATATAGGTATGTTTCCCCTTCCATTTGCATACACAATCTTTAGTATGCACTGGTCAGGTACCATCTCTGTATCTCCTGCCGTCAAGGTACATGGATCATTAACATCACATACGGTACACATATAGGTAGGCATCAGTCTAGTCCTCCATCCTCGAAGTCCTCGATCATGTTGACTGTATCCTCCTTCCACTCCACTTTCTTGTTTGCTCCGGTAGGGAATGGGCATAGCATTGGATGGACAGGTGGTACACCAACAAAGGCATCATCAAATTGGAGGTGGCATGGTACAGTACAGGCACAGCATGTATATTTATGCATTAGAACACTCCGTCCCGACATATCTGACACATACCTGAGATGGTGTACTCCTTCCAACTCAACTCATCACGGAATTTGTGCGCTTCCTTACCACACGTAACGCATGTGTTGGTGGTGATGGAGTCAGTGCGAGTACGTCCGAAAGACCCTTGGCTAACCTGTCTAATGGCTTGCTCATGGCTGGATCCTTCTTGCTTGGCTGAGTCATGTTATTTCCTCCCTTTATAATGCGTGTATAAGGGCCACTACACCCGCTATGATACATAGGATGGTGAGCCCAAATATGAGTAGGGTTATGCATCCTATGACGGTCTCGGTTGTGACTAGATCATCCATGCTACACTCCCGCTATAGACCTGAGTTCCTTCTTGATTCTTCGTGCTGTCTCACCGCGCCATGTATCGGCATTAGACAGGAAGTACAACACGACGAGCCTACTGTTATCAGCACCATAAGTGTCGGTGATCTGATCCAAGTAACGCATAGCCTCGAGGTATGGTTTAGCTCCGAAGTATACACCGCTTGGTTGGGTATCCCAGTTAGACTTGATGTCACCTGCTATTTTGGATAGTGACCTATGCATCGGTGTTCTCCTTCTTGTTTGCCTTCTCCAATATCCGCATGTTTCTCCGTCCTACAAATGGATTGTCTTGACCATATGATCCTATCAATCTATGGCGTAAGAAACTCTCCATTCGTTCCTCTCTACCAACGGCTACTATATTCCAGTCACTGCCCTCATCTAGATATAACCTCTCCCTTTGTAATGTTGTACAGATAGGACAGTAACGATACCTAATGCCCATGAGATCGGCATAGAACCAGCGATGATACTTCACTGGTATATCCTTTCCATATTTAGTCCTCAATATGTACTTGCTCATGTTTAGCCTTCCATCCTTTCCTTAATTTGTCTATCTCCTCAGCACTCATGGCTGCTATCTCATCGAGTGTGTATGATAGGACGAGGTCCACCTCAAAGGTGCTGGTTGGTATATCCTCTATCACATCCTTGAATAACACAGTCCTTCTGCATAGTTTACAGGTAACAATGGTAGGATTATCCGTCATGTATAGGTTGGTTAACCCACACGCTGAGTGTTTGAGGTCATTACCTAAACGTATGTGTCGCCTTAGATGTATCATAGCTCACCTACATTGGTTGGATGATCGAGTATAACCTCTACCATATCATCTATCGCATGTCGATATTCGTCCAGATATCTCCATATAAGGTCCTCATCCTCAGTCGATAAGTCAATGAGGAATTTGCGTAATGTCTTTGGCATGCTGCTCAGCTTGCATTTACTGGATTGCTGTGTCACCTTATCTATATTGTTGGCCATTATATCCTCCCTCAATTTGTTCTATACTCTATTATATCACGTACGTATTGAAACTGTCAATAGCTCGGTAATTCAACACACTCTCAGATGCCTCAGATTGACCGCCATAACGTGTTAAAATGTCGGTCGATGTCCATCACATGTCCGATGCTAGACCGCGCAATGCCGACGATTCTGACCAACAAAAAAGCGAGTGGCTGTTACACCACCCGCCTTTCTGTCGGTAGTCTCAAATCATGCCTACTTTTTGATTAGTTCGGGATTCTCCGCTAATATGCGCTTGACTGGAGCTTTTTCCGCTGTGTATCTCGCGGCGTCAGGTCGAATCTCCGCATTGTCGAATGCAGCTTTGATCGTGGCTTTCTCGGCGTCGGTGCCGAATTTGGCGATCAGCTCCGATCTGCTCATTCCTGTCTGCTCTTTGATCAGGCCAGTTGACCTGCTACCCCCGCCGTTGAACGCTCTTGCTTTGATCGTCGGGACTGTGAGTTTGCAAGCTCCCGTCACTTTCACTGGACCGTTGGCATCGAGTTGGCCTTTGTCATTCTCGTTGTGATCGACGGTGATCGTGAAGCCTTTTGACTTCACTTTGGCCAGATCGACCGATAGTTCGGCAAGATCGAGTATATTGTAAATTGCGATCTCCAGCTTCTCTCGATCTCCAGCGAGTGCCACCCCTTCCGCTTTGAGCTTGTCACCCTCAGCTTTTTGTATGTCCTTTGCATACTGGCCGATGGCTTTTGCGAGTCTCTGAACCTCGACATCGTTACCAGCTACGATAGCCGCTCCGAGGTCCGCTTTGATAGACTCCAGTGTGATCGGTTTCTCCTTGACTTCTGCCATTTTATATACTCCTATACTAGTGTGCTTAACCGTCCGCAGATCGGTGCATTACTAGCTATACTTTATTATAGCATGATGGAGAGTGCTTTGTCAAATATTCGGTTGTTAAGGTTCAATGTTTGATCCTTATTGATACGCCGATACATTTTTATTTAGATGTCAGATTCGTCTGATTGGTTTATTTCATCCAGTGCATCGTATGTATCTTGTACTATTTCGGCTAGCAATGCCTTGTCTACGAACTTGTACTTCTCTTGGATTATTAACTCACCGATGATATGATCTATCATTACACATTCTCCTCATCGGCGTATCAATAAGGATCAAACCCGTATTTAATTATTAATGTACTTTACAATTACATCATAACAAAAAGTATATCACTTGTCAATAGCTGGAGCATAAGCATTTCTACCTACTAATTATGTCAAGTGCTACATAACAGCTGTATATTCTAGCTGTAGATTCCAACGCTCCAGTATACCAGCACGAAACGAATAGCTGTATATTCTAACGTGATAGGTATACGGTGCCATCATTTATGAGATGGATATGTGTATTCTAGGGGGACAGTCAGAAATTATTTTTTGGCGTGCTTTTTACCTGCGCTTAGTGGTTTAATCCAGACTTGTTTATCACATTGTGGTTGGTCAGTTCGTCTACCTGAACGACTAGCGCAGTTCCAATCTCCGCCGTGGGTATGATGATCGAATTGCCATCCAGATGCCTTAAGGGATATACCAGATTCATTTTCCAATATCATTGTTTGTATCCACCAAAATCCCATAGCATCTGCAATCTTAGCACAAGTGGAATATAACTTACTACATACATTCGGAGTTCCATTGGTACATAATCTTGTTACTTCAACTACCATACTTTGATTGATTGCTCTGGCTATAGGTCTGCCAACAATAGCAACTCCATACAGATAATCATTTTCATCCTTACAACCTATAGAAAATCTATGTCCTATTACAGGTTTATGATGCCTATGAAATTGTTCCACATATGAATTGGCTAATGCTAATGTGCACGGAAATATTATTAACATAATAGTGGAGTGGTCAAAAATTAATTTTTCCTGTAGTTTCTTCCTGCAGTACTCATTGGTATCCAGTACAACAGCAATCCCTACAGCTTTCCCTGCCATATTCCTCGCCATCACCACCACACGTCCAACAGACTTTGGGTAATTTACCTTTTAGTAATACATCGGTTAATTTATCTACCTTATTAACAAACACAAAACTATTATCGCCGCTACATCGCAATTCTTGTAGGCGTTCTCCCACCCTAATCAGTGTTTTCTTATCCATGATATCCTCCAGACAGAATTTAATTTTTTACCTATATCGCTTCCTTCTCGGAATTGTCAGTCTGATATCTTTCCATGACATGCGCTGGTTTATTGGAGTGTTGGCTAATCCGATAAGGTTGATGAATCGGAGGAATTTGTAATACACGTGAACCAGCCACATCCGTGTTTTTATTATTGGCACTAAGTATTTGTGAACATACCAATATGTGCGGCATTCCACTTCGTAATATGCCTTCCTGTGGTTTGGTAAATAATCATCTGCCTCGTTAAAATACGTACATTCCACTCGGTATATAGGAACCCCAAATTTTTTGCTGTCTGGAGTCATGTCCACGATACGTACACGGTATCCTCTAAGAACCCTGTAATGCTCAAGTGTGATAGGCATCAGAATTTCTTCCCACCATGTTTATATGGTCGGTTACGGTTATGCGTTATTTTGTGAATCACCGCCTCTGCTACACGCCAACCTCTTTGAGTTGATGCGTCCATGATTCGGATAATTACATCAGCCAGTTCTTCCTCAATCTGTGGAATATTACCTTCTCTCATGGCTTCCAATGCTTCGGATAACTCAGAGTGCATCAGGGCAATGAGTTCTCCATCAGATCGTGGTTTATCCCACCAACCCTTAGACACTGCGATGGTGTGGATTTCTGTGGCCACATCTTCCCATGACTCTACAAATTCACAATCCAGCATGGTATCCTCCCTTAATTCTTTTGTGCGCTGGGCATGATAACCTCAACTTTTGCATGGACACAATACACAGTACCACAATCCGAACAGATGTCATAGAATGTGGTTAGCAAAGGTGCTGTGATGTTCACGCATCGTGGGTCCATTATCAAACTGGAATGTTGGAACACATATGCTCTAGTACCTTCCTTTGCTTTTCCTTGCGCCATCAACTCCTCGAGGACTCCTGCACCCATTTGGTGTTCACTTCCACAGTTAGGACATTTATCAAATGACTTGGTGGCTGCTTTACCTACCGGGGGTATTATATCCAGTTTATCACCTTCTGCCATGTTTCCTCCTTACCATCCACCTTTCTCGATCTTAAACTTCTTGAAGCTCTCACAGAACTTGCACTGGAATGTGCCAGCATCATCCTTCAACTCGATCCAGTGATGTGCGCCTCGGGGAGAGTCATCACACTTCCAGCTGTCACCTTCCAGGTATTTTCGTTCTGTGGATTCTGCCTTAGCGGTTCTTACCATTTAACCATTTAGTAGGTACGCCACCCAATGACATGATGTTAACCATTAACTGGGCTATCTGCGCCTCTATCTTCGCTACCAGTATGTGGTATTTGGGATTGTCATTGTCTAGTTTTCCTATTCTCTGCTTTAATGATGCGTGTTTACGGATTATCTGATGGCGAGTTTTCTTATCCTCATCTGATAGTATAGGCTTCTCAGGTATCATTACAAATGGATTGTTTTTTAGGTGATCTAATCCATTCTGTATCCAACATGCTGGGTGATATCCATGCTTTGCTGTCCATGTTTTATCTTTGTTCCTGAAGAATACAGTAATTACTGGTGTAGCTGTTTCGATGGCCTTATCACAATTATATCTACACTTTGTGACCTTACTTGCCCAACTCATTGAGACTTGGGGGATCATTGTACTTTCTTCCAACTTCCGTTTGACTGGACCTCATATTGTCTTCCATCAGCCATAGTGATTCTGCTGCCTATATTGTGTATAGCCGTGAACCTGTTAGTGGGATTTTCTATGGCATCTAGTATTTGTTTCGTGGTAGCATTATCTGTTAGTTTGTTTAGTCCTTCGTATGATTGTTCCTGCATGTTAATACCTCTCTCATTATGCTTATACTTTATTATAGCATGATATGGAAATCTTGTCAAGACTCAGGTGATATACTATGCAGCCACAATTTGATTAAATATATACTCCAATACAGCTTGACAAATACTCCCGTACAATGTATAATGTAATTAGAGGGGATATACTATGGATAATGCAGTGGTTGAGATGGCGAACATAGCCGAGATAGTTGAGCAGGCAATTCCCACATTCTCAGGTGACAGTAAAAAAGCTAGATACCTGAGTTATCGAATTTCCAACTTCTCCATCCGTGAAAGTATCAAGCTGGCAAAAGTCTCTGATAAGCAGGTTAGACGGTGGAGAGATGCTGATTCTAAGTTCGCACATCTGGATGGTGATGGCCTCACCGAGTTGCGGAAGACAATGGCCAACGAGTTTCTCGATATGCAGTTTACCCGTAATTTCCGTATGGTGCTTGAGAAGGACTTTACTGTCCTTTACAAAGATGCAACTGGTGATCCAATGACCGCATCGGAATTGAAGTATATGGAGAAGATTCGTGGCCATTACACGCCTCAGAGCCTTGCGATGGTCAAACAGTTACTTAAAGGTGGAGATATTGATAAACCTTTCGATTTCACGTCCCTCACATTACAAATACAGCGGGAACAGATTACCATCGTGAGGCAGGGTACAGGTGCCTAAAGGAGTTAGAGCCTCAGCTCCTCAAAGAACTGCTGGCCGTAAGAATCTGTACAAGGCCAATATTCTGCGGATTGGTAAGAGAGGTACACATTATAAACCGAGACGACCACTTGGCTTCAGGACAAAATGATGGCAATTCAAACTGCTGATTTCTTCCGTGAGCTTATTAAGGATAAAAGGAAGTTTATCGAAACACTATTGCCAGTGGAGAATAAGGCACGGCAACGAATACCTTTTAGGTACAACACCATACAATCTATGATTAAGGAGCAAGAGACTGGAATGGATATCTGGGTCAAGCCCAGTTCCGTAGGTTTCAGTACCGAACGTATTGCAGATAGGTTGGTGGATACTTTAACCAATCCAGGTACAAATACCGTTCTTGTTGCGTATGATGACTTTATCACCGAGAGGTTGTTGAATAAGGTTAACTTCTTCTACAATCATCTGGAGACATTACAGATACCAGGCTTCCCTGAAATACATCACTCCAGTACATATGAGAAAACATTTCGCTTCAAGCAGAATGGCGTGACTATCAGTGAAAGCTCCATCTACATAGCATCTGCTAGGAGCAAGACCGCTGGCCGTGCTGAGGTCATACATCATCTACTTTTGGATGAACACGCCTTTTACATCCCACAGGCCAATGAGAACATCATAGCACCTGCCCTCGCACGTATTCCGCCCGGAGGAACCTGTGATTCATTCAGTACACCGAATGGTGAGGAGAATGACTTTTATGATTGGTATAGTGAGGCAAAGGCTGGTAATTCCATTTTCACTGCACATTTCTTTCCGTGGTGGCTCCATGATGAATATGCCATTGAGGTAGGTGATTCTCGTTTAAGGACAATATCCGATACTGACAAGCCTACATTCTTACTTACATTGGAGGAAGAGACCTTGATGTTCGCCAATAATCTGAGTTGGGATCAGATGCGCTGGCGTAGGTGGATGCAGAAGGTTATGAATAGTTTAAAGGCCAAAGGCAAGATCAAGACTCTGTTTCCTCAAGAGTTTGCTGAGGATGATGTATCATGCTTTATGTCCACAGGTACCATGTACTATGAAACTGATTGGATGGAGAAGATTGCCAAGACCTGTTATGAAGCACCTATAAAGATTGGTACATGTCACATCTGGTATCAACCTGAAGAAGGAAAGCAATATCTCGTTATTGTTGATCCTAGCCAGGCAAAGTTTACCCAGAGTTCCATTGGTGTTATGACATTTGAGAAGGATGAACATGGTAACATTGTCCCAGTCTGGTGTGCAAGGGATAATGGCTGGTACAGTACGGAGGATGAATATGAAAAGGCTTGTATCCTATCTGATTATTATAACCGTGCTATGTTGGTTTGGGAAGCTAATGGTCATGGTCTGGCGTTCACGTTACTCGCCAAAAGCCGTAGGCCCATTTACTTTAGGAAGGACATAATAGATAATATCCCAACAATGATGCCTGGCTGGTATACATCAAAGACTACCAAAGAATTTATGATGAATCAGGTGAGGAGATACCTACCCACACTGAAATGCCATGACATTGAGTTGGTCAGACAATTCCGTAATTTCCGTGATGTGAAGGGTAAGTTGGAGATTGTGGGTTATGATGATATCCATGATTCATTTGCCATAGGACTCGCAGTTCACAATCCAAATCCTATCAAACGTGGATTGCAAGGTCAAACGGGGTATAAGCAGGATTGGGGTAAAAAGAAGGGTACACGAAGACCTAGACTTGGAAGGAGGAGCTAATGCCATTAAGTGCTGTAGATGGAATTACCATGTGTTCCACGCTAAAAAATAATTGGAGTGCAAGAACCAAAAAATTTAAGGATTGGTATGACATCCTGCTATTAGTCGATGAGTTGGCTCAAGAAGGAGTCGAGTCCGTAGTTTCCAATGATCCACGCACAGGATACAATCTTGCCAAGCACATGCTGGTTTCCATGATTATCGCCGACAAGATTCCTGGTGATGATTTGAAGGCTGAGTTTATCCCAGGCACAGTGTATATGGAAAAGTACATCGCAAATAGGTGGAAGGACCAAGAGAAGCGTTACAGGAGTATTGGCCGTCAGTCATGGATTGGTGAAGTGGCAAGTTGGATGTTAGCACTTGGGTGGTATTCCGTCTTTGCGATGGTCACAGCAGACAGAGTATGGTCGGAAGTGTGGTCACCTAACGATTGCTTCCCTGCATTTGGTCCTGATGGTTTGGTTGAACATGCCCATATATATACTATGCCCGCAATAGCAGCAAATAAGAAGGTTAAGCAAATGAACTGGGTAATCGCTCGACCTTTCAATGCCGAGACCACGTTTTATGATTACTGGGGGTTTGATAATGAGGGTGATCCAGTTAACTTCATAGTAGCTGATAACCAATTTGTCAAGGTACCAACAAAAGATCCAGCAGTGGCAAAGACAGGTAGACTTCCAGTATTCTCATCTGCTGTGGGTGGATTACCTGACATGGGTAGTATCAAAGGTAATGGTCTCTGGCAACATCATTATGGCGAGTCCATCATCGCAACTAATGAGGACTTGAGCCATAACTATAACAAGATGAGGTCATTCATGCAACAGGCTGCAAGAACTGCAGCGCAACCTCACTGGCTTGAATTGTCATCTGGTGGCACTCCCATTGCCACTGATGAACTAATGAATCGTTGGGGATCAGTATTGCATGGACAACCAGGTGAAAGTGTCAATGCAATCACTGGAGCTCCTATTCCAATTGAACTAACCAATATACAGCTTACTTATCTAAATGAATTACAGAGAGGATTATTCCCAGCAGCGGTGTTTGGTAATCTTCAACAGCAAATGAGTTACCTTGCAATGGCCAATGTTGCCTCTGCTGCCATGCAGATACTTACTCCACATCGCAATGCAATTATTGGGATGCGTACCGATGTTAACAATTTCTGGCAGGAGATGATCCTTAAGAATGACTTTGCTCCTCATGGCTTTGTGAAACCTGAAGTCCTTGCAGATTCAAGGGACATGCAGTTTGATGTCGAGGCTGATATTGAAATCCCAGGCTATATCGTACAGAAGGCCACAGTAGGCCGTATGTTGAATCCTCAGTTTGAGTTGCCAGTAGAATGGATCAGAGAAAAACTATTCCCTGAGATCACTGATCCTATAAAAGCTACCGCACAACTCCGTGCTGAAAAGGCTATGATGGACCCGAAGGCAATATTGGGCGATAACATCCTTGCTTACCGAGAAGCTGCGAGGGTTCAGCGTGAATTAGGTGAGAAGATCACTGCCGATATGTATGAGAAGATTGCGGATTCCTGGCAAGCTGAGCTGGATCAACCTAAGCAACCAATTGCACCAGTACCACAAGGAGTAGCTCCGATCGAAATACCCAAAGAGTTGAGTATAGGAGACAAATAAATGGCGATACAACAACCATTCACGCCACCTACAGGGACACAAATAGTTCCGCCGCCTAAACAGCCTCCTATTGAACCTACTCAGCCATTGGCTCAGCCATTCGCTGATCTTGCTGAGAAGTGGAAAAAAGAAGCACTCAGGCTACAGGCGATATCTGGACAACCTCCTGTCACTGAGAAGAAAAAGAGGAAAGGACTAAGCATTTCTAGTTTCCTTCCTCAAAAACGGCTTTTTACTGATATCGGTAACGTAGTAGAATTCTTCCAGGATTTTATAGGTGCCGAAGATAAATCGGAAGATGAGCTGGAATTACAAAAGGTAAGAACCACTCAGGAAATACAAAAGATAGATCAAGCTGTTTGGCTCTCCACATACTTCACCCGATTGCCTGGCCTCATTGCTTTAGGACAGGTCACATCGTATGAGGATTATATAGAGTTATTTGGTGAACCTATACAAGCTCTGGATATTGATGTGTTGGAAGAGGCGAGGTCCGTGTTTGGAGAAATAGACATTCCTGAGATTGATGTACCAGACTGGCTTGAAATAGAGCCTGAGAAGGAAGCACAAATAGCTCAATTCTTTGAAACTCCGAGGCAGCTTAAACCTCCTGACACGGTACAGCGATTGACCGTTGATGCCATACTCCAGTCTATGATAAAGCCGAGGGCCACTCTACCTGAGGGTATGACAGGCGAAGAATTATTACATTACGCATCCATATACGAATTACCGCAAGAAACTATTAGTGCCGTATTTGATGTTAACCAAGCTGTTCAGGTTATGATTGATGCCGACCTTGAACAACGACAAATGATTGATGATGTCCTCACTGGCATAGCTGAGTGGGAGACTCCAGATATGAGTTTCGCTGACAGGGCATTCTTCGCCGCACAATCTCCTTTACAAGCATTTGCAGATTTCCTTGAGCCATACATGAAGAATGTGTCAAATCCTTTGGCAGGTTGGGCATCAATAACTGTTGCTGGGTTATTGCCAGGTACACAACAGATAGAGGAGCTATACACCAATGCCGCTGCTAGAGGTGTTGATCCTTGGCACGCTGCGGGAGAATCCTTCGAGGAATGGAATTTGGCATGGTACTATAAGTTACCCATTGAAATTGTCACTGATCCACTCATACTTGTACCTGGCTGGGGATTATCCATACCAGGCAAGATATTCACCAAAGTGGGCCTAAAAACTTTAGGTAATGCATTTTACGCAACTAATCGCGGTATCTGGAAAGTAACCGATATTCCATTCAATGTCGCCAAGAATGTATATAGAAATCCCATGTGGAAAACAACCCAGCAGCTAATTCGTGTGGACATGAATGATTTTCGTAACACATTCAAGGTAGCTGTAGAGACCCATTCAGGTAAGATGGCGCATCAACTTACACGGGATGACCTATCCACTACTCTTACCGCAGCGGCCAAGACATTTAAGGATACACCGAATTTGGATGGTAACGTACTGGTGGATTTAGGTAGATATCTTGCGGATCATGTATCTATGACCGATACTCAGATATTGAAATGGAGTAGTCGATATGGCGGTAAATTAATTGATGCCACACCTGAGGTAGTGTCTGGTGTAAACAGGATACTAACTGATAATACCATGCAGGTATTTAAGCCTCAAGCAAGTGCCAAGAGATTGGCTGCCCTATTACAGATTGATGAGACTCCTGCAAACCTTACAAAGCTGGCAGTAGAAATACCAGACTTCACCAAAAGAATGTCTACCAATATAGACACGGTTCTTACAATAGGTAGGAATTCCAACATTAACGCAGTATCTAACATGACCCAGTATGTAATGACCCGACAACGATTGGTGTTCGCAGGCAAACACGGAGCCAAGCAAGTTAAGGGTAGTACGTTAGAAGGTATAGCCATTGGACTCAGGCAAAAGGTAGATGCGCTGGAAAGTGCCAAGTGGCGGAGGGTATTGGACCAATGGACAATTCGCCCATTCGCCAGAGCTAATCTTGCTAGTATCAGTTACCCTCCATGGAATGCATTTGAAGGTATAGCTGTTAGCACGGTTGAAGGTGTCAAACCTGGATTCACATCATTTGATACATATGCATTGGTGATGAAACGATTAGAAGGTGATGTGTCATTGGCTATACGAGAGGCTGGTGATGTGCAAGGTATGTTGCAGACATCAAGACATGGTACTGGTGCGTACAAACTGACTCCTGGTAAGATACCTGAACAGGTACTTGGTATCCAGGTACCGAGATTCATGGCTGGTAATGACTGGCTTAAGTGGCTTGGTGATGTATATCCTGCGTTATCCGACAAATGGGGCAATGCCATTAAACGTAACTATGTAGTCCAGAAGGTAGGACAACATCTAGCTCAGAAGGACTTGGAGACCGTCACTCAGTTAAAGAAGTTATTAGATGGTGCACCTGAGATATCCAATAAATCTTTGGGTATGTCTGCCGCAGATGTCAAGCAGGAGATGTGGTATCGTCTGATAACTGGTACTGATGAGGTTCTGGACGCAAAGAATATTATGACCAACTCGGCAATGACAAGGAATGAGATTACCAAGATTGTTAAGAAGGCTGAGTTGCTATCTCCGAGGTCTCAGGCAATAGCGGATCAGTTGATACTTGAGGGTAAAGCTCTTACGGAGACTGTTGGTTTTGTTGATGAGGTATTCAAGGCATCCGTGGAGGACTTACGCAGATACCCATACTCAGCCGGAGAATCCTTCATCGCCACCGCTAACGGAATAAATGATGCAGTTATTAAAACCAGAAGTGATCTGATGGAGATATTTGCCCAATACGAAACTATGTCCGAGACTGCATCCTTTATTCCACACCGCATGATGCGGCAGGTAATGGAAGAGACCGATATTCTGTATAAGACCAATAAATTTGGCGATGTTCAGAAGGTGTGGGTAGCAGCCAGAGAAG
>SDBU01000909.1_pt1 | contig 43127 bp, 34 predicted proteins | sample 2277071 | NCBI WGS metagenome assembly SDBU01 (sample SAMN10397929, study PRJNA504765) | marine sediment metagenome | isolation source: marine sediment core GS08_GC12, 126 cmbsf | place: Arctic Ocean: Gakkel Ridge, Loki's castle | collected 2008
TCAGCACGCGTGGATACGCTCGTTGTCGCCTGTTGGCCGCTACGATACCCGCAGCCGGCATGATTGTTGCGATAGCCGGCTCAGATAGGCATCGATCATCTCCCGCGTATACCCGCGTCTCGCCGGGCTCGAAGCCATAGATGAGTCCCGCCGAACTAACCCGGGCCACTGCGTTGTTGCCCACGTTCCAGGCCAGGTAGATGTCGGTGGTCTGCTCACCGTTCGCCAGACGGCAAAGGGCCACAAACCGGTGGCGGCCGCCGCTGCACAACTCGACTTGCTGAGGCTGAATCCTGATCTCTTGGATGTCAACCACCTCGAGAGCGATGCTGTTGGAGCAGAGTCTGTCCTCCAATGTCTCGGCGTGGATGTGGGCTATGCCGGTGGAGAGAGTGTTGATGGTCAACAGCTTGTGGTCAACGAATGCCACACTGCCGTCGCTGCTGACCCATTGGTAGGGGACGGCCCGCACCCTGTTCCCAGCCGCGCCAAAGAACCTGACCCTTGGCCGAATGGACACACCGACGCCAGCCCTGGAATGTGATGCCGTCAACTCCACACGGGTGGGGGTGCCCGCTGGCAAGGACAGCGATGTACGAACACGCCGGCGCTCACCCTCGGGGCCCCATAGCCCGTGCATGATGTTCTCCAGAAGCGGGTTCTTCCACCGATCCAGTGCGGCGTTGATTTGGCTGAGCGTGTCCCTCTCTTTCTGGTCGTAGACCCTCCTATCTCGTGATTCGAACTGCCGACAGTAGTCCGCGACCTGCCGACGGATCCAGTCGTTCAGTGCCCTTGTCAGTGGGCTCTCCGTGAGTCGTCTTCTGTCGCTTTGCTTGTACTCCTCGAGGGCATCCAGCAGGCATTCGCCGTACATCCTGTCTCTGTAACTCGATGCAACGCCCAACTCGGTCATCTCGATCTCGCCGCAAAAGTCGGACCGAGCCATAAAGCGGATGTTGTGCCGAAAGACGCGTGGTCTCCAGCGCATACTCTTGTCTGAGGTGCGGAGAGTCAGCTTGCCCTGGGCCAGGCGGCCTTCCCCCGTGGTCCAGACCATTCGTTCCGATACCGGATCCCTCAGTGCCACAGGAATGACGATCTCCTTCGGCTCTTCGGCCCCGGGCATGGGGGCTATCTCGGGAAGTGCGAGCGGCTGTCCCTGGTCGAATAGCCTGCCATTCACCACCACATAGACGTCGCACAGTTGCAGAGTTCTGGTCATCTGGGCATCGCCCACAATCCTGTCGATGAGGTGAGGCAAGCCGATGCGGTTCCTGTAGCCTTTGGGGCCCACTCCTCGAACGAGGGTGAAGCCTTCGCCCTGGTCGAGACTAGCCCGGGCGGCCTCGGGCAAGTCGCGAAACCTGACTCGCAGCTCGCCGAGCGCATTCTCAAGCTCGCGCTGGGGGTCGGGGACAGGAAAACCCCGGCCTTCTTCAAGTGTGGGAATATAGCCAAAGACCAATTCGCCACCGGGTACCCCGTACCTGCACCCCTTGTCGCCTCTGACCGTGTGAAGGTAGGCGTAGTCGCGGAACATCTGAATCATATAGGCCTTCCCGCCGTGTCCGTGCCCCCCTTGAAGGCCGGTCACGCCCATGCCTCTCTCGGCTGCTTGGGGGTCGGCCCACTGCCGGAAATAGTCCTCTATGTCCTGGCTGGTCATGCCCACAAAGTCGAGGCAGGCAATCGAGGCTGGCCGGCTTCTCCGACCATAGTCAAAGATCAATACTATGATCCGGCCTTCGCGGGGCACCTGCTGCCTGATGTAGGCATCGGCAGAGTTCTTGAGCCACTCTGGCAGGCCCGCCTCATGAGAGCCAAAGTGCCGGGCCAATTGCCGTATGGCACTCTCGGGATGGACTGCGATGTCCTCATCCGGGGTGTAACGTAGCTTGGGCATGGCGACACCCTCTTGTTTCCCGATCGGTCCTACTGCGCCCCTGCGGCCAGTCGTTGTGATTGTACGGATGCAGGCGTGGGGCGTCAAGCGGGCGTGCGGGGGGGGGCTGGCCAAACGGGACATAATGTGGTAGAATGGGGTGGCGGGGGCAAAGGCTGCTTGACGCGGCAAGCGTATTGTGACATTGGTGGCACACGGAGACGTGAGGGTCCTGACTATGGTGCGCGTTGTTACAGCAGATCACGTGGTGTTCACTGAATGCGTTTGGGCATTTCGACCACCAGAACTCCCGGGACCTTCTCTCGCCCAAGGGCAGAAGGCCGATCTGGTTGGATATGTACTGTTGGATTTTGAGTCTCATCAGACGTGGGAGTTCGAGCATTTTGTGATACAACCGGTCCATCGCGTGCCATTTCCGGATGCGTATGCGGCCTTTGTGGCGCCGGTTAGTCTGCCACCTTGGCTTGATCACCTTAACGGCCACCTTTTCACAACTGCCTTGAGTGCAGTTTGCTCTTTCGCCACCGGCCGCCCTGCAACCGCACCGCGCGATCCATACTGGACGTGGCGACCCCTTGGAGAGCCCCAACTCCTCACACTTGGGATCCAGTTTCCAGTGTTGGTTGCGGGGCCTGGGAGCCACGACTCGACACTATCGCAGGAAACTGCTACCAAGCTTTACAATGCGATAGTTGAGATCACATCTATCCTATTGAAGCTTCGAGATAAGGATTATATCCAGGTTATGCGGGCGATTCGATTGGTTCACCTCGCACACTTGAACAAAAGAATGGGTTTCGCGTTAGCATACTACCTGCTTGTTTCTGCGATCGAATCGGTGGCACAATATGCGATCGAGAGAGAAAAGTTCGCGAAGAGTCATCCTTCCGAACAAAGGTGGAAGGAACTGGCTAAACATAATGCGGATGTCAAAGAGCTGCTTGGTGCATACCGACAAGAGCGCGGCAATAGCAGATACCTTAAGCGACGCTTTGTCGAGTTTGTGTTTGACTATTGCCCACCTTGCCTGTGGCACGAAATGAGCCATCCTATGGACAACCTGGCCTCCCGTCTAGGGGAGGTTCAATGCGAACTTGACTGGTCCTGGCTACCGGGGAAGAAATGGTGGGAAGTCTATCCTGCCGACTTGTCAGAAGAGATGGTCAGAAGGATTCTGTCCGATGCATACGACCATCGCTCGGGCTTTACCCATGGAGGAAAGCCTCCCCCTCACCGCCAGCCGAACAGCACTAATAGGTTTTTCGACATTCAGTACGAGCTAGAATCGAGGGGAGTCAAGCGGATTGTGCTGCCCACGTTCCGGCTCATGGCCTTCATAGCGCAACGTTCGATTACCACCTACGCTGAGAGCCGAATTCAAGCGGCATGAGCACAGCATCCCGCGAGATGCGCCCCCAAGGTGGTGTAGCTGGCGTTGAGCGCAGAGCAGTGGCGACGGAGTTGTATATTGGGGCGGCACGCTTGACACTCCGGAGGTAACACTCCCAACCATGACCACCAACACCCTCTACTACGGCGACAACCTGGACATCGCGCGCAAGTACATACCCGACGAGTCGGTGGACCTGATCTACCTGGACCCACCCTTCAACTCGCGGCGCTCCTACAACGTGCTCTTCAAGGAGGCCAACGGCACCGCCGCCGACTCGCAGATCAGGGCCTTTGACGACACCTGGAGCTGGGGACAGACCGCCGAGGCCACCCTGCGCGAGATCGAGCTGACCGCCGAGCCACACATCGTCAAGATGATGCAGGCCATCGTCTCTTTCGTGGGGCGCAACTACGTTTCCGCCTACCTGGTGATGATGACCATCCGCCTGATCGAGCTTCACCGCGTCCTCAAACCGACCGGCTCCATCTACCTCCACTGCGACCCCACGGCCAGCCACTATCTCAAGGTGGTGATGGATGCGGTGTTTGGAACCCGGGGCTTCAAGACAGAGATCGTGTGGAAGCGTAGCAGTGCACACAGCGACACCAAGCAGGGCCGCAGGCAGCACGGGCGCATCCACGACCTGATCCTTTTCTATACTAAGGGCAATGAGTGGACGTGGAATCCACAGTTCACGGCGTATGACGAGGGGTACGTTGAACAGTTCTATCGCCACACCGACAAGGGAACGGAGCGACTCTATCGGATAGGTGACCTGACTGCGGCAAAGCCGGGTGGCGACACAAGCTACGAGTGGCGCGTGAAGAGACCTCTGGACAAGGCTGTGCATTGGGAAGCCGACCTTGACGATCAGTACAGGACTCCGCGTCCTGGGTGGGAATACAAGGGAGTGCCTCCCTACAGGGGCCGCTTCTGGGCCTATTCGCGTCAGAACATGGCCAAGTACGCCAGGGAAGGGCGACTCTACCACACCAGAACGGGCATGCCCTGCTACAAGAGGTACCTTGACGAGATGCCCGGAGTTCCTTTGCAGGACTTATGGAGTGATGTTCAACCAGCCATAGGCTCCGAGCGCCTCGGCTACCCCACCCAGAAGCCGCTGGCCCTGCTGGAGCGCATCATCTCGGCCTCCTCCAACCCCGGCGACCTGGTTCTCGACCCCTTCTGCGGTTGCGGCACCACGGTGTGCGCCGCTCAGAAGCTGGGCCGCCGCTGGATAGGCATCGACATCACCCATCTGGCCATCACCCTCATGCGCAGCCGCCTGCACGACATGTTCGGGGCCGACGCCGAGTACGAGATCATCGGTCAGCCCGCCGATCTCGCCAGTGCCCGCGCTCTGGCCCAGCAGGACCGCTTCCAGTTCGAGTGGTGGGCTCTCGGCCTCATCGACGCGCGACCGGTGAACAAGAGGAAAAGGGGCGCCGACCAGGGGCTGGACGGCGTGCTCTACTTCCTGGATGAGTCAAAGAAGCGCGCCAAGAAGGTGGTGGTGCAGGTCAAGAGCGGCCAGGTGCATGCCACCTACGTCCGAGACCTCCGCGCAGTGGTCGAACGGGAGAAGGCGGTCATGGGCCTCCTGATCACCCTGGAGCCGCCCACGAAGCCCATGCTCACCGAGGCCCTCTCGGCGGGCTACTATCATTCGCCCTGGTGGAATCGTGACTACCACAAGATGCAGATTCGCACCATCGAGGAGCTGCTGGCGGGGGAAAGATTCGAGATGCCGCCCACCAACATCACGTTGGCTCAGGCCCAGCGGGTGAAGGGGGAGGGCCGTGGGCAGGGGAAGTTGCTGTGAGGGGGGGCGCGGCCTGGCCTACACAGGATTGCCGTCACGAATTGACGAGACCCTGGTTCTCGGCGATATTGTCGGTTGAGCAGTATTCAGAGTGAGGTCGGCCCGAAAACGTTGGTTGTGGAAGACCAAGGATACCCAGGACAACGGCAAATCACGATGGGAGTGCATTGAGCGGCTCCCGTGAGAGGAGGTCTGCCCATGAATCCGTCGAGTGAAGTGCCAGAGTCCCGAAGAGAGGCGCGATTGCTGAGCGCGCTATTCTGGGCCCTACTGGCGACCTTTGCCCTTGTCTTGGTTTCCATGTTCATCCCCTTCCTTGTACCCCTCAGGGGCACTGCGTTCCTACCTCTGCTCGGCGCCTGCTTTGTCCTTGGTCTGGCTCTCCTGGTGCTATCCATACGGACCAAGCATGTAGGGGCTGTGAGAAAGTTCCTCATTCTGACGGGAGCCTCACCCGTGGGCCTTGCCGGCTCGGCAATCTTGCACAATGTCTTCTATGGCCTGGCAACGCTCACCGAGGACTGGGCCATACTCAAGTCGGTGCTGAACGGCCTCGAAGTGGCCTTCTTTCTCATCGCCACAATCGTGTGGCCCCTGGCTTTCCTGGGAGGCGTGGTGGGCACGATCGTGCACTTGATAGGCAGAAGGCGTTCCAGGGGCAAAGCGTGAGGAGCGCGGCGTTGCGCCCCCGACCAACATCACCCTCAGCCAGGCCCAGCGGGTGAGGGAGCGGGGCGGCGCCATCTTTGAGCTAGTCTTGGTGATCCCCAAAGAAGGGTTCCTCCGGAAGCTTTTATGCGAAGGCATTTCGTCGTAAACGGAGTACGGGTCGAACTCAAGGTCATCCGCACGTTCACAGATTTGGCCACGGTCACCTCTGTAGACAGCGCCTGGGCTCAGTGGGTGCCAAGCGAACGCAAGCTTGAAGTGTCCGGCACGATGCCGGATGGCACAAGCGTAGCAGGCACTTTTCGCATTATCGATCAACTTGAGGACGGAACTCCGGTACTTCAGTCTTGTTCAGATACATTGACCTTTGCAGAGGTAGATGCTGATGGTAGTGAAGAGGCACAGAGCCCGGCCACAGGGCCTGATCGGCATGGTCGAGAGGCAGGGCCTGCCGACCACCGGGTTAGTCGGGAGATTAGCTGCGAGCAACGGGGGAGCGAAATGAAACAATGGCTCTGGAAGAACGTGCTTGTGATTGCTTTCATTATCGTGTTCGTCACGTTCGTGTGCTTGGCTGCGTCCCTTTGGCATCCGAGAGCGGATTTGATGCAGACGTTCATTTCAGCAGTTGCCACGGTGCTTGCCGCAATTGCCGCCTTTGGTTCGTGGTTCACTGTGCACGAAATGCGGATTGATCGTGCGGAAAGGAATAGACCTTGGGTGCTCCTTGAATTCCCATTCAACAGTCTCGGAGCAGTATACTGTCACCTTAGAAACATGGGGCCAGGCCTCGCACGGAATGTGACCCTTGAGTTTGATCCCGTACCTGTCGACTTCAAAGGGAGGAAGTTGACCGATCTGCCAATCTTCCAGAACCCGATACCTATTTTGTCGCCAGGCGCGGAGATCAGGCAGTTTTTTCACGTTGGTCATAAGTTGTTTGACAAGACAGAAAACAAAAACATGCCACTACGGTTCACCGCGACGGTCAAGTATGAGGGAGAAGGTGGATTCAGAGAGCCTGGGGCTGTCTACCACATTGATCTAGAACAGTACAGAGGGGTCACTTTGCCGCCCACAACTGTTGAAGAGCACCTGGGAAAGCTTGAGCGGCACTTGAGACAACTGGTCTCTCGCCTCAAGGGCATCAGCACCCTCAATAGCCTTATCGTCGAGTCGCGCAGAGAGTATCAAGAGAGAGTGGAGCGACAAATCCGGGGGAGCGAGGCAGAGGCGTCGTCAGAGTCGCAGGAGACATAAGCCCCTCGTGACGCCGCTAGAGTACGGGTCCTGTCGACTGCGCTGGATTGCAGCTTCATGCCCCTCACCTGGCAACTAGCGCCCCCAACCGACGTTCCGCCCGCCCTCTGCCTCCTTGCGGGACGCTCCAACGGACCGATGCTCTGTTTCTTTGCCGATCCTGCAATGCGGGTTGCTGCTGTCGAATGCAAGTCAAACCGGGAGTGAGCCATGATGAGATCCATACTATTGATCGCCTTTGCTCTTTTGGCCGTCCTATCAGCCTGCAAGTCCCGGCCCCCCGTCTCTGGCGGTCCCTACGAGATCGCTTTCCTTTGGGAGTACGCAACCGATGACTATGTGCGAAGCAGTCCCGCGGTGGGTGGCGGCAGGGTCTACGTGGGCTCCGATGACAACGCCCTCCACGCGATAGATGCCGAGACGGGAGGGCAGGTCTGGCGCTACGACACAAAAGATAACATCACCTCAGGCCCGCTGGTCGTCGGCGAGACCGTCTGCTTTGGATCCTGGGACGGGAACGTGTACGCCTTGGCCCTCGATACGGGCGAATTGCGCTGGCGGTATCCCACTGGAGGCTGGGTGTCGGGCTCGCCGGTGGCAGGGGAGGGTGTGATCTATGTCGGATCGCACGATCACGCCCTGTATGCACTCTCGGCCACCGAGGGCAGTCTGCGGTGGCGCTTCCGGACGATGGGCGCCATCGTCGCCGCTGCGGCATTGGATGGAGAAACCGTCTATGTCGGCTCTATGGACAACTATCTCTATGCCCTGGATCGCGACGGCGGCAGCCTCAGGTGGCGCTTTCGCGCGATGGGCGACATCCTGGCGGCCCCCGCGGTCGCGGAAGGCACCGTGTATATCGGCTCCTCCGATCACAAGGTGTATGCCTTGGACGCGGGAACCGGCGAGGTGCGCTGGACCCATGACGCCCGCGCGGCCATCGAGTCCTCTCCCTCGGTTGTCGGGGAAGCGCTCTACGTGGGCACTAACGGGGGAGAGTTGCTGGCTCTATCCGTCAAAGATGGGCGCGAATTGTGGTCCTTTCAGGCGAAGGCGATCGTTCGGTCTAGGCCGGCCATCTGGCGCGACCTGGTCTTTGTCGGCTCGGACGACCATCATGTCTATGCTCTTGACCGGCACACTGGTGAGCTGATGTGGACGTACACCACTGCGGGCCCCGTCGTGGCGGCGGTCACCGTGTCGGGCGACCGACTGTACTTCTGCTCCACCGACCAGCCGGGGCCCTATGACGTCGTGAGACAGGTGCACGCGTTCTCCCTGGCCGAGGGTTAGGAGGTAGCGATGAGATACGAGCACGTGAAAGGTGCAGTCCGACAGGCTGTACGCAAGGTATGGCGCTACCTCGTCTTGGCAGCCCTGCTTGCCGCAGCGGGGGCCGTTGTCTGGCCATGCCGCGACCACCTGCGCTCCCCACAGGCCCTTTACAGGGAGGCCAATACTGCGACGCCCCGGCGCGCAGCCCGGCTTTACGCTCTAATGGCGAAAAAGGTGCCCGAACTGGAAGAGTACTGTCACCTCTGGTCTGCCCAGGCGCGCCTTCCGGCGTTTGAGGCAGTCGAGACCCTGCACAAAGTGGCGCGCTATCGCCCCGACAGCCCGGCGGCCTACCATGCCCACTTGACGCTGGCCCGCTACTACGCCAGCATCGAGTCTTTCGAGACCGACGACGAGTATCTCGCGGCTCTCGCCCTGGACGATGCGGTCGAGGTGCGCCTCGAGCTGGCGCGGTATCTGGAGGAGCAGAATGATCGAGTGGGGGCCTACAAGCAGTATCGGGCCATGATTGGGCTCGAGCGGCCGGATGCGTTCGCCGGCATGCGCCGAACAGCTCCCGATGCGGTTACCGTGGCCGGCGATCTCCTCGGCAGCGGCTACTGTAGCGATGCATTGGAGGCTCTGCGCCACGTGGATTCGTGCGAGGCCCACTGCTTGCGAGGCAGGGCTCTTCGCTGCCTGGGCCTGGACGACGAGGTTGCCACTGAGGAAGCAGCCTGTCAAGAGTGTAGCGGGGGCGAGCGCGCCGAGAGCGCAGAGGCCGAGAATCTGGGAGAGAAGGAGCAGAGACTCCTCAACTCCGACGATCCGGTGGACTGGTGGCGGGCCACCTGGGATATGGACGTCCAGAAGAGATACACCGACGTCGTTCCTATCTACCTCAGGATTGCAGAGAGCGATGTCTACGTCTCCGACGACGCTGCCTATCGCGCCTGGGTGCTGGCCCGGAGGGAGCTCAGGGACCCCAAGGTGCAGGAGACGGCGCTCTCCCTGTTGAGGTCGATGCAACCTAACTGGCTGGCCTGGCGTGCCACGAACACGCTGGACTGGGAAACGCCCCCGGCCTTTCCAGAGTCCGCCGTGGATGCGCTGACGAGAGATGTTCTGCGCAAGGTGGTGGCGCTAGAGTCCATAGGTCGCGAAGATCTGGCCTATCAGGAATTACGCTTCACAGCCATGGTGAGCGAGACGCCGGAGGTCGTGCTCAAGATGGCGGAGGAGCTGTCGGCGCGCGGACACATCGTCCCGGCCTGCTCTCTTGCCTTGCCGTATCTGGTGGATCATCCGTACGCGCCGCTGGGGGTCTGGGGCCTCGGCTATCCCGCGGCCTATGCGGACCAGTTGAACCTCAGGGCCAGGCAGTATGGAGTGGAACCCGAACTCGTCTGGGCGGTCATGCGGCAGGAGACTCTCTTTCAGGCCGAGTTGGTGTCACACGCGGGGGCCCGCGGGCTGATGCAGATCATGGGAGAGCTTCAGAGCGATACCTGCAAAGAGATCGGTGTGGGGTGCGTCCCCGGCGATGCCTTCCGTCCAGGCGCCAGTATTCACATAGGAACCTACTATCTGAGTCGCCTGCTGGATTACTATGATGGGGACCTGGACCTCGTGATCATGGCCTACAATGCTGGCCCAGGTGCGGTTGACCAGTGGACGCAGGACCCCGCGATCAAGGACCGAGATGACCTGCTACGTTTCGCCTGGTACGGTGAAACGCGAGAGTACCTCGAGAGAGTGTCCTTGGATTACATGATCTACAAGGAATTGTACGGAGATGACTAGTGCCTGCCGGGAGCTGCTTGGGCGAAGGCAGGGCGCGACCGGGAAAGCAGCAAGCGCAGTTCGCTTTCTCAGGTTCAAGCCGTTCACTTTTCAGGGTTGAACGGTTCACCTTTCGGGTCTAAATGGTTCACTTTTGAAGTCTAGATGACACTCCACTCCATGGTCTTGACAAAAGCCGCCAACTGTGCTATGATGGTCACAATCTAAGGAGTAGTGTGACAGTGGGACCTAGCTTTGCGACCGGCAGCGTTGTTCTCGCACTAGTTGAGCTCCTCGTTATTGAGGAGCCACTGCCGGTTGGGAGGCGGCCCCGCTGACCGAGACGTAGAGCAGCAAAAGCTACCCAGAGCCTCACCCAACCGGGTGAGGCCTTTCTCGTGTATGGATTCAGGCGATGGCGATTCACTGGTCACCCGGGCTGGAGCAGCAGCGGCATCGTTCTCTGATGGGTGGGGACGTGTCTCGAGATGCGCAGGGCTGTGGCGGGCGAGGCAGGGCATGGTGAGAGGATAAGTCTGCATGAGAAGCGATGTTGTCAAGAGAGGATTGGAGCGCGCCGCACAGCGTTCCCTCTTGTGGGCGCTGGGTCTGACCGACGAGGAGATGGCGCGTCCCTTCGTCGGGGTCATAAGCTCCTTCACCGACATCGTGCCGGGGCATCTGCATCTGCGCCGGATGGCCGAGGCCGTGAAGGCGGGAGTCTACATGGCCGGGGGCACTCCCTTCGAGGCCAATACCATCGCCGTGTGTGACGGGATAGCCATGGGACACGCAGGCATGAGGTTCTCGCTGGCCTCTCGAGAGCTCATCGCAGATTCGGTCGAGACCGTCGCTCAGGCCCACGCTCTTGACGCGTTGGTCCTGCTGCCTTCCTGCGACAAGATCATCCCTGGCATGGTCATGGCTGCTGCCCGAGTCAACATCCCCACGGTGGTGGTCACTGGGGGGCCGATGTTGGCCGGCCATCGCGGAAGGGCGGTCCTGGACCTGAGCAGCGCCTTCATGTCGGTTGGCGCTGTGATCAGCGGAGAGATGACTGAGGAGGAAGCGAGGCTGATCGAGAGAGCCTGCTGCCCTGGTTGCGGCTCCTGTGCGGGCATGTTCACCGCCAACACCATGAGCTGTCTTTGCGAGGCCCTGGGCATCGCCCTGCCTGGCAACGGGGCCACACCCGCGGTCAGCTCCCGAAGGGTGGCCTTGGCCAAACTGGCGGGCATGCAAGTGATGGAGATGCTGCGACGCAACATCCGACCGCGCGATATCCTGACAGTAGATGCCTTCCACAACGCCTTCTCCACCGACATGGCCATGGGGGGGTCAACCAATTCCGTCTTGCACCTGCTGGCTATCGCGCACGAGGCCGGCCTCGAGTTCGACCTGCACGACATCAACACCTTCAGCCAAAACACGCCGCACATCTGCAAGCTATCCCCGGCGAGCAACCAGCACATCGAGGACCTTCACTATGCCGGTGGCATTGGGGCGATCATGCATGAGCTCGACGAGCTCGGCCTCTTGAGACGTGACACCCTCACCGTCACGGGCGCGACCGTTGGCCAGAATCTCGAGCCAGGATCACGGTGGGCGCCCGACTATGGGGCCATCGATCGCCATGTCGTGCGCAGCGGCGACGATCCCTACTCGCCCACCGGGGGCCTGGCCATCCTCTTCGGCAATCTGGCACCCGAGGGCGCCGTGGTCAAGGCTGCCGCCGTGGCTCCTTCGATGGTGCGGCATTCGGGGCCGGCGCGGGTGTTCGAGTCGGAAGAGGAAGCCACTGCTGCCATCATGGCAGGCGACTTTGGGGAGGGCGACGTCATCGTCATACGCTATGAGGGGCCAAAGGGTGGCCCGGGCATGCGAGAGATGTTGACCGCCACATCCCTCCTGTCGGGCATGGGCGTGGACGACCGCGTGGCACTGCTCACCGATGGTCGCTTCTCGGGGGCCTCGCGCGGCGCAGCAATCGGCCACATTTCGCCAGAAGCTGCTGCCCGTGGCGCTCTGGCTGCGGTGCAGGATGGCGACACTATCATCATCGACATACCCGATCGGCGTCTGGAACTGGCAGTGGGAGCATCAGAGATCGCTTCTCGCTTGGAGGCCCTGCCACCCTTTGAGCCCAAGGTGCGAACAGGTTACCTGCGTCGGTATGCAAGAGCGGTGAGTTCGGCCAGCAGGGGCGCGGTTCTGCAGGAATAGGTCGCGCGGCGTGGCGGTGCAGAGTCCGTCCGACACGGTGCACCAGGATGAGCCGCGATCGACGGTCTTCTGGGGCGACTGAACATACAGCCGTCGGGTAGGAGGGAAACGACCGTGAAACTGAATGGGGCCCAGATTCTGTGGGAATGCCTGGTGCGCGAGGGCGTGGAAGTCGTTTTTGGCATCACCGGGGGGGCCATCATGCCCGTCTACCACGAGCTTCCCAACTACCCAGTCCGTCACGTGACCATGCGCCACGAGCAGGCGGCTGCTCACGCGGCCGACGGCTATGCTCGCGCCACAGGCAGGGTGGGCGTCTGCATGTCTACCTCGGGTCCTGGGGCCACCAACCTGGTCACGGGCATTGCCACTGCTTCCATGGACTCTTCTCCCATCGTGGCCATCACCGGGCAAGTGCCCACGTCGGTGCTGGGCAGCGACAGCTTCCAGGAGACGGATATTACCGGCATCACCATGCCCATCACCAAGCACAATTACCTGGTCACCGACATCAGGGACCTGGCGTACGCAGTGAAAGAGGCCTTTTACATCGCCAGCTCGGGGCGGCCTGGGCCGGTCTTGATCGATATTGCCAAAGACGTGCAATTCGCCGAAGCAGAGTTCGAGTATCCCACTGAGGTGAATCTCCCAGGTTACAAGCCTCACCTACGCGGCAATGCCCGTCAGATCAGGCAGGCGGCCCAGATGATCAATCGGGCCAAGGAGCCTCTGATCATCGCGGGGCGGGGTATCATCATCTCCGGGGCCAGTCCCGAGTTGCGGGAGCTGGCAGAGAAGGCCCAGATTCCCGTGGTCACGACCCTGCTGGGCAAGAGCTGTCTGCCTGAGACGCACCCTCTGTGCCTGGGTATGGGGGGCATGCATGGGGAAGCCTTCGCCAACTATGCGTTGCAGGCGGCAGATCTGATCGTGGGCATTGGCACGCGCTTCGATGACCGCCTCACCAGCACCGCTGAAACCTTTGCGCCCAGAGCCAAGGTCATTCACATCGACATAGATCCAGCCGAGATCGGCAAGCGGGTGCGAGTGAATCTGCCCATCGTCGGTGACGCGCGCAACGTATTGAGCGAGTTGGTTCCGTTGGTGAAAGGAGGACGGCATCGCGATTGGATCGAACGCATCGACGAATGGCGTGCCGAGGCACGCGCGCGCGACGTGGCATGGAAAGAGAGCGACGAGCTACTCCCTCAGTATGTCATTCGCAGCATCTGGGAGATAACCAAAGGGGAGGCCCTCATGGTGAGCGATGTGGGGCAGAACCAGATGTGGGAAGCCCAGTACTATCTCCACCAGAGACCTGGCAGCCTGATCTCCTCAGGCGGGCTCGGCACCATGGGTTTCGCTGTGCCGGCGGCCATCGGGGCGGCTGTCGGCTGCCCAGAACGTGGCGTGTGGGTGGTGGCAGGCGACGGGGGCTTTCAGATGACCTGCCAGGAGCTGGCCACTATCGTGCAGGAAGGGCTTCCAATCAAGATAAACCTGCTCAACAACGGCTATCTGGGAATGGTTCGCCAGTGGCAGGAGTTCTTTTTCCAAAGGAACTATTCTGGGACGCCGATACTGGGGCCCGATTTCGCCAAGTTGGCCCAGGCCTATGGCATTCACGGCATCACCGTGGAAAAGAAGGGAGAAGTGACCGAGGCCCTGCGCGAGGCACAGGCCATTGATGCCCCCGTGCTCATCGACTTTCGGATCGAAAGGGAACACAACGTGCTCCCCATGGTGCCATCTGGCGAGCCCATCGACAAGATGATCCGGCGTCCACAGGCGCGGCACCAGGCCATCTGAAGGGCACACCTTTGAGAGAGGATGACTATGAGTATGGGACCACAGAGCGAAACCTACTCGAGACGGACGCTGGTTGCCCTGATGGAAGACAAGCCGGGAGTCCTCAGCAACGTGGCCAACCTCTTCCGCAGGCGCAACTACAACATCGAGAGTCTGACCGTTGGGCACAGCGAGACGCCGGGGATCTCCCGGATGACGGTCGTGGTCAATGCCAATGATGCTGTCGTGGAGCAGGTGATCAAGCAGCTCTACAAGTTGATCAGCGTCACCAAGGTGATCGATATCACCGATGACGAGGCGGTGATCCGTGAGCTGGCCCTGATCAAGGTGCATTGCACTTCCAGCACTCGCGGCGAGATCAAGCAACTGGTGGACATCTTTCGCGCCCAGATCATCGACGTCTCACCCGAGTCGATGACCGTTGAGATCACCGGCACAGAAGACAAGGTGGACTCGCTCATGAACATGCTCAGGCCGTTTGGCCTGAAGGAGCTGGCTCGCACTGGGCGGGTGGCGATGTCCAGGGGAGCTGCAACCGCGAACGCCAGCGACTAGGGCCTTGCTCTGGTCCGAGGGAATCTCGCTCATGTGACTTGGCGTGATACTGGCGAGCTCAGAAGTTGGACTCGGTTGCACCTTTTGCTGGCAAAGGTCGTGGGGTGCTTCCGTCTGCCAGCTTTTGCCCCTCTCCTCACTCCCCTCCCCGCGCGCGGGGAGGGGACGGGGGTGGGGTAGAGTGACGCAGCCAGGGCTTTCGCCGGACTTGGCCCGGGGGTTCCCCTGGCCCGGCTAGGCAACCCTGGGCGCGTGGACCCGGCTCTCGTGCCTGGCCACCGACACGGATCTGGAACCGAACCAGCTCTTGGACCGCCAGCGTCTCGGTACACCATTCAAAACAGGAGGAACATCAGTGGCCACCATCTACTACGACAAGGACGCCGATCTCTCGGTTATCAAGGACAAGAGGATCGCCATCATCGGCTATGGGAGCCAGGGACACGCACATGCCTTGAACCTGAAAGATAGTGGCTGCGACGTGCGGGTCGGCCTATACAGGGGGAGCAAGTCGTGGAGTGTGGCCGAGGCCGCTGGCTTGAGGGTGAAGACGTCTGCCGAAGCCGCCGCCGAGGCCGACATCATCATGATGCTGGTGCCCGACAACAAGGCACCCGCTGTCTACAGGCAGTCGATCGCACCGAATCTTGCTCCGGGCAAGATGCTGATGTTTGCCCATGGCTTCTGCATCCATTACGGACAGGTTGTGGCCCCAGAGGACATCGATGTGACCATGATCGCTCCCAAGGCCCCAGGCCACAGGATTCGCGAGATCTTTCCAGAGGGACAGGGAGTGCCGGCTCTGTTGGCTGTCTATCAAGACGCAACCGGCCAGGCAAGGCCTATCGCCCTGGCCTATGCCAAAGGCCTTGGGTGCATGCGGGCGGGGGTCATCGAGACCACCTACGCGGAGGAGACCGAGACGGATCTCTTTGGCGAGCAGGCAGTGCTCTGCGGCGGGGTCACCGCGCTGATGAAGGCCGGGTTCGACACGCTGGTGGAGGCAGGCTATCAGCCAGAGATCGCCTACTTTGAGTGCGTCAACGAGCTGAAGCTGATCGTTGACCTGATCTACCAGGGTGGGTTCTCGTATATGCGCTACTCGGTGAGCGACACCGCCGAGCATGGCGACTATACTGGGGGTCCCCGAATCATTACCGATGACACCAGGGCCGAGATGGAGCGCATGCTGGCCGAGATTCAGGATGGCACCTATGCGCGCAACTGGATTCTGGAGAACCAGGCTGGCCGTCCCAGCTTTAGCCTGATTCGCAAGCGTGAGCAGAACACGCTTGTTGAGAAGGTGGGCCGGGAGTTGCGGGCCATGATGCCCTGGCTCGACGCCAAGTAGGCGACGATCCCAGTCCCGTGACGGCACGTAGCCAGGGTGCAAGGAGGCTGCAACCGACCATGAATCGACGAGTGTCCATACTCGACACAACGCTTCGCGATGGCGCACAGATGGAGGGCATCTCCCTTTCGGTTGTGGACAAGCTGCGCATCGCTCAGAAGCTGGATGAGCTCGGTGTCGCCTATATCGAGGGCGGGTGGCCGGGCTCCAATCCCAAGGACACCGACTTTTTTGCGCGAGTGAAAGGCTTGTCTTTTCGCCATGCAAAGATAGCAGCGTTTTGCAGCACCCGTCGTGCGGGGCAGATGGCCGAGCAGGACCCGAATCTCCGAACAGTGCTCGAGGCGGGCACATCAGTTGCTACTGTCGTGGGCAAGTCATCGACACTGCACGTGACCGGAGTGTTGCGCACCTCGCTGGCAGAGAACCTGCACATGATCCGGGATTCGGTGTCGTATCTAAAGGCCGCCGGCTTGGAGGTGCTGTTCGATGCCGAGCACTTTTTCGATGGCTGGAAGCTCGACCGAGAATACGCCCTGAAGACGGCTCGGGCGGCTGCCGAAGCCGGCGCCGATTGCGTGGTCCTCTGCGACACCAACGGCGGCACGTTGCCTTCGGAAGTATCGCGTGTCGTGGCGGCGGTGCGAAAGGCGCTGCCCACCGTGGAGCTGGGCATACATGCCCATGATGATACGGGCGTGGCCGTGGCCAACACCCTGGCGGCGGTCGAGGCTGGCGCAGCGCACATACAGGGCACCATCAACGGCTATGGCGAACGCTGCGGCAACGCCAACTTGTGCACCGTGATCCCGAACCTTCAGCTCAAGATGGGCTATCAGGCGGTCGCCGGTGGGGACCTCACTCTGCTGACTGAGGCATCTTGCTACGTCAGCGAGATCGCCAATCTGCGCCCCGACGATCAGGCACCTTACGTCGGAAACAGCGCTTTCACTCACAAGGCGGGACTCCACGTCAGTGCCATGCGCAAGGTGGCGAATAGCTACCAGCATATCTCCCCCGACCAGGTGGGGAACAGGATGCGCGTCTTGGTTTCGGAGCTGTCTGGGCGTGCGAGCATCGCCCACAAGTTGGGCGAGTTGCCCCTGGGCGTCGAGCTCAGCGACGAGGAGATGCAGCGGGTGATCCGCCGGCTCAAGGAACTGGAGAGCAGGGGCTTTCAGTTCGAGGGAGCAGAGGGATCCTTTGAGCTCCTCCTGCGCCGCGGCCGGCCTGGCTACGTACCACCTTTCGAGGTCCAGGACTTTTTGGTGCTTGTTGAGAAGCGATCTGAACGGGACATCCTGTCTGAGGCCACGGTCAAGGTTGTGGTAGACGGTACGGTGATGCACACCGCCGCCGAAGGCAACGGCCCGGTGAACGCCCTGGACACAGCCATGCGCAAGGCACTTTTGCAGTTCTATCCCCAGTTGGACAGGGTGCAACTGACCGACTACAAGGTCCGAATACTGGACGAAAAGGCCGCCACTGAGGCGCTCACCCGCGTGCTGATCGACGCCAGCGACGGAGAACGCTCCTGGACAACGGTGGGCTGCTCGACCAACATCATCGAGGCGAGCTTCCAGGCCCTACTCGATAGCCTGGAGCTGCCGCTACTCAGGCGGGCCTCCTCCTGAGGCCCCGGCGTCGCAGCAGGCGGCGGCGTCGAAGGGGAGGAGGTTCGCCGGAATCACGATGTTGATCTGGCAGCAAAGCTGCATCTTGGACCTATCACGCCATTTGCGCGTATCACGCTTCTCCATGCGACCCCGGGCTTGTTGGCCCAAGTGGTCCCGTGGGAAGCGATGAACCAGGAGGTTCTGCAATGGATAGAGTAATCATCTTTGACACGACGCTGCGTGATGGCGAGCAATCGCCTGGCGCCACGCTGCATACGCATGAGAAGCTTGAAATCGCCAAGCAATTGGCTCGGCTAGGCGTTGACGTGATCGAGGCCGGCTTTCCCGCTGCGTCGCGCGGCGACTTGGAAGCGGTGCGCACCATCGCCCGTGAGGTCAAGGGCCCGGTGATCTGTGGCCTGGCGCGCTGTGTGAAAGGCGATGTCGATGCGGCCTGGGAAGCGATCAAAGATGCCGAGAGACGGCGCATCCACGTGTTCATCTCCACTTCCGACATTCACATGGAGCACCAGCTAAGGATGACCCGCGACCAGGTCATACAACGGGCTGGCGAGATGGTGTCGTACGCCAGGTCGCTGTGCGAGGATGTCGAGTTCTCTCCAATGGATGCGACCCGGTCTGATCCGGAGTTCGTCTGCGAGGTGCTGGGCGTGGCCATCGAAGCCGGCGCAAGCACGCTCAACATCCCAGACACCGTTGGATACACGACGCCATCCGAGTTTGGCGAGCTGATCCGCTCCATTCGCCAGAACACGCCGGGAATAGAGGCGGCCGTCATGTCTGTGCACTGCCACAACGATCTGGGCATGGCGGTGGCCAACAGTCTGGCCGGGGTGGTGGCAGGGGCCCGACAGGTAGAGTGTACCATCAACGGGCTGGGCGAGCGGGCCGGTAACGCGGCTCTGGAAGAGATCGTCATGGCCCTCTACACTCGTCGCCAGCTCTTCGGCTTGAGCACCAACGTGGATACCTCCGAGATCTATCCCACCAGCCGCATGGTCTCCAACTACACCGGGCTTTCGGTGCAGGCCAACAAGGCCATCGTGGGGGCCAACGCCTTCGCCCATGAGTCGGGGATACACCAGGATGGCATCCTGAAGTATCGACTGACCTATGAGATCATGGACGCCAGGACAGTGGGGTTGTCGCGGAGCAGGCTGGTGGTGGGCAAGCACTCGGGCCGCCACGCCTTTGCTGACAAACTGGAGAAAATGGGGTATCATCTTGACCGGGATCAGCTCAATCGCGCCTTCATACGACTCAAGGAGCTGGCCGACAAGAAGAAGGTGGTGTCTGACCGCGACATCGAGGCCATCGTCTCTGATGAGGTGTTTCAGCCCCAAGAGGTCTATCGATTGGCGCATCTGCAGGTATCGTGCGGCGATCACTCGATCCCAACCGCAACGGTCAGCCTGGTGGGGCCAGATGGCCAGATGCTTACCGACTCGGCGCATGGCACGGGCCCGGTTGATGCGATGTACAAGGCGATAAACCGCATCATCGATGTGCCCAATCAGCTCACCGAGTTCTCGGTCCAGGCTGTGACGGAGGGCATCGACGCTGTCGGCGAGGTGACCATCCGCATTGAGGCCGAAACACGGGAGGGCAATGGCCTGCCCATCAATCCACAGACTGGCGCCAAGATCCGCCTCTTTAGCGGGCACGGTGCCAGCACCGATATCATCGTGGCCAGCGGTCGCGCCTATATGAGCGCCCTCAACAAGCTCCTGGCCATGCGCCAAGGCGCTCCATAGAGATCGCTGACGCCCGTGTGGACACACCAGGGGCACGGCATGGTGTGCTCACGCGTCTTCTCTGTGGTGGCTCACGACAAGGAGAGCGCACGTTGTCAATGACCCTGGCGCAAAAGATCCTGGCCGCCCACTCGGGGCGAGATCGAGTGGAGGTGGGTGAGTTTATCGACGTGAGCGTAGATGTGGTGCTGGCCAACGACATCACCGCTCCTCTGGCCATCAAAGAGTTCGCCCGTTTGGGTGTGGAACGCGTCTTTGACCCTGAGCGCATCGTTCTGGTGCCCGATCATTTCACCCCCAACAAGGACATAAGGTCGGCTGAGCAGTGCAAGGTGATGCGTGAGTTTGCCCGCCACCAGGGCATCACCAACTACTTTGAGGTGGGACGTGCGGGCATCGAGCACGCCCTCTTGCCCGAGCTCGGCTTGGTGCTGCCCGGAGAGGTCGTCGTCGGGGCTGACTCACACACCTGCACCTATGGTGCCCTCGGCGCTTTTGCCACCGGCATGGGTTCCACCGATACTGCCGTGGCCATGGCTACAGGTCGGGCGTGGATGCGCGTGCCTGACAGCATAAGGGTGGTCTACAGGGGTGCCCTCAAGCCTTGGGTCGGTGGAAAGGACCTCATCCTGCACACCATCGGTCTCATCGGAGTTGATGGTGCGCTGTATCAGGCCATAGAGTTCGCCGGCCCCACCATCGATTCCCTGTCCATGGATGGTCGCTTCACCATGGCCAACATGGCCGTCGAGGCCGGAGCGAAGGCCGGCCTCTTCCGTGTGGATGCAAGGACCGAGGCATATCTGTCCCCGCGAGCCAGGCGGCCGTATCGTGCCTATGCTGCCGATGGGACTGCAGAGTATGCTGAAGTGACCGAAGTCGATGCCAGTGCCATCGAGCTTCAGGTCTCGCTTCCGCATCTGCCGAGCAACGCCAGGCCCGTGGGGGAGGTTGCAGACGTCGAGATCCAGCAGGTGGTGATCGGCTCTTGCACCAATGGGCGCTGGAGCGATTTGCTGCAAGCTGCCCAGGTGCTCCAGGGCCGCAAGGTGCATCCCAATGTGCGGTGCATCATCATCCCGGCAACTCAGCAGATCTATCTGCAGGTGGTACGCGAGGGTTTGGCAGAGATCTTTGTTGAGGCGGGCGCAGTTCTGAGCACGCCGACCTGTGGTCCGTGTCTTGGGGGCCACATGGGGGTGCTGGCTGCGGGCGAGCGCTGTGTCTCTACAACCAACCGCAACTTTGTGGGGCGCATGGGCCACCCCGAGAGTGAGGTCTATCTGGCAGGCCCGGCCGTTGCCGCGGCCAGCGCCGTGCTCGGAGTTGTCGCCGGCCCCGATCGGCTGTAATCACGCAGCCTTGGGAGCCTGTTGCAGAATTCGGAGAACGTGCGTTTGCCGCCGCAAGCGCTGCTGTGATATAGACTGTAGTTCAGTTATTTGCTTTTTGTAGGGGCGAGGGCGAGCTGCGTCACAGGCAGCGAGGGGTTCCATATGAAGGGGACAAGAACCTGGTTTCAGTGTGTGCGCGGCTGCCAAGGGCGCTACTCTATCTTTGACGTCATATACCATTGCCCAGAATGCGGGGGCTTGCTGGAGGTTGGGCACGACGTACGCGCCCTGGCAAGGCGCGATGCCACCCAGTGGAAGCGGCTGTTCGACGCCAGGACTCGTTCCAACGAGTGGCCCTACGGCAGCGGAGTCTGGGGCAAGAAGGAGTGGGTTTGCCCAGAGATCGATGATGACAATATCGTCTCCATGTACGAGGGACACACCAACCTGTTCTGGGCACAGCGGCTGGGCGAGCAGATCGGGGTGGAGGATCTCTGGGTCAAGATGTGTGGCAATAGCCACAGCGGCTCCTTCAAAGACCTGGGGATGACCGTCTTGGTCAGCGTCGTCCGGCAGATGATGGCCGATGGCGCCCCCATACGGGCCATTGCCTGCGCTTCAACCGGCGACACTTCGGCCGCCCTGGCTGCTTACTGTGGCGCTGCGGGAATCCAGTCCATCGTGTTTCTGCCCCGCGACAAAGTCTCCGCCGCCCAGTTGATCCAGCCCATCGCCAACGGGTCTATGGTGTTGTCGCTGGACACCGACTTTGATGGCTGCATGGCCATCGTCAAGGAGATTACCAAAGACAATACCATCTATCTGGCCAACTCGATGAATTCCTTGCGCATCGAGGGGCAAAAGACGGTGGGCATAGAAGTGGTGCAGCAATTCGATTGGCAGGTCCCCGACTGGCTGATCATCCCCTCGGGCAACCTGGGCAACATCAGCGCTGTGGGCAAGGGCTTATCGCTCATGGCCGAGCTGGGACTCATCAGCAAGCTTCCCCGGCTGGTGGCCGCGCAATCGGAGCAGGCCAACCCGTTCTATCGGAGTTATGCAACGGGCTTCGAGGACTATGTGCCGGTGATGGCCAAGAAGACGCTGGCCAGCGCGATCCAGATCGGCGATCCGGTGAGCTATGAGAGAGCCGTCAAGGTCATGCGCAGCTTTGATGGCATCGTCGAGCAAGCGAACGAGAACGAACTCGCCGATGCCGCCGCTCGTGCTGACCTGACCGGCATGTACGCCTGCCCCCACACCGGCGTAGCCCTGGCTGTGCTGTTCAAGTTGGTGGACCGAGGGGTGATCCGTCCTCACGATCGCGTGGTGGTCTTTTCCACCGCTCACGGCCTCAAGTTCTCCAACTTTAAGATAGGTTATCACCAGGGCTCGCTGGAGAGGGTGGATGCCATGCGACGCAACCCACCTGTCGAGCTTCCGCCCGACGTGCCAACAGTCAGAGAGGCCATCTTGCGTGGCCTGGAGAAGAGATCCCCCTGATCCCCTCTGTCCTGACTTGTGACGCGTTCCCGAAAGAAGAAGGAGAGACACGCCGTGACCGTTGCTGGCAGGGTCTGGAAGTACGGGGACAATGTGGATACCGATGCGATCATCCCCGCGCGCTATCTCAATATCTCCGCTGAAGCCGAACTGGCTGCCCATTGTATGGAGGACATTGACTCCACTTTCGCCCAGGGTGTGAGACCTGGCGACATCATCGTGGCCGGCAAGAACTTTGGCTGCGGATCATCGCGTGAGCACGCACCTCTGGCCATCAGAGGCTGCGGGGTGAGCTGCGTCGTCGCCCACACCTTCGCGCGGATATTCTTCCGGAATGCCATCAATATAGGGCTTCCCATTCTGGAGTGTCCAGATGCCGTGCAGGCCACGGAACCTGGTCAGGCCCTTCGAATCGACCTGGCCAGTAGCAGCATTCGCAACGTCGATACGGGCGAGGAGTATCGCGCCAGGCCCTATCCTCCCTTCATGCTGGACATCATTGACGCGGGCGGACTGGTTGAGTACACTCGGCGAAAGCTAGGCGAGAAGAAAGAGCATGAGTAGCCGTCTGAAGGTAGCCTACCAGGGCGAACGCGGTGCCTACAGCGAGCAAGCTGCATGGTCGCTGTTCGGCAAGGACATCGTCGTTGAACCGTGTCCCACTTTTGACGCGGTATTCTCTGCAGTTGAGGACGGCGCTTGCGATCGTGGCGTCGTGCCGGTGGAGAATTCGGTGGCAGGCAGCATTCACCGCAACTATGACTTGCTGCTGAGGCATGATCTGCACATCGTGGGAGAGTGCAATCTGCGCATTTCTCATTGCCTGATCGCACATCCGGGGGTGAGCCTGGCCGAGATACGTCGCGTCTACTCGCACCCGCAAGCCCTGGCGCAATGCGAGCAATCGCTCCGCGAGCTGGGCGAGGTCGAAGTCATTGCCACCCACGATACCGCTGGCAGTGTCAGACTCATCAAAGAGCGGGGCCTGGACCATGCCGCAGCTATCGCCGGCGAGGGCGCGGCCGCCCTGTACGGTATGGCCATCTTGCGTCGCGAGTTCGAGGACGAAACGATCAATTACACGCGCTTTGTGGGTCTTGGCAGAGAGCCGGTCACTCCAGAGGGGGAAAGCAAAACCTCGCTGGCCTTCGCGGGCAAGAACGAGCCCGGGTTGCTCTTCCGGTGCCTGAGCGCGTTTGCGCTGCGCAACATCGACCTGACCAAGATCGAGTCGCGCCCCCTTCGGGGAGTGCCTTGGGAATACGTCTTCTATCTCGATTTCTTGGGCAGCGTGACCGAGCAGCGCTGTGACCGGGCGCTGGAACAGTTGAGAGAGATGGCCATATTCGTGCGTGTGTTTGGGTCGTATCCGCGTGCTCGACCTGCCTGGGTGGCATCTGACGCTGTCGAGCATCAACCATAGGCCTTGGCGGGTCACAGGGAGAGGCGTTCATCATGGAAGCAAAGATTGCGGTACTGCCTGGAGATGGAATCGGAGTCGAGGTAATCGCCGAAGCGCGAAAGGTGCTGGAGGCCGTGGCCCGGGCCAGCGGGCACACCCTCCACTTTGAAACGGCACTCATGGGTGGCGTGGCCATCGACGCGACCGGAGAGCCCCTTCCCCCGGAGACGCTATCCCTGTGCAAGGCATCGGATGCGGTGCTCATGGGCGCAGTGGGTGGCCCCAAGTGGGACGACCCCAGGGCAAAGGTGCGTCCTGAGCAGGGCCTCCTGGGCTTGAGGAAAGAGCTGGGGCTGTTTGCGAATCTTCGCCCGGTAAAGATAAACCCCGCCTTGGTTGGCGCTTCTCCGGTCAAGCCCGATGTCCTTGAGGGGACCGACTTGCTCGTGGTGCGAGAGCTGACTGGCGGGCTCTACTTTGGCGATCGGGGCCGCAGTGAGGATGGGTCGGTGGCTTTTGACACCATGATCTACTCGATCCCCGAAATCGAGCGCGTGGTGAGGATGGCCTTTGAGCTGGCACGCAAGCGTCGTCATAAGCTGACTTCGGTGGACAAGGCCAACGTTTTGGAGAGCTCCCGCCTGTGGCGAGAGACGGCTAATCGGATCGCGGCCGAGTATCCCGACGTCGAGTACTGGGATCAGTTGGTCGATTCCTGCGCCATGTACCTGATCCGCCGTCCCTCGATGTTTGACGTCATCGTCACCTGCAACATGTTCGGCGATATCCTGACCGATGAGGCCTCGGTGCTGGTTGGCTCAATGGGCATGCTTCCCTCGGCCTCGCTGGCTGAGGGGGCTTTTGGACTCTATGAGCCCATTCACGGCTCTGCACCACGCCGTGCGGGCCAGGATGTGGTCAACCCAGTGGCAGCTATCCTCAGTGGAGCCATGCTCCTCCGGTTTTCTCTTGGCCTTGAGGCTGAGGCCAAAGCCATAGAAGATGCGGTGGATCGGGCACTGGCGCAAGGCTATCGCACATACGACATCGCCGAAGAGGATTCTCACCTGGTGGGCACGAAGGGGATGGGCGACTTGATCAGTGAGCTCGTGGCAAAGGCGCCATTGGCGTGAGTTCTCTCCCTTCTTCTTGAGGCGAGACTACAACAGGCAAAAGGAGCAGACGATGGCCATCAGCAAAAGCGAGTTCATCTGGTTCAATGGTCAATTCGTCCCCTGGCATGAAGCCACAGTCCACGTTCTCTCTCATGCCTTGCACTATGGGTCGAGCATCTTCGAGGGTCTTCGCTGCTATGAGACAGCCAGTGGGCCGGCCGTGTTTTGCCTGTCTCAGCACATGAAGCGAATGTTTGGTTCTTGCAAGATCTACCGCATAGAGATCCCCTACTCGGACGATGAGCTGTGCCAGGCGATCTTGAATACCGTGGCCAAGAATGGCTTGCGTGCCTGTTATGTGAGACCGCTGGTCTTTCGGGGCTACGAGGAGCTTGGGGTTGAGCCACGCACGTGTCCTGTCCAGGTTGCCATCGCCGCCTGGGAGTGGGGCGCCTATCTGGGTGCTGAGGCCCTGGAGCAGGGCGTCGATGTGGGCGTTTCGTCGTGGCGGCGCTTGGCGCCAGATACGGTCCCTGTCGGTGCCAAGGCTGGTGGGCACTATGTGAACTCGCAGCTCATCCGAATGGAGGCCGCCGAGCACGGATATGCGGAGGGCATCGCTCTTGACATCTATGGCTACGTCAGCGAGGGGAGCGGGGAGAACATCTTTGTCGTTCAGAGTGGCGTACTGCATACGCCTCCTCTCTCAGCGTCCATTCTGGGTGGGATAACACGCAATTGCGTCATGACCCTCGCGCGTGATCTGGGGTATGAGACCGAGCAGGCGCTCATCACCCGCGAACAGCTATATGTTGCCGACGAGATCTTTTTCACCGGCACGGCCGCAGAGATCACGCCAGTTCGTTCAGTTGACCACATCGTCATTGGATCGGGGCGTCGGGGACCGATCACTGCCAAGCTGCAGTCCGAATTCTTCAAGATCGTGTCCGGGCAGGTGCCCGACCGGCACCGTTGGTTGACCCTCGTGCCGGGGGCATAGGACATCCGGTCCACGCCTGTCTGCTCAAGAGCGGCGGCGCCACAGGCGCCGCCCTTGTGCTTGGATGGTCGAATTGTGGCCACGGCGCTGCCCGACTCACGTGGGGTGCAGTGGGATGGCATTGCCCGATCTGAGCTGGAGGGTGTGGCAAAACGCCGGGAATTCGCGCTTCCGCGGCAACCGCTGTGCTGTTGTGTAGACTTTACCAGTCGTTGGCGTTTTGTCCGTAGGACTATCAGTTTGTAGGGGCGGGTTTCAAACCCGCCCCTACTCCCAGACCTTTTCTCAACACCCTGCTGGCCTATGCCCTTGCCACCGGCGAATCATGGACAGGGAGGAATCACCGCGTCAAGCCGCGATCAGTCTCCTTGGCCACGGTTGGGAGAGAGGCAGAGCATGAGTGCGGTCCTGTGTGTTGCCGGCGTTCTTCCCCACGCTTGAGGCGGCAGGGTCTCAAAAGTCTGCGCCTGCTGACATGGTTGTCACCCTGAGCGCAAGTACCCCGAACTTCAGGGGTACAAGCGAAGGGTCTCAACCGCACAAAACAGGGATTCTTCGCCTTCGCTACGCTGCGGCTCAGCTGTGCGTGGGCCGCAGGTGCAGGCAGAATGACAATGGTCGTCTTTCCACACCCTGTGAGGCGGAGTGCTTTGCCCAGCCCGCTGGTTAGGTGTAGAATAGCTCTCACGCAACGATGCGACCCAATCCAGGCCTGAGGAGATCTACGGGTGACAGCGGACGAGATCGATCGCGTTATCCAGAATGCACTGAGAGAGGATGTTGGCACAGGCGACGTGACCAGCATGGCCATAGTCCCAGCTTCTGTGTGTCTTGTGGGTGAGTTCATAGTGAAGGCGCCAGGCGTCGTCGCGGGGCTAGAGATTGCTGGCAGAGTGTTTCACCTTGTTGACCAAGGGATCGTCTACATGCCCCTTGTGCCCGAGGGCAGTGTGGTGGCGGTGGGCCACGTCGTGGCCAGGGTGGAGGGTTGTGGGCCGAGCATACTCACCGCCGAGCGCGTGGCGCTCAACTTCCTGCAGCGCATGTCTGGCATCGCCACCATGACGCGCCGCTACCTCGCGGCCGTGGCCGGTACCAGGGCCAGAATCCTGGATACAAGAAAGACCGTGCCAGGGCTCCGCACGCTGGACAAACAGGCGGTGAGGCTTGGTGGTGGCATGAACCATCGGTCGGGTCTGTATGATATGGTGCTCATCAAAGACAACCACATCGCCGTAGCCGGAGGCATTGCGGAGGCGGTTCGGCTGGCGCGCGCGCAGGCCGAGGCTCTGGCCATCGAGGTAGAGGTGCAGTCGCTGGAGCAACTGGACGAGGTGCTTGGCCTGGGTGTGGATAGGGTCATGCTCGACAACATGGGCCTCGAGGTGATGCGCGAGGCGGTGCGGCGCACCGCCGGCAGAGTTGCTCTCGAGGCCTCTGGCGGCATCACATTGGACAATGTCGCCGCGGTGGCCGCGACGGGCGTGGATTTCATCTCGGTCGGAGCCTTGACTCACTCGGTCGCTGCACTGGACATCAGTCTGGAGGTCACTCTGGCTCGCCCAGACCAGGCGGAGGCAAGGGCATGAGCCTGCCGACCAGGTATGCTTCGATGCCTGACCCCGAGGCTGGGCGAGTGGCGCTCGAGAGAATGCTGGCGGTGAGTTAGCGTGTCTGACATACCTGAAACGATCGTTTGTGATGTCCTGGTTATCGGATGTGGGATCTCGGGGGCCACCGTGGCCCTTGAGCTGGCTCGGGCCCCGGGTTGCCGCATCACCGTAGTGACCAAGACGAGCGATCCGCTGGAGTGCAATACCTACTACGCGCAAGGGGGGATCATCTACCAAGGGGAGGATGACGGCCCCGAGCGTCTGGTCGAGGACTTGATACGCGCTGGCGATGGGATGAACAGCCTCAGGGCAGTCGAGATCCTGGCCAGAGAGGGACCGGAGTTAGTGCACCGGTTGCTCGTCCGAAAGTATAAGGTGCCCTTTACCGTCGATGGCTGCAATCGACTGGAGTTGACACGGGAGGCGGTCCACTCCACCAACAGAATCGCGCATGTCCACGATGCTACCGGAAGAGCTATCCAGGAGAAACTGGTCGAGGCCCTCGGTCGCCACCCCAACATCCAGCTCCTCACACAGCACACCGCGGTGGACCTTTTGACTCCAAGCCACCATTCCTTGGATCGTCTGGCCATCTACGAGCCGTTGTCCTGCGTTGGTGCCTATGTGTTCGACCAGGTGGCGGATCAGGTGAGGACCATCCTGGCAAAGGTCACCGTTCTGGCGAGCGGCGGTCTGGGCCAGGTATTCATGCACACCACCAATCCAGCAAGCGCCACCGGAGATGGCCTTGCCATGGCCTACCGTGCTGGGGCCCGGATCATCAACGCGGAGTATGTGCAGTTTCACCCCACCGTCTTCTATCAGCGGGGGCGCGCGCGGTTTCTCATCAGCGAGGCCCTGCGAGGCGAGGGGGCACGCCTGCTTAACACGCACGGGGAGCCGTTCATGCACCGCTATGCTCCTCAATGGGGAGATCTGGCCCCCCGCGACGTAGTGGCTCGCAGCATCCATCTGGAGATGCTGCGTACCGACGCTCTCCACGTCTACCTGGATCTGGCCTCGGTCATGCCCTCAGCGAGAATCGCCGAGCGCTTCCCGAACATCTGCAGCAGTTGCCGGGAGTATGGCGTGGACGCTACGGCAGAACCGATCCCTGTTGTACCGGCGGCCCACTATCTGTGTGGTGGCGTGTGGGTGGATGAATGGGGTCGAACCAGCCTGCAGCGCTTGTACGCAATCGGGGAGGTCTCGTGCACCGGCGTGCATGGCGCCAACCGTCTTGGCAGCGCCTCTCTTCTGGAAGGCTTGGTCTGGGGAGTGCGAGCCGCAACGAGTATCGGAGCCGGCTTGCCCGATTGGAAAGTTGCTGATTCGAGAAAGATTCCTCACTGGCAAACCGAACGAGCCACTGATCCCGCCGATCCAGTCCTGCTAGAGCACGACATGGGCACCATCAAGCACACCATGTGGTACTATGTCGGGCTTGTGCGCCGCCGGCGGCGACTTGAGCGGGCCCTGCGTGATCTGGGCAACCTGCGCCAGGACATCGACGCCTTCTACCGCACCACACGACTTTCTCCCGGGATCATCAGCCTGCGCAACGCAGGTTTGGCCGCCATCGTCGTGGCCCGTGCTGCATGGGAGAACCGCGAGAGCCGAGGCTGCCACTATCGGGAAGACTGAGGGGCCCAAGAATCTGGCCTCCGGATCAATGGCCTGCACGCACGCCCGTGAACGCCTGGAGACAGGGGGGCTGGGCCTCGAAGAGTGTGCGCCCGGTTCTCGTTGGGTCAACGGGCGCTTTGCGCGCAGAATTCTGCGAGCTGGCGGTTGACCTGAAGGCTTTGCTCGATGTGGACATAGTGTCCGGCCTCGGGAATGATCACCAGCCTGGCGTCGCCCAGCTCTCTCTTCAGGCGTCGCCCGTCCTCGACCGGCACCCACGGGTCCTCTTCCCCCAATAGGATGAGCGTTGGGACCTCGATGTTTGCAATGGCTTGGGGCAAGTCGCTGTCTTTAGGCGAGCGGGCCATCGCCAGCAGGGCTTCGATCGTGCCAACGATGTGCGTCGGGCGACGCACGTCAGCTAGATATGTGCCAGTGACTGCCGACTTGTCGTAGAATCCGTGCCTTCGCAGCAAGGTCCACAGGGGACCGCCAGAGTCTATGCACCATGCGGCCGCAGCCCCGAGATAGGGCACCCGGGCGACAGGTTCCCAGAGCGGCATTCCCTCGCGATACACCGTGGGCGCCACGAGGGCCAACTGCCCCACGAACTGAGGCTGCTCGCTGGCCAGTTGGAGCGCCACAGAGGCACCCCACCCGTGGGCGATGATAGTGGCACCCCCGACGTGGAGCTGGTTCAACAGCGTTGCCAGAAGGACGGCCTGATTGCGCAACGTGTAGGCGGGCGACGTGTCACGCGCAGAGTGCCCAAAACCCTTCAGGTCTACGGCAATGACCCGTATTCCCGACCTGATCAGGCCCTGCACGTTGCTCTCCCAGGTCTGGGAGCCCTCGACGTAGAACCCGTGTACCAGAACCGCGAGAGGACCTTCTTCCGGCCCCAAGGTCTCGTAGTAGATGGGCTGTTCGTCGATCCAGGCCCAATTCCCATTCTCCACACCATCATCCAGCCCGAGTTCCTCCCACGTCTTAGAAAGCACGATCGCGGAGGCCGTGAACAGGGTCGAGGCAATGACCAGAATGAGGATGATGGCCAGGAGCAGGTTGCCCAGGAAACGCAGGACGGTCATCGATGCTGGCCTCCGAGGTCAGCGGTTTGCGCGGCCAGGCCATTGTATTGGCCGCCCTTGGGTCTGTCAAAGCTCTGGGTTATCTTGTCTACGACCATATTCCATCGGTCAAACCGGCACCGCGCCGCATCGCGACGGTCCAGTGCGTTTGTGACCAAGCTCTAGGCCGCCTTGCGGCGTCGGCCTTGGGAACGGTATAATCGAGGCCATGGAACCAAGTCCGATAAGCCTGGCCCGGCCCGCTCGCGCATCATGGCTTGCTCTGGCCGTGGGTGCGGTTTCCCTTTGGCTCTACGTATCCACAGCAGCTCCCGGTCTGAGCTGGGCAAACGAGGGAGCCGATGGAGGCGACCTCATTGCGGCCGCGATGAACTGGGGCGTGCCTCATCCCAGCGGGTATCCCACCTACTGTTTGCTTGCCCGGCTCTATGCCCTGCTGCCCCTGGGGCCCATTGCCCGCCGGTTCAACCTGTTTTCTGCTACGATGGCCGCTGCAGCGGTCGGCCTGGTTTGCCTCTGCACGCTTCGACTGCTGTACCGAGCGTCGGGCCGGGAAACATTACTTGATGCTGCCATCGGCCTGGCGTCAGCTTTGGCCTTTGCTGCGGGCCCTACACTCTGGTCGCAGTCAACTGTTGCCGAGGTCTACACGCTGCACACTTTCTTCTTTGCTCTGTGCCTGTATCTGGGATTGCGCGATGACCTCCTGACCCGGTCACGGCACTGGAGCGCCCTCGGACTCGCCTTCGGACTGGGGGTGGGAGTGCACCTCACCCTATTGCTGATGTTGCCCGGACTCGCGTTTCTGGTCTGCCAAAAGAGAACCCGGCGGCATCTCTTTGCCCTCGCGGCGGGCACGTCGCTCGGACTGGCCATCTACATCTATCTGCCCCTTGCCGCGCGAGGGCATCCTCTGGTCAACTGGGGCGACCCTTCCTCATGGTCTGGCCTCTGGTGGGTGCTCAGTGGCAAGCTCTACCACCCCTATGCTTTTGCGTTGGCCCCTGGCCACCTGCTTTCGCGCGTAGGTGCGTGGGCTCGGCTTCTCGTCCAGCAGTATACCGTGCTCGGCGTAGCCCTGGCGGTTCTTGGCTTCGGCTCGTGGATCCAGAGGCGATGGAGCAACTGGGCTCTGGCCACAGGAGTCACCTTTGTGGCGTACACCGTCTACGCAATCGCCTACGATACCGCCGACTCGTACCTCTACCTCATCCCCATTTATCTGGTTGCGGCTCTCTGGATGGCCGAGGGGGCCAGGACAATCGCCGTTGACTTGATGGGTGGTAGGCCCGAGAGGTGGCGCATCGGCATCGCCCTCACCCTCGTGGTTCTCGCAGGTATCCCCTTCTACTCAGCTCTGCGCCACTACGACAGACTCGACGTAAGTGACGACCGAACAGCCGAGGAATGGACCGATGAGGTGTTGGGCCAGCTTCCTGAGGGTGCATTGCTCATAACCAGCCAGGACCGGCACACGTTCGCCCTTGACTATGCCCAGTGGGTGGACCAGCGCCGTCAGGACTTGATGGTTATCGACGGAGACCTGATAGACTACGACTGGTACATTGCCCAGATCAACCAGCGCCATCCCTCGTCAGGCGAGCTTGAAAGGAGAGCCTCTCTCACGCGGCTCATCTCTGCCAACCTGGGAAAGCGCGCGGTCTATCTGGCAACGCCCCGAGAAGACGTGACGTCAACCTACCAGACGAATAGGTGTGGGGGCCTTTGGAGGATCACAGGCCAGAACTAGCCCGGCGACGCCAGACCGCATAGACCGCGCCACCCAGCAGAAGCAGCGCCCCGGCTGAGACAAGATATGGCAGCAGGGCAGTCTCTTCGGCCTCGCCCTGATCCTGAGACGATATCTCCATCGTTGCGCGCGCTTCCACAACCGGAAGCTGCAGCTCGCCCTCTGCCGTCGGGGGTGAAGATGTCGCCAACTGGGGCCTGCTTGTGGCCTCGAGCATCCCCACAGTGGGTGCAGCCGACGCGGGCGTGTCCAGGGGAGTCGCCGCAAGCTTCAAGGCCGGGGGCGAACTGGTTGGCACCGTCGTGGCCGTGGGCGGCATCGAGGTGCTGGTCGGCATTGGGGTGGGCGACGGTGGCGTAGTTTCTGGCGACGCATACGCGTCGCTGGGGGGCGGAGTCGCTGTCGGAGGCACCGGCGTTGCCGAGGGAGGGACGGGGGTCGCCGTTGGTGGTACGGATGTGTTCGTTGCCGCTCCGGTGGGCGTACGACTGGGCACGGTCTGCCGCAAGCCACGCTGATTCGGTGAAGCCCACGCCCCCGGGGCGAGGGCGAAGAGTGCCAACACGCCCACCACCAGAGAAGCTAACGCCAATCGCCACGACACCTTGTATTGAGAGAACTCCACCTGTCAAACCTCCTGGCCTTAGGCCATCGAAAAACGCCGAGAAGGTGGCCGTCAGCCGGTGGGGGCGATTCGCCCCGGCATCTCCGGCCTTCGGCCTCCGACCAGGATCTGCGACGAATCGCCCCTACACCAGGGCCTATATCCGTCCTTTGTGTTCGTTTACACCGTGCTAGCCAGAGTATCTACGCAGCACGCCGTCGATGGTGCGGCCCCACATGGATTGAGACGAGCGCGCCGAATGCAGGCGCGTTCGTCGGACCCCGCCAGAATCGCCCGCCCGCCGGAAATGAGTGAGCTTGGACGTTCGGCGAGCTGGATCGCCTCGACCAGAAGCGATGGCGCCTAGATGATGAGCAGCACCACGAAACTGAGAACGAAGACGATCACCCAACTGATCAGGATGGTGAAGATCGACTTGTCCGTCGGAAGGTCGAGAGCCTCTCGGATCGCAAAAAAGCCCAGAACCAAGGACAGCAACCCTGCGACAAGGCCGATGATCGGCCCAAGACAGGGGATGGCGGCCAGGATGCCGACCGCTGCCGGGGCGCTGGCGTACCCAAGCGTCCGGCCCATCTCCCAGAATGTGGCCTGGCCCCCGAATAGCTTGGTGCCCACAAGCATGGTCACGTAGGCCCAAAGGAACCAGCTTAGCAGGACGCCCACTATGAGCCGGAGAAAGAACGTACCCAGCCCCGTGCCAAACCTGCCGCCGTAGGCCCACACCGCTATGGCGGAACCCAGGGCGCTGAGAAGGTAGGCCACGATGACGATGGCCACAGCCTCGGTGTTGGCCGTTTCATCCGCTTCGATCTCGCCCCAGACTGTTTGGTCCAGCTTGACCACACGGAGCATGCGCGCGATGATTCTCTGCAGCATTGAGGGATCTCCTTTCTTGTGTGCCCGGCGCGCACCCCTTGTGCGTGCCTCTGCGATAAAGATGACAAGTGGCTATGGGAAGTGCAATGCTCCCCTCTTCCGACAGTATATACGAAAACCTGTCCGCTGGGTAGCTCGGCAGGTCGCATCCCAAAGATCCCCGATTCTGTCTTCCTTTCGCACTGTCATTAACACCAATTGGGTTGGCGAGATAGCCTTGGTCCCGACAAGTCGGACGAAGGAGAGCTATCAGAGTTGCCATCCGTCCGGCCAAGCAGTATGGTTGTACTGAGGGGGTAGGCAACCTGTGGCGCGCAAGCGATGGGGCTCCCGCCGGCCGCCCTGGCCCGATGCGGGAGAGTATGTCTTGATGTTGGTCCCCGCAGGTAGCGACGCCGGTGGCGTGTCTTTGCCACTCTGGACGCACAGTGAGATGCTCACCCCGCCAAGCCTACTCGGGCAGGAATGATGAGCAGAAGCAACGGACTGCCAGAACAGCGCTGCGCAGTTTGCGGGCGGAGAAGCCGGTGGATTGCCGCTGCCTTGGGAGTATGCCAACGTTGCCTCTTCCTGCACACTGGGGAAGCGCGGGCCATCGCGGAGCACGCGCACCAGGCCAGCCGCAGACTCTTTGACCTTCCGGAGGCGCCACCTCAAGCGGCCGGGGGGCGACTCTGCGGTCTGTGCGCTCAGCAGTGTCTCATCGGCGAGGGGGAGAGAGGTTTCTGTGGGCTGCGCACCGTGCGCAACGGTCGTCTGATCCATCTGGCTGGCACCCCGGCGCAGGGTCTTCTCCACTGGTATCGGGACCCACTCCCCACCAATTGCGTGGCCGACTGGGTCTGTGCAGGGCACGCTCGGCCGGGATACCACAACCTGGCCGTATTCTACGCCAGTTGCACGCTCGACTGTCTCTACTGCCAGAACTGGCACTATCGGGAAGCGGACCCGGTGACAGGGCACAAGATGTCGGCCAGGAAGCTAGCTTCTGTGGCCAACCCTCGCACCTTCTGCGTCTGCTACTTTGGGGGCGATCCCGCGTCGCAGATGCCTCACGCGCTGGCCTCAGCGGGCCTGATGGCCGAGGGCGGAGTAACAGTGTGCTGGGAGACAGCGGGCACGGCTGCGCCCTCCCTCATGGATCGGGCGGTGTCGCTGTCGCTGGAGACGGGAGGCACGGTCAAGTTCGACCTCAAGGCATACGACGAGCGCCTGCACTACGCCTTGACTGGAGGTCCCAACGCTCAGACGTTGCACAACTTTGCGCGAGCTGCACGGCGCTTCCTCGAAAGAACATACCCGCCCTTGCTGGTGGCCAGCACCCTGTTGGTTCCCGGATATATCGAGGCAAACGAAGTGAGCCGCATCGCGACCTTCATCGCTATGCTGAACCCCGACATCCCCTACGCACTGCTAGGCTTTGCCCCCAACTACTTGATGCCAGACCTGCCCACCACGACGGTGGGTCAGGCTGAGGCTGCTGTGGCCGCTGCCAGGGACGCGGGCCTGCGGAACGTGCGCATCGGCAACCGCCATCTCCTCACGCGCGGCGACTGAGTTTCCTTCGAGTCGCCGGTTGTGTCCATCGATTGCAGTTCGCGTGGGTGGTCATGCTGCAACCCCACCACCTGGCGCAGGCTTGAGAGCTCGTGCAGGGGGGTGAAGATGGGCGCCGGGCCTGCTTGGTGTCCCGACGAGACGCTCCACACGTGGCGGTCCGCTCTTCTCCGAGAGCCACAGTTCTCTCACCTGGCCGATGTTGCCGTAATAGAACATTTGTGCTATACTTATGCCGGTCGCCCGGCTGGCAGGAAAGGACGAGAAGATGCGAGAGAGCGAGATGACAGCGATGGTCGAGGCCCTTCGCCGGATCGAAGCGGAGCAGTATCTGAGCTTGAGCGGACTGGCCCACAAGCTGGGCATATCCACAGGATACCTGTCAATGATCTTCAGTGGTCAGAGGCGCCCTGGCATGCGATTCGTCCGCGCAGTCATGGAGCACTTTCCAGAGATTCGCCGACTGATCGGCGAGAGCCTCCAGCGCCCCACAGAACGGGACGCCGCATGCCCTGACAAGTCAGACCTCGACCCCACGGCAGCAGCCGATGCCCGATGAGAGCCGCTAGACGACCCGTGCCAGCATATCGTGCAGGAACTTGGATTCACCAAACGCTACGGCCTGTGGAAAACTGACCCCGAATCTGTGCAAAACTCGGAGCCATACGTGCAAAACCATCTCTACCAAGCACCTGCTCGCGGCTACGATCACAACCGACCAGCAGGCGCTGGCCAGTGAAGACACGGCCAGTGCTTCGCGCAAGGGGACACGGGGGCTTGAGCACAGCATTCCTTCTTGGTTGCCTGCACTCCCCCCGAGGCCGCTCGGCTCCTATCGCAACCCATCGCGACGATGGGCGACGAAGGCAGCTCACGCACGAGTGTTTCGCTACCCTTCTATTTGACAGTGCTTGGGAAGTATGATACACTGCCGCAACCTGGGTGGACCCAGTTGGCTGTTCTCTGGTGTTGCGGGGGCAGAAAACCGTTGCTCCCGGTGCGAGTGAGGTGGTAGCATCAGAAGAAGACAACACCGACTCAATCGAGAGATTCGAGTCAGGGAAGTCCGAGTAGTTGACGAAGAGGGCGAGCACCTGGGTATCTATCCCACGCCGGAAGCGCTACGCCTGGCCGAGGAGCGAGGTGTGGATCTCGTGGAGATGGCTCCTAACGCGAATCCCCCAGTGTGTCGCCTGCTCGACTATGGCAAGTTCTTGTACGAGCGCACCAGGCGTCAGCGTGAGGCCCGCAAGGCTCAGAAACAGACCGAGATAAAGGAGATCCGCTTCCGGCCCAAGATCGCCGAACATGACGTGATGGTCAAGACGAATCGGGCTCGCGAGTTCCTGGCCGAGGGGGCCAAGGTCAGAATGCGAGTTCGTTTCAGGGGGCGGGAGATAACCCACCAGGAAATCGCTCGGTCGCTGCTCGACAGGATCGCTGAGCAGATGAGCGATGTGGCTGTTGTGGAGCAACGGCCAGCCATGGAAGGTTACACGATGCTGATGATCTTGGCGCCAGCGAAAAAGACATCATAGCGCGTTGCAGTTTTGCGGAGGTGTTGTTAATAGTGCCGAAGCTCAAGACTCACAAGGCTACAGCTAAGCGTTTCAGGCTAACCGGTTCGGGCAAGCTGATGCGCACAAAGGGCGAGAAGCGTCACTTGCGGCGGAAGCGGTCCAAGCGCGCAAAACGAAGCGCGTGGAGGATGCGAGAGGTGGAGACGCGGGGGGAGATCAGGCGGATAAAGCGCCTGGCGCCCTATCTGAGGAAGCGTGGGCGCTGATGTATCCCGGCTCCATCGGCGCTTTCTCTGGCAATCGGGACTGGGTAAAGAGAGGATTCGGGGTTGGCTAGAGTCAAAAGGGGCGTCACCGCTCGTAGACGTCACAAAAAGATCCTGAAGCTGGCCAAAGGTCAGCGTGGCACAAGGCACGCCTTGTTTCGTCGCGCCAATGAGGCGATGCTGCACTCCCTCAAGTATGCAACGCGCGATCGCCGTAATCGAAAGCGCGATATGCGTAGGCTATGGATTGCGCGCATCAACGCCGGCACACGGCAGAACGGCATGAGCTATAGCCGCTTCATTGAGGGAATGCGCCTCGCTGGGGTGTCGGTGAACCGAAAGATCCTGGCTGACATGGCCATCACAGACGCGGCTGCCTTCTCTGGTCTGGTGCAAATCGCACGCGAGGCAAGGGCTGCACAAGTACCCCCATACGGGGCACAAGTACCCGGTAGTTCAGGGGCACAAGTACCCCGTAGTTCAGGGGCACAAGTACCCCGTAGTTCAGGGGCACAAGCCTGACTGCCCGTGAGGGCAGGAGCATCGTGACATTCTCTGGGATGATCACGAGCCCTGACAATACCAAGGTAAAGTACGCGCGTTCTCTGCACAAAAAGCGGGTCCGCTACCGCGAGAAGCGCTATCTCATAGAGGGTCTTCGACTGGTGGCCCATGCGCTTCAAAGAGGTCGGTGGCCCGCTCTCGTGTTTCATACTGAGGCTTTCGCGGCCACAGAACGAGGCTGCTCCCTCGTACAACGCCTTGTGAGCCGGGAGGACACTGCCGTATGGTGTGTGACTCCCGGAGTGATGAAGGTCATATGTGACACTGTCACCCCCCAGGGCGTCGTGGCCGTTGCATCCATGCAAGAGACCCCTTTTTCGCTGGCCCTCAGGGCAACTCTGCTGCTGATACTGGACAATATCCGTGATCCTGGCAACCTCGGCACCATCTTGCGGACGGCGCAGGCAACCCATGTTGAAGCCGTTGTTCTGTCCCGAGGATGCGCAGATCCCTACTCGCCCAAGGTTGTACGAGCCGCCATGGGCGCTCATTTTGATCTTCCCCTCTTCCGCGACGCCACTTGGCTCGCAATCGAGAAGCTCGTCATCGGCAAACATTGTGTCTTGGCCGATGCCGACGGACAGTTGACCCCTTGGGAGTTCGACTGGGCTCCACCCGTTGCTGTCATCGTGGGCAACGAGGCGCACGGGGCCAGTGCTGAGGCCCGGGCGATGGCCCAACTGAGGGTACGCCTGCCTATGGCCGAAGGGGCCGAATCGCTCAACGCCGCGATCGTGGCTGCCGTCATGCTCTTTGAAGCGCAGCGCCAACGAAGGTGGCCCAGCCAGGTGCCAGGCGCTGACTAGCGTACCAGCCATTCCTCAAGCAGTTTCAAGGCCGCTTCGGCGGAAAGCCTCTTGTTGCCCCCGCGATCCGAGCTCCATAGATGATGACGGACCTCGTGCCCCCGTGAGCTTGACACGGCAACAAACGTGGTACCCACGGGCTTTGCGGGGGTGCCGCCAGCAGGCCCGGCGATGCCGGTCACGGCGATGCCGATGTCGGCGCGCAGCAGCTCTCGGATGCCGTCTGCCATCGCCAGGGCAGCCTCTCGACTGACCGCACCATGCTCGACCAACAGGTGCTGAGACACTTTGAGAACGTCGCGCTTGGCTTCGTTGGCATAGGCTATCACGCCACCGACAAAGAACTCGGAGCTTCCGGGAACGTTGGTGATGCAGTGGCCGATGAGGCCGCCGGTGCAAGATTCGGCCACGCCCAGGGTCCATCCTCTTTCGACCAGAAGCCTGCCAACCCTGGCGGCGATGTGTGTCGCGATCTTCATCTTCGGTGTCGCTACTCCTTGTCCAGGCTGGCCAGGAATTCCACAAACGGCTTGAAGCACTGTGGGCAGCGTTCTGCGATGTCGGGGAGCATTCTATCATGCTCACGGTGCGCCCTCAAGGTCTCCGCATCTGTCTGACGGCCTGTGGCGCTTGCCAGCCTGGTCTCCTGAGTGTAGGATGTGCATAGTGAGATTGTCGGGAGACGTGGACCATGAGGGTTGAGCTTGCTTATGGCAGTGAGGGGCTGGCGGCGGAGGTGCCCGAGGATGCCACCATCGTGCTGCCCCGTCAGGTACCAGGTCTGCTCGACGAAGAAGCTGCCATCCGGGCGGCCCTGCGCCAGCCCATTGGATGCCCTTCCCTGCGCAGCATGGTGGGTCCTGATGACCGGGTGGTGATCGTTTTCAGCGACATCACCCGACCCATGCCCAACGGGTGCGTCCTCCCTGTGCTTCTGCGAGAACTGGAGCACGTGCCCCGCCAGAACCTACTCTTGCTGAACGCGCTGGGCACTCACAGGCGAAACACGCCAGAGGAGCTCACCGCAATGCTGGGGCCGGAAATCGTGCACAATTACACCGTGTGCCAGCACGATGCCTGGAATGGGTCGGACCTGGTCGATCTGGGGAGCACGAGCTATGCGCACCGCGCCGTGGTGAACCGCCGCTATCAAGAGGCAACCTTCAAGATCCTGACCGGGTTTGTGGAGCCGCACCTGTTCGCCGGTTTCAGTGGTGGCCCCAAGGCGGTTCTGCCCGGCATCGCCGGGTTTGAGTCGATAATGGACAACCACGGCTACGAGATGCTGAATCATCCTCTGGCCACGTGGGGCTGCACCGAGGGGAACCCGGTCTGGGAAGAGAGCCGCGAGGTTGCGGCGATGACCAACCCCGACTTCCTGCTCAACGTCACTCTCAACCAGCGACGTGACATAACTGGTGTCTTTGCGGGCCAACCAGGGCAGGCTCATGGTCAGGCCGTCGAGTTCGCGCGACGGGTCGCCATGGTCGCCGTGCACGGGCCGTACGACATCGTTCTCACCACCAATAGCGGGTATCCTCTGGATATCAATCTCTACCAGGCCGTCAAGGGCATGTCTTGTGCGGCGCAGGTGGTGAAACCCGGAGGGAGCATCATCATCGCCGCCGAGTGTCGTGATGGCATCCCAGACTATGGGGAGTACGGGAATCTAGTGCATGAGGCAGGGTCGGTCCAGGGAATACTGGATACGATCAGTCAACCTGGCTTTCGCCGTCACGATCAGTGGGAAGCCCAGATCCAGGCCCGCGTCCAGCAACTGGCCGAGGTCTACGTCCATAGCTCGCACCTGTCAGACGAGCAGGTGCGAGGCATGTTGATGCATCCTTGCGACGACATCGAGGGAACCCTGGCCCGGCTAGGCGAGAGATACGGCCCGGGATCGCGAATCTGTGTTTTGCCTGAGGGCCCGCAAACTATACCCTATCTGGCTTGAGCTCACAAGAGAAGGAAGGAGACCGAACCACAATGTCTGAGCGCACGGCGTGTGTGATTCCGCAGCCCAAACAGACTTCCTGGCGGGAGGGCACCTTTGCCCTCAACCCCCAAACCAGCATACTCATCCTGCCCACCTCGGGCGAAGAGGAGCACTTAGCAGCGCGCAGCCTTCGACAAGAGATCCTGGAGGCAACGGGCCTGCGCCTGCCCATCGTCAAGACCGCTCGGCCCGCGCGCATCGACAATGTCGTACTGCTGGTCTCCGACTATGAGGCCACAGAGGCCTTTCTTGACCGTGATCTGCGCTGGGACGAGGAACTGGCCAGCCACGGGCAAGAGGCATACTTTGTAGACGTTACGCCGCAAAGAGTCCTGGCTGGCGGGCGAAGCCCTCTGGCTCTCCACCTGGCAGTGCAGACTTTGCGTCAGATCTCGCGGGTCGAAGGCCATGAGTGGCCCGCAAGGTACATCAGCGACTGGCCTTCGCTGCGTTACCGCGGTCTGATGCTGGATGTCTCTCGCGGCAAGGTGCCCACACTGGAGACACTCAAGCTGCTGGTGGATCAGCTCAGCCTCTACAAGGCGAACGTTCTCCAGCTCTACACCGAGCACACCTTTGTGTTCCCTCATCATCCACGCATCGGTCAGGGGTGCGGCTCGCTCGACGGCCAAGATATCCTGGAGCTGGATGCCTACGCCCGGCGGCGCCACGTGGAGCTGATGCCCAATCTGCAATCGTTCGGGCACTGTGCCCACATCCTGGGCATGCCCGAGTACGAACACCTGGCCGAGTCGGCTGCGCGCTGGTCGCTGTGCCCAACAGACGAGGCCACCTACGCCTTCCTGGATGACCTCTATGCCGACTTTTTGCCCGCCTTCAGCTCAAGCACGCTGAACGTGGGCTGCGACGAGACCTGGGACCTTGGCAAGGGGCGCTCGGCAGAGGCGGTCGCCGAAGAGGGGGTTGGTCGGGTGTATCTGGAGCACATCCGGCGGCTCCACCAGTTGGCCAAAGGCCACTTTCGGCACATCCAACTCTGGGGAGACATCTTGCTGCGCCACCCCGACTTGGTGCGTGAACTCCCCGAGGATGTCACCCTTCTGGACTGGCACTACCACGCCAGCGACGACTATCCCTCAGTTCGTGTCTTTGCGGAGAGCGGAAGGCCCTTCTGGGTCTGTCCGGGCACTTCGTCTTGGAACGCCTTGTTTCCGAGGATCGAGAACGCCAACCCCAATATCCGCACCCTCGCTCGGCTGGCCGTCGAGCATGGCGCACAAGGGTTGCTGAACACCGACTGGGGTGACGGGGGGCACTATCAGCCGATGGGCCAGTGCTGGCATGGATACGTGTACGGGGCCGAGCAAGCCTGGTCTGGCGGCACGACGGACGACCAGGAGTTTGACGAGCGGTTTGGGCTGCTCTTTTTCGGGAGAGACGGTAATCGGGTCGTGGGTGCCATGCGGGCGCTGGCTCGTCTGAACGCCCTGCCGGGAATGCCGCTGCGCAACGCTTCACGGAGCATCTACGCCTTGCTTGACGAGCCGCTGGTCGGCGAGACCATCGAGCAGCTACCCCGGGCCACACTGGCGGAGATCACGCGGGTCTGTGCAGAGGCACAGCGTACTCTGCGTGGCTCCATCTCGTCCAGTCGCGATCCCCTGTCTCTGGAAGAGATGGCCTTCTCGGCGAGTCTGTTGGCCTACGCTTCACGCAAGGTGTTGGCTTCCCAGCAGGTACGGGCCGATGTTGCCAGATTGTCCCGAGGCCAGGGCGATGCTCTGCTCCTCTTGCGTCGAGCGATGGAGACGTTCCTTTCGATGGACGCCGAATTGGGGGAACTGGCCGAGGGCTTTCGCCGCATGTGGCTCCGACGTGCACGACACTCTGAGATCGGCATCACCCTGGGCCATTTTGCCCGACTGAGGGGGCGCTTTGCGGCGGCACGAGAATGGCTCAAGGCTCGCGTGAAGCAGCTCGAAGCGGGCGAGGCCGCCGACTGGTCTCTGGAGGGCTATGCGGAAGAGGCCCAGAGCTACGAGATCCTCGGACAGAGCTTCCGGAGACGTTGGCGAGAGCTGGGCCTGACCCTGGGCTGAATCAGTCCTCCACGATTCTTTCGACGATGATGGAGCATTTGCTGACCAGAGCGGCAAAGGCACCCAGGGCAGCCAGTTGTGGAGCCACAAGCGCACCCACTACCGCAACGGTCAGGGGTAGCTCTAGTATGGTCTGGTCATCCTGTTTGATGACAATGCGGCGGATGTTGCCCTGGTGCACAAGCTCCTTGATCTTATCCACGAGCCCTGCTCCGGATACCTTGTACTCCTCTTGCCTGACGTTGGGCTCCTCAGTCATCTCTACCTTTCCCCTTCTCTGACCGTACTGTGTGCGAAGGCGAACTCACTCCTTCCTCTATGATATACGTTGACCCGGCAGGTTGGTTGCACGCAGTTCCCCCGGCCTCGAGTCCTGGCCCACTGGAACCTATTGCTGGCTCTGCTCGTCCAAGATTCGGAGGCGTCTTGGGATCCTCGTCCTGAGACGTCCAGCGGCCAAGTGGCGAGACGAGGCATCTGGGCGGAGGGGGGTCGGGAGAGACAGAGATGAGGAAGCTCCTTTGGTTCACGGTCGGTTTCTTTCTTGCGCTACTGCTGGCCGTAGGTGTGATGCTCGGAACTCTCAAGACGACCAACGCCGAGGAGGTCACTCCCTGGTCTGGATCGCCCACCGTGACGCCCGAGTCTACTCCTGGGCCCACGGATGAACAAAACCCAACGTTCCTCACGTCGCTCCGCTGGCAGCGGCAACGGCTCGTTTCTGGTGCCTGCACGAGTCTGCGCGTTGACGGAATCAGCCACATCCACTATGCACCGTGCGATCAGGGAACTCGACTCGGACGGTTCACCCAGGGTGAGCTGACCACGTACCTGGTCTACGTGGCACGCTATGCGCCCTTCGAGTGCTCAGCCTCGGGCGACTCGACAGTACATCTGAGTTTCGTGGGGCGGGGCAGCCGACAACCGACTGAAGCGGAGCGGACCGAGTTGGCCGACTGGATCGGCGCGGTCTATGATCGACTGACG